>Ga0105239_10008780_pt1 | contig 11436 bp, 8 predicted proteins | sample KBSC44metaG_FD_92761 | JGI IMG/M metagenome (GOLD analysis project Ga0105239, IMG submission 92761) | Corn rhizosphere microbial communities from Kellogg Biological Station, Michigan, USA - KBS C4-4 metaG | ecosystem: Host-associated > Plants > Roots > Rhizosphere > Soil | place: Michigan, USA...
AGTGAACACTGGGAACCGCGCTAACGGCGTGAACCATACCTTTAAAGGACAGCTATGTATCCAAATTTTATGAATCGCTGCATGGAAAAAATAATCATTTATGTAAAAATAAATGCTGCGGTTTTGTTGGGCTTTTCAATTTATTTATTGCTATATTTGATCGCTGGATAAAGTGCTGAATGCTTGTCCACTATCCCCTGAAATAACTCTACCGCAAGTGCTGTTCCTTGAAAGGCCTGTTCTTCTTTCAGAACCTTAAATAACTTAATTACAATGCCTTTAACGTTTACGTTTGATGCTGTAATCAACCCTATTATTCTTAGTGTCTCTCTTTTTGCAGGAGTTTTTCTTGGTTATCTTTTCGGCCGTTCAAAGGTGGCAAAGATTGAGGCGAAAATGAGAAAGCTCGAGGCCGAGCTTCTTGGCAGCCACCGGGAAACCCTCGAATCGCAAAAGGCACTTGTGGAGCTCGAATCGCGGCTGCAAAATCAGACGAGCCCCGTCATCCCGATGAAGCTCAACCCCGCCAGCAAAGAGACCCCCAAGGAAAAGGCCACGAAGTAATTCCAGTGGATCACAGCCCGCGGATAAAGCAGGCCGCGGACTCAGCGAGACCCTCCGTTAGCCATACAGCTCCTGGTGAATCGACTTTCTGTCATAGCCCAGCGCCTGGATGCGCTGTTTAGCCTCATCGATCATATTCTTCCATCCGCATAGAAAGAAATATGCCGGCATCTTCGGCTGGCATATTTCCTCATAAATAGCATGTACATAGCCCGTGCGGATCAGTGGCCCCGCAGTCTCCCTCGAAAAAGTTGGGATATAATGAAAGGCGGGTATCTTCTCCGACAGCTCAACCAGCTCTTTTTGATATAGACAGTCGCAGAAATTGCGGCAGCCGAAGATCAGATAGATATCGCGGTGGGGAATGTTGTGGTTGAGGATGTGATGGCTCATTGCGCGGAAGGGAGCGACCCCGGTACCCGTACAAATAAAGAAAAGGTCCCTCTCGATCTCCTCAGGCAGGGTAAAAACGCCCTGCGGACCACGCAGGATAAGCTCGCTTCCCACCTGCACCTGGTTGAACAGATAATTGGTGCCTGCCCCTCCCTCCAGCAGCACGATCACCAGCTCGATGACATTGGTGCCGTCCGGCCAGGAGGCGATGGAATAGCTACGCCATCGCCGATTGGGCTTTTCGTGGATCGGAAGATCGAGCGTGACGAACTGACCAGGCTCGAAGTCGAACGAGACCATATCCGGCAATTGTATCCAAAAGCGGCGGGTGGCAGGAGCTTCCTGCTCAATACGAATGACCTTACCTGTTTGCCAGGGCTGAAGCATACCGTTAGAATTTAAGATGCGCCCCACATATCCAGGCGGACGATGATCCACCGGGCAGGGCGCATCCTAAATTTACGGAATTATCTCACTACCGATAGTTGTTTGTGCCAGGTTTGACCACCGTGGATTATCTGCAGGGTGTATAGCCCTGAGGCCAGGTTGCCGGTTGGGACCTGTTTTGAATACAGCCCCGAAAAGTTCGGATAGTCCTCCTCAAAGACCCGCTGCCCCACCATATTGATCAGGCTGACGCTGGTATTGGCCGGAGAGCTCATAAAGAACAGGAGGTTGAAGTAGTACTTAGCCGGGACCGGCCAAAGCTTCAATCCGATAGCGTCATTGGGATCTCCGCCTGAAGGTGTATAGGTCACTTTGTTGGAGGTCAGCTGACAGCCGGTCGCGGGATCGCTGACCACGGTATAGTAGACGCCGGGTATGGATGCGGTATCCGTCTGCCCGGTCTGACCTGAGAGGAGGGAGTCGTTGACGTACCACTGGTTATTGGTCGCAGCGCTGCTGGTCAGCAGCTTGCCATTGAGCGTGACGGCCGGCGACGCTTCCGTCTGTGCCGTAACGGCCGTTCTCGGGGTCGGACATCCCATCAGCCGAATCCCCATATTGTAGAAGGGATAGTAGAACTTATGCGAGTACGCAATGCTGTCGGTCTTGCCGTTCCGGAAATCGTTGCCGGTCACCGCGAATACACCCGGTATGGATATCGGATACGGGTCCTTGTTGATATTGACGTTGAGGAAGGCATTCGTCGTCGGCGAGCAGTCCGTGATAAGGATATAATTGCCCGGGTTCGGAATGGGGATGTTCAACAGGAAGGTAGCTCCCGTATCCGAATTATCTGTTGTCGGCACGTTTATCTGGGAGGAGGTGTCCGGAACCTGTTTGGTCGCAAAGACGTCGATGGTCGTGCTGTACAGCGGCTGATAGTTGTAGTTATTGCCGCCGGCGGCCGCGTTCCAGCTCAAGTTGAGCAGGGTGGCCAGCGTCACGGTTATCTTCCCGGAATGGCCGATATACATCTTCGCGCTTTCGATGGTCAGCGGCACGTAGGTGGAGACCATCATGAAATTGCCGCCCAGACGGAAATAGGCTCCCTGGTTCGACCCCGTCGGTGTGAAGACGGTCTTGTTGGGCGCACCACCCTTTGCCTCCAGGTCGTTGACGCCAAGATAATAGGTCTTGTCGGCGGGTATGACGGTCGTAGTTGTGTTGTTGCCGGCGGCCAGCGGAGTCGTGGATGTCGCGGACTCATACCACAGCGGTACGTCGATGCCGCTGGTTTCTGCGTGCAGCAGCACGGATGCCGAAGTCGTGCCACAGACGGTAGCCGAACCCTTTCCAGCGGCCCCCTGGGCGCTGACGGCGATGACCGCCGTGTCCTTGTCGTTGGCGGTATTGGGGTCACCCGACAGCGACGTGCTGCTGATAAAGGTATAGGTCGTGCCACCAACCGTAGCGATGGGCTTGTTATAGGTAAAGACAACCTCCGCGCCCGAAAGGATGCTGTCCTTGCAGACGGCGGTCAACGTGATCGGGCTGGCGCCGCCGGTGATGACTGTGGTTACAGGGATACCGCCGGACTGGGTCGCAGAGCCGTAGTTGTGGATCCGCACCGATACCAGCTGTGAATCGCTGCTGCAGATCGCCTGAGTAGGATATTCGAGGGCGGACACGCCTACGTCGTTGGCGGGATTGCCGAATACGACCCTGTAGTCCTGGGTCTCGCCGATGGCATAGGTGCCGCAGGGGAGGATCGTGCTGGGGTCGGTCGTTTGCTCAACGATGATGCGCATCCGCGCATAGGCATTGGGTACGGCCGTCGTGGGAACCGTAATATTTCCGGAGAGGGTCCCGGACTGTCCCGAGGGACTCTGGTACGCCAGCTCTGTCGACGGGTCAAAGGTGCCGTCGTTGTTGTAGTCGATGAATATTTTTACAAACCGCGTGTCATCGGTGCCCACACCCCCGCAGTTGCCCGTCACGAGCGTCACCGGAATGGCAGCTCCCACAGGCAGCGTCGCCGGTTGCAAGCTGGTATAATCCGTATAGGTGCGGCATGATCCGGAGCTGGTATTGTTAATTCCTCCTACGGTCACCTGGGTAAGATTGGCGCCGCCCGCGCCGGTAGACGCCGATGTGCAGGCCGCCTGTCCGCCTCCACCGCTGATCAGCAGCGAAAAGGCCTGGCCCGAACCGGTGATTGCTTTTGCTTTGACGGAGATGGTATATTGTCTGCCGGGGATCAGGCTGTCGGACAGCTCGACCTTCTCCACATTATCGAGCTTATTATCTGCCTTGGTCGCTGCTGCGCCCGGATCATTGGGGTCCAATACCCAGGGGAAATAGACCTTGCCGCTGGTGTTGTCGGTGATCCGCAGGTCGAGGTCGTTGACCAGCTTGGGAGTTACGTCCCTGAAATTATGGGCGTTGGCGGGTATCGTAGCGGGTGTGCCGGGGACGTCTGTCCAGCAAAGGGTGGCCCAGACGGGCGTCTTGCCGCTGGCCGTGATCGTGGTGGTATAGGGAGTTGTGTTCGCCAGATTGCCCTCTATGATCTGCTGGCTCTTGTCGCCTGCATCGGCCGTGATCACGGCAGCCGCCTTCTCCATATTGATAAGCCCCCAGCCAAAGGAATAGTCGGGACCCGGTGCGTTGCCGGCCTCGTCGGCGGTATGGATCATCAGACCCTTGACCGAGCTGCTGAGAAGGAATTTTCCGGGGTGCTTCTGGCTGTAATAGTCCTGCAGGAGAAAGGACGAGCCCGCGGCCGCCGGCGTAGCCATAGAGGTGCCGCTCATGTAGTCATAGCTGTTGTCCGCCGTGGCTACGGTAGATAGTACGTTGACGCCGTCCGCCACCAGGTCGGGCTTGATCCGCCCGTCGCCGGTGGGCCCGATACTGCTGAAGTTGGCGAGGACCACATCCGAAGGGCTTTTGTATCCCCCCGGGATCGGGTTGACTGCCCCGAGGGTAAGGATATTCTTGGCATTCCCATAGGTGGGGATGGTCATATACCCATTGTTGTTGCTGATATCGGCCGGACGGGCGCCGGCATTGATGAACTGGCCCTGTGCGTTCATCCGGTAATAGGTCTCACCCACAGCCGGCCCGATATCGTTGCGGCTGTTGCCACCCGCCTTCGAGATCAGATAGCTGGGCGCGGCATATGCAATGGTATCCCAGACGTGCGCGTCCTGGTCATACTGGCCAAACCGGATGTCGACCGTGTCTCCTGGGTTCCCCCAGAACTCCCAGCGCTGCTGGTCATTGTCGAAATACCAGCCAGCGATATCGGCATAGGAGTGGTTCGAGACCAGTAATCCGCCGGCAGAAGCGGACATCATCTCGGACTCGTCGTTGTCAAAGTCGTAGGCCAGCAGCTGCTGCGCGCCAAAAGACATACCTTTAGCCAGGGGATTCACCCCGGCGGCGATCATGGTTCCCGTCACGTGCGTGGAGTGGTCGCTCAGGCTGCCGGGATTGTCTTTCTGGACCACGCGACCGGTGAGTTCGATATGAGTAGACCTGACACCTCCCTCGTCCCAGACGGCTATCTTCCCCTTCAGTGCGGCCGTCCCGCCATTGATGGAAAGACCGTCCCCGCCACCAGGCCATATTTTACTGGTCCGGATGGTAGCAGCAGATATGGCGTTGTCGGTGGTGGTTACATAAATAGGAAGACCGCTGGCATTGATACCCCTGAGATAAGCCAGCCGTCCTTTCTTATTCCGCAGGGTCAGCGGCCAACCTCTTTGCTGGGCCGTCCGGGTCAGTATCTGGTGGAAAGCCGCCTCTTTTAAAGCCTGAGCCTGGCTGGCTCTCTGCAATCCGGCCTTGTTGGGTACTACCTGAGCGCTCAGCTGGAGCCCGGAGAGTAGAAGGAGGGAAAAGGATACGGACAGAAGCAGCGAGACCCGGCAATTGTTCATATGAAGTATTTAAAACTTTTCTAAAATTACAGTATTTATGCTTTTACCAATTATTGTACCTATTCTGTCGGCTGCCCTGGGGCTTGTTCCCTTTACCGAGATGCCTTTGGACCCTGGTCTCGTCGGCTCGGGGAACCCGGTCCCTCTTCGACCGGACCCGGACCGGCCTCGTGTTCAAAACGATGGGCTCCTGTCGGGGGTGGACGACTCCGGGAACCCTGTTGGTCCCGGACCTGACGCGGACGAGCCTTGTGTCCAAATCGATGAGCTCCTGTCGGGGGCGGCTGTCCCCGGGAACCCGGTTGATTCCGGACTAGACGCGGACCAGGCTGATAGCCCCAAACCTGGCGGGGAGGTTTACCCTCCAGGGACCCAGAACCCGGATGATCACCAAAGGTCCGGTATCTGCGGCACCGTCTATTCGAGCGGCGGGAATCATATGCCGGCTCCCAATCGCCGCCGGGTGGACTCCGGCGCCCCAAAACACCTTGCCCGTGGCGTCAGGGCCACTGTCTGTATCTTCCGCCTTACGTCTGACAGCCAGGTAGTCCACGTCGACCCTACTCACTATCGGGCAGTCCTCACTCCCCTCATCTCCCAGATCGAGACGGATGAGAAAGGACAGTTTCAGGTATTCTTGCCGCCAGGGACTTACTCTGTTCTCACTAAAAAAGGCGAGCTGTTCTATGCTTCCCGGAGGGATGAAAAGAACCACATAGCGCCGGTAGAAGTTTTACCCGGGAAGATGACCCAGGTCACGTGCAGCGTAGAGTCCGATCATAAGGCTGTTTACTAAGTTTACGGGATTTTAACATCCCCGGTTGCTTCACCCGGGGTTCAGTTTTGTAAACCGGCCGATCCCGGACCGACCCGCGGTTGGGTGAACCGGCTGATCCCCGGACGATTTCAGTTGTGTGAACTGGCGGACCGGCGGAGGTTTTTTTGTATATTTGCGCCCGGCAATGAATAGTGAGGCTCTTCTTGAGGAATTTTTGCATTCTCCCCGCCTTTTTCAGTTGGCGGAAAGGCTTTTATTGTCCAACCCGCAACGGATAGCCTGTAAGAACCTGCAGGGCAGCTCTCCGGCCTTTCTCATTGGCTCGATCTTCCGGAATGAAAGCACCAGCCAGCTCAACCATCTGGTCGTTTGCGAAGACGCGGAAGCCGCGGCCTATCTGCACAATACCCTGGAAAGCCTGACAGGCGCCCTCGATCTCTTCTATTTCCCCTCTTCCTTCAAGAATAAGAAGAACTACCGGCTCCTCAACAGCAGCCACGTGATGCTGCGCACAGAGGCCCTGACCCGGCTATCGGCTCAGACAATGAGCCATCTTACGGCCAAAAAATTAATCGTGACGTATCCTGAGGCCCTTTTTGAGAAGGTAGTCCTTCCCGAAGCGCTGACGGAAAATATCATTTACCTGAAAGCCGGCGATACCCTCGACCTGAACGGTCTGTTGGGAAAGCTGGTGGACAAAGGCTTTGAGCGCACGGATTTTGTATACGAGCCGGGACAGTTCGCCCTCCGCGGCGGGATCCTTGACATCTATTCCTTTGGCAATGAAAAACCGTATCGCGTCGAGCTCTTCGGCAACGACGTCGATTCGATCCGCATCTTCGATCCGGAGACGCAGCTCAGCGAGCGCAAGCTGCTGCAGGTGAGCATTATTCCCAACGTCGAGAACCGGCAGGACAGCGGCGAAAAGATATCCTTGCTGGAGTTCCTTCCCGAAAATACCGTCGTCTGGATACAGGACTGGACCTTTACCCAAGGGAGGCTGACGATACAGGAGGAAGACCTGCAGCTCTTTCTTGACGGGGTGCAGGCAGAGCGCGATATGCAGGCCGCCCGCCAGGCAGAGGAGAACGCCCGTCCGGCGGGAAAAGCAGGCAGCCGCGGTCGCCGGGCCCTGCCACCCGATACGGCCATCGACGGGGACGAGGACAAGCTGGAGAAAAGGGAAGTGACAAGGGACGAGTTTGTGACCGCAGAGGACGTCACAAGCCAGCTGCAACGGTTGCATGTAGTGGAGTTCGGTCCGTCGGCCGCCTCCTGGCATGACGCCTTCGTGGTGGAATTCCATACGAAACCGCAGCCCTCATTCAACCGCCAGTTCGACCTGCTGATCAAGGACCTCAAGTCCTGGGAGAATAAGAAATATACCCTTTATCTCTTCGCGGAGAACCCGCGACAGCTCGAGCGGCTCTATACCATCTTCGAAGATCTGAAGGCTCAGATCGCCTTTACGCCGGTGCCGCTGAATATCCATGAAGGATTTATTGACGAGGACCTGAAGCTGGTCTGCTATACCGACCACCAGATATTCCAGCGTTATCACAAGTACAAGGTCAAGCAGGCCTACAATAAGAACAAGGCCATCACCCTTCGCACCCTGCGCGAGCTGCAGCCTGGCGACTATGTCACGCACATCGATCATGGGGTGGGGGTATACAGCGGCCTGCAGAAGATCGAGGCCAATGGCCGTTTGCAGGAGGCTGTCCGGATCATCTATAAGGACAGCGATATCCTGTATGTCAACATCAACTCGCTGCACAAGATATCGAAATATACCGGCAAGGAAGGCACCGTTCCCAAGGTGAATAAATTAGGCAGCGACGCCTGGCAGAAGCTGAAAGAGAAGACCAAGACCAAGGTAAAAGAGATCGCCTTCGACCTGATCAAGCTCTACGCGCAGCGCAAGGCCGAGAAAGGCTTTGCCCATACGCCGGACAATTATATGCAGACCGAGCTGGAGGCGTCCTTTATCTATGAGGACACGCCGGACCAGAGCAAGGCCACGGGGGATGTGAAGAAGGATATGGAATCGCCTTCGCCCATGGACAGGCTCGTCTGTGGCGACGTCGGATTTGGCAAGACGGAGATAGCCATCCGCGCGGCGTTCAAGACCTGCTGCGACTCGCGTCAGGCCGCGGTGCTCGTGCCGACGACCATTCTTGCCTTCCAGCACTTTAAGACGTTCAGCGACCGGCTGAAGGATTTTCCGGTGAAGGTGGACTTCATCAATCGTTTCAAATCCTCGAAAGAGAAGAAGGAAACACTAAAAAAGCTCGAAGCGGGCGAGATCGACATCATTATCGGCACCCACGCTCTTTTGGGGAAGGAGGTCAAGTTCAAGAACCTCGGCCTGCTGGTTATCGACGAAGAGCAGAAGTTCGGGGTGGCGCACAAAGAAAAGATAAAGACCCTGCGGACGCACGTCGACTGTCTTACGCTGACAGCGACGCCGATACCGCGTACTCTTCAGTTCAGCCTGATGGGCGCGCGCGACCTCAGCATCATCAATACCCCGCCGCCGAACCGCCAGCCGATACAGACCGAGCTGCACGGCTATAACGAAGACTTTATCCGTGACGCCATCTACTACGAGACGGAGAGGGGCGGTCAGGTCTTCTTTATCTACAACCGCGTCCAGGGACTGGCCGAGATGTCGGCGATCATCCAGGGCCTCTGTCCGGACCTCAGCATCAGCTATGCACACGGCCAGATGGAAGGCAGCGAGCTGGAGGATAAGATACTCGACTTCATCGACAAAAAATATGACGTCCTCGTATGTACGAACATCGTGGAGAGCGGCGTGGACATCCCCAATGTCAATACCATTATCGTCAATAACGCCCATCATTTCGGCCTCAGCGACCTGCACCAGCTGCGGGGCAGGGTAGGGCGGGGAAACAGGAAGGCTTTCTGCTATCTGCTGGCGCCGTCGCTGGCGACCCTGCCTACGGATTCGCGCAAGCGCCTGCAGACCCTCGAGCAGCACAGTGACCTTGGCAGCGGCTTCCAGATAGCGATGCGCGACCTCGACATCCGGGGCGCGGGAAATATGCTGGGTGGCGAACAAAGCGGATTTATGGTGGACATCGGCTTTGAGACTTACCAGAAGATACTCGACGAGGCGATAAAAGAGCTCAAGCGCACGGAGTTCCGCGAGCTCTTCAAAGAAGAGATATCCAAGCAGGAAGACTATGTTCAGGACTGCACCATCGATACGGACCTTGAGATACTCATCCCGGACAGCTATGTGGAAAGCATAACGGAACGGCTGAGTCTCTATACCCGGCTCGACAACTGTGACACGGAGGAGGAGCTGCAGCAATTCCACGGCGAGATGATCGACCGATTTGGCCCTATCCCGCCGCAGGTAGACGATCTTTTCGACACCGTCCGTATCCGGAAATTAGCCGTGACCCTGGGTTTTGAGAAGCTGATCCTGAAAGAAGAGGACCTGCGCTGCTATTTTATCAACCGCCCCGACTCGCCTTATTTTGAATCGGATACCTTCCGGTTGATCCTCGAATACCTGCAAAAGCACACCAATAAGGCCAAGCTCAAACAGGCCGGCAAGAATTTTCTCCTGGTAGTCGACGATATGAAGTCGATGGCCGACATCCTCGGGTTCCTAAAAAGAATGGCGGCTTTCGTTGAAAAATCAGTATATTCAACGACCTAAAAATCCTGAATTTATGGCAGAAGAATATCCACTGAGCGCTCCCACCAGCGACGAGCGGACCCTGGGCATCCTTGCGCATGCGCTCGCCTTAGTAGCAGGCTTTGTTGGCCCGCTGATCATCTACCTGATAAAAAAGGATGAATCGCAGTTCGTTGCGGCAAACGCCAAAGAATCGCTGAATTTCCAGCTGACCGTACTCGTAGGGATTGTTATTGGCGTTATCCTCACCATGGTGATCATCGGCGCCCTTCTGTTAGGTGTCATTGGGATCGCCAATCTTGTCCTTGTAATAGTTGCTTCCATAAAGGCCAGCGAGAACAAGATCTACCGGTACCCCGTAAACATCAGGTTCATAAAATAGCCGGTCTTAGGGACCCGTCGGACTCACCGAATGGCGCCTTATAGCGCCTTCTCCATTATATAATGCGGGATAGTGACCTCTGTGAACTCCTCACCGGCGATGGAATAGCCGAGCTTCTGATAAAAGCCGATAGCCGTCTTTCTTGCGTGCATACATAGTTTCCTATAGCCGAGGTCGCGGGCGATGTTCTCTGCGAAGATCATCAGGGCGCGGCCTATGCCCTTGCCCTGCATATTGTTGGGGACGGCCATCTGACGCAGGCGGACAGTATATGGATCAACGCGGGTCAGCAGACAGCACCCCAGAAGTTTTTCGTCTTCGAAGGCGCCCATGAGGATATCGTCCTTTTCCCTGTCCAGTTCTTCCTTGGCAAGGGACAGGCCCAGCGGTTTGCGCAATATGTCATTGCGCAAGGTTACCATCTGCTGGTACTCCTTCGTTCCATGATCTATCATCCTAAGCGCCATGCTGTTACTTGTTTCGGGTCAACCCCTGAGGACGGGGCTAACAGTCATTAATGGCCGGTTCGCGGGTCGAGTCAGACGGGCAAACCGGGAAGGCCGAAGTTATTTATTTTTACAATTCCAGACGGCAAAAATTCGAACAATGGGAAAAAAGGGTCAAAATTAAAAATTGGCCCATTTGTTCGGATTTGCCGGGAAGTATTATTTTTGCAGCCGTATAACTATAAAAATTTTACACATGTCAGACATCGCTACAAGGGTTAAGAAAATTATCGTCGACAAATTAGGGGTAGAAGAAGCCGAAGTTACCAACGAAGCTTCCTTCACTAATGACCTGGGTGCAGACTCTCTGGACACCGTCGAATTGATCATGGAATTCGAAAAAGAATTCAATATTTCCATCCCGGACGAGCAGGCTGAGACCATCACTACTGTAGGTCAGGCCATCGCATACCTGGAAGAACACGCTAAATAAGTCAATACAGCCCTTTACTGCGCTTATAGCTTTTTTGGAACAATTTATTGGATCCGCCTTTTCAAGTTCAAGAATTTGGCTTAGAAGGCGGATTTATCCTTAAACTACCCGGGCCGCCGTGGCCCGGTCGAAGACATTAGCCGATGCTGGGATCGGGCTAATTTTTGGAAAAGCACGATCCCAGCCTGAGCCACCGGAAGTCTCCGGCTTGACTGACGAGTGAGATTCCCGACAAAGCGGAGGGAATGAACGAGATTCCCGGGCAAAGCGAAGGGAACGACCGAGGTTCCCGGGCAAAGCGAAGGGAACGACCGAGATTCCCGAGCAAAGCGAAGGGAACGACCGAGATTCCCGAGCAAAGCGAAGGGAACGACCG
>Ga0105239_10008781_pt1 | contig 11436 bp, 11 predicted proteins | sample KBSC44metaG_FD_92761 | JGI IMG/M metagenome (GOLD analysis project Ga0105239, IMG submission 92761) | Corn rhizosphere microbial communities from Kellogg Biological Station, Michigan, USA - KBS C4-4 metaG | ecosystem: Host-associated > Plants > Roots > Rhizosphere > Soil | place: Michigan, USA...
CTTAGCAGCTTTCAGGATACCGTTCGGGGTGTTCGTCCAGAAAGCGTTCGCTGGTGAGATAGTAGTTGACGCCGATAATGTCCGGGGGCGAGGGATTTTCCAGAAACCAGGCGAGTTCCGACTCCTCGATGCCCGCCCAGAGCAGGTGGCCCCAGAGGCGATGGTGCCGATCCACCAGACCGCTCAGCAGATCCCAACTGAGCCACCGGCGTTCGTTCTCGAAATCCGCCTGGTACTGCATCTGCGGCGTGCTGTGCATCTTCCCGAGATCGTCTGTCTGGATCAGGCGGGCCGCCGGGTTCACCTTGCGGATCGCCTGCATGGAGAGCGCGACCGCGCGACACTGGTGGAGGAGCGCCCGCGCAAACGTCCGTTCATCCCTGCCGTGCGGATACCAGTGACCATAGAGGCCACTGAAGCGGGCAGTCGTCAGCGGCTCGTTGACCGGCGTCCACGCCTCGACCCAAGGAAAGCGTTGGGCGACCTGCCCCGCATACCGCGCAAGCCCTTCGGCAAAACCCGGATCCACCAGACTCGTATGTCGGGGGCCGCTGCCGTGATGCACCAGGCCGACAATCGGGCGCACATTCAGAGCCCGCAGCCGGTGCATGCGGGCGTCGGCCCACGCCCAGTCGATCTTGCTGCTGTCCCGGTTCGGCGCAAAACGCTCCCACAGAATCGGATAACGGAGCGCTTGGATGCCAAGCTCGGCGAAAAGTTCGAGGTCCTCGATCCGCTCCCAATGCCCACTGAGTTGCATCTGGTCTTTATAGAGATCCTGCACCCGATTGATCGTACACTCAACTCCACCCCACAATTCGGGCTTATTGCCTCTACACGCTTCTTTTGCCACGAGTCGACTCCTTGCTGCAATGTCGGCTTTTCAAGCGTCGATACGACGCAAGACATCGGGCGCTTGTTCCGCCATCCGGCTCCAAATAAGACCGGCTTTTGAAACTCCGACCCGAAGATACACGCACATCTCTAACCTAATATAGAATGCTCCTCTGAATGCAGAGCGAGGATGGATTATACGGAACATAGCCTCTCCAACGGGCGTCTCTTCGGCGAACTTCCGTGATTCCCATAACGTTTCCATTGGGAATAGAACAGAAGGGCTCCACTCTTCTCCGGAATGTTTCCAGGTTCGCCGAAGGGGTGTCCCTGGTCAGAAAGGAATTCGGATCCCATGTATCATCATGTCAAGAAGCTGATGTTTACGGTCAATGTCGGTACGCCCGATCCCCGATTCGGGAATATGTTGCTGGAACAGTTCGGAGGCGCCAACGGAGAGTTGGCCGCTGCGATGCAGTATTCGATTCAGGGCCTTAATTGCGAGGATCAGGCGCGCAAAGACCTGCTGATGGATATCGGCACAGAAGAGTTGAGTCACCTGGAGGTGGTCGGCACACTGGCTCGTATGCATCTCAAACCGATGAAGCACGATCGCAACGCCGCCGAGGCCGACCCACTGATCGCCGTCGCGGGCGGTGGAGGCGTCGGGCTCTTCAACAGCATGGGCGATGCCTGGACCGCCGACTATCTGAAGATCACCGGCGAACTGGATGTCGATCTGCGCAGCAACATCGCCGCCGAGGCTCGCGCCAAGATCGTGTACGAGCGCCTGATCAACTTCACCGATGATCCCGGTACCAAGGAGGCGCTGCAGTTCCTGATGACGCGCGAGATCACGCACATGAAGGCGTTTACGGCCGCTCTGGAGAGTATGGGGAAAGATCCCTTTTCGATCGGGAAGATTCCGCCATCGCCCGACGTTGTCAACCTCTATTTCAACGACTCGACGGGGGAAGGCCAGAACGGCGAACACGATGCCCGCGGTCCCTGGAACGAGGAGCCTGTGCTGCAACTGGTCGAGAGCCCGGTCATCAAAGAGATCGCCGGCAGGCGGTAAGCAGCCCTGCTTGAGCGGACCCGGCATCTGCCGGGTCCGCTTTTGCATGCCGCAGAGCGCGGGGGCGGCGCGAATTTATGCCGCGTCGGCGGGCGCGAGGAGCAAGGAAACAGAGAGTATGACGAAAGTTATAACGATCTCTAAAACATGAGACGGAATTCTGCTGACAGAAGCTTCCATGGGCCGATTCCGCGGAACTATTGAATTTATGCTCCCGTCCGCCCACTACCTATACGCTCTTCCTTGTCCTGATCTTAAGCCTGCGAGAGCGCTCGCAGGTCTCCGTGGTACATAGTCGGAACTCTGGTTGACTTCGGTATATGCGGGGAGGCACGATGTGCCGTTCTCTTCCCCCTGGAAGATCCTATTCGACTGTAAAGCCGTATAGCAGACGGGCTAACGCCCAGGTGTGCAGGAAGCAGTCCTCAACCTGCCGTGGCTGCACGCGTCCGTTTTCATGGAGCAGAAAATGATGCAGACTATCGACTCGATCGTCAGTAACGCGTTTTTTACGGATGTGGCGGCCTATGTGATCTTTCTGGAAGGCTGGTTTCCTCCGGAACGATGGACGTCTACAGAACTGGCCCAACCGCTTCAGAGCGGGCGTTTGGCCTCCGCAGAGATCGCTTATGTGCTGTTGAGATTTGGCGCCTTTTACACCAGCGATTGGGAAGAGTGGAAAGCCGGCGGCTTTGTGGCGCTGGACGATGCCATCCTTGCAACGCTCAACGCTATCAAAGATTTGCTGAAGGCCGAACAGAGCGTGTTTTCAGCAGAGTGGAAGGCAACGGTTGCAACCGGGGGTGAGGACAGCCTGCAGGGGCTGGTCAAGCTCCTCCACGGGGAGAGGTCCGGACAAGCCTCTCCCTATACGCAGTATCCGTTGCTCTATGCGCTTGCGGTACTGGACTTTGTCCATCTCGACAGACCAGGGACCGACGTTCGATTTTTTTGTCATCGCCTGAAACTCATCGCATCGTGCAGTCCGTAGAGAACCGCCTTCTCTATCGGGAGTCGCTGCAGAAGAATATATACTCTGAAGGAGAAACACAATATGAAAACGTTCGACCTGGTTGTCGCATCCCACCTGCGATGGAGTTTTGTATGGCAGCGCCCCCAACAGTTGCTTTCCCGATTGGCAAAGTATCACCGCATCCTGTTCGTCGAAGAGCCTGTCTTCGCGGCGGAGGGCGTAGACAAGCCGACCGCCTTGCTGGAAGAAGCGCTGCCCGGCCTGTTCGTTCTGACGCCCCAGGTGATCGCTGCAGAGTGCGGCGATACTCCCCTCTGGCTGTGGCCCTGCCGTGAAGAGATCGACAGGCAGGTGCGGCAGGCGCTCCAGACTCTGGAGTTCCGGCACCGCGCGCTCTGGCTCTACACGCCTACACCGGACTTTATGCTGGAGACGGTGCGCCCCGAAATGCTGGTCTACGATGTGATGGACGAACTTGCCAACTTCAAGTTCGCGCCGCCGCAGTTGAAAGAGAACGAGAAGCGGTTGCTGGGGCAGTCCGCCATCGTCTTCACTGGGGGCGCTTCCATGTACGAGGCGAAGAAGCATCTCAACCCGAACACGCATCTGTTCGCCAGCGGCGTGGACGGCAAGCACTACGCCACCGCCTGCGATCCCGACACGACGACCCCGGAATGGATGGATTCTATTCCCTCGCCGCGCGCCACCTATATCGGCGTCATCGACGAGCGGCTGGATTATGAACTTATCGCGCAGATGGCGGAGGCGTACCCGGAGGTGCAGTTTCTGATGTGCGGCCCGGTCGTCAAGGTCGATCCGGCCCACCTGCCGCAGGGTCCGAACCTGCACTATCCCGGCCAGCAGACCTATGCCGATCTGCCGCGTATCCTGAAGGGCAGCGACATCTGTCTGATGCCCTTCGCGCAGAACGACGCCACCCGGTTCATCAGCCCGACCAAGACGCTGGAGTATATGGCGACCCATCGCCCGATCGTCTCGACCTCTATTCCGGACGTCGTGCGTTTCTACAGCGACATCGTCTACCTGGCGGACACGGCGGAGGAGTTCCTGACGCAGATCGCCGCCGCCCTCGACGAACCGGCGCATGAGCGCGCCCGTAAGCAGCGGCGTGAAGAGAAGATCCTGGCGGAGCAGGCGTGGGATGCGATCGCAGACAGCATGGAGACGCTGATGCAGGGCGAATGGAGCCGAACTCCGACGGGGAAAACGCAGCGTGCCGCCGAGCGCGCCACGTCTCTGCCGACGGCCTCGGGCAAATCGACGCCCGTTCGACAGCCAACGGAGCGGAGCGCGACTTCCGGCAGTGCGGGCAATACTACGGTCCGCGGAGGAGAATAAGATGTCCGGGCGAATTCATTCGGATCAACGCATCGTGATTTTAGGGAGCGGACCGACCGGCCTGGGGGCGGCGTATCGCCTGCGGGAACTCGGACACGAGAACTTCCACATCTACGATCGCGACAGTCAGGTAGGCGGCCTGGCGATGTCCTACAAGGATGATCAGGGCTTTACCTGGGACATCGGCGGACATGTCCAGTTTTCGCACTACGCCTACTTCGATCGCCTCATGGATGCCGCCGTCAATCCGCCGGCCGGTCCCGGCTGGCTGACCCACGAGCGGGAATCGTGGGTCTGGATCGAAGGGCGCTATGTGCCGTACCCCTTCCAGAACAATATCCGGTATCTGTCGGAGGAGACGCGCTGGAAATGCCTGCAAGGGTTGATCCAACTCTACAAGCAGCCGTTCCAGGGCCGACCCCGGCACTTTCGGGAGTGGATCGACGCGACCTTCGGCCCGGGGCTGGGGGAGGTCTTTATGATCCCCTACAACTTCAAGGTGTGGGCCTATCCCGGTGAGGAGATGGACTTCAACTGGATCGGGGAGCGGGTCGCCGTGACGGACCTGGAGAAGGTGCTCTTCAATGTCCTCCATGAGAAAGACGATCTCTCCTGGGGACCCAACAACACCTTCCGCTTCCCCAAACAGGGAGGCACGGGGGCGATCTGGGAGGGAGTCGCCGATCTGGTGGGCCGCGACAAAATCACCCTGAACAAGGAGGTTGCCGCGGTCGATCCCTCCGCTAAGATCGTCTACTTCTCGGACGGCGGTCAGGTCGATTACGATGTACTGATCTCGACGCTGCCGATCGATAAACTGGTCGATATGGCAGAGTTGGACTCGCTGAAAGAGCCCGCCTCACGCCTGCAGTACAGCAGCAGCCATATCATCGGCATCGGCCTGAGCGGTAAGCCGCCCGAAACTCTGACGAAGAAATGCTGGATGTATTTTCCCGAGCGGGACTGCCCGTTCTATCGCGTGACGGTGTTCAGCAACTACAGCCCGGAGAACGTTCCGGACATCAACACGCAGTGGAGTCTGATGGCTGAGATCAGCGAATCACGGCACAAACCCGTCTATGCGGAGAACGTCATCGAGGACACCATCGAAGGCATGTTTGCCACCAAACTGATCCATAAGAGCCACGATGTGCTTTCGACCTGGAGCTATCGGGCGCACTACGGCTATCCGACTCCGGCGCTGGGCCGGGATGCGGCGCTGAATGCGCTCCACCAGGACCTGGAGAAGCGGGACATCTACAGCAGAGGGCGGTTCGGCGGATGGAAATACGAGGTCAGCAACCAGGACCACAGCCTGATGCAGGGCGTGGAACTGGTAAACAGCCTCAAACTGGGGGTGCCGGAAGTCACCTATTGGTTCCCCAACACCGCCAACAACATGACCTACGCCAAACGCGCGTAGCTGTGGCAGCCTGAATCGCGAAGGGGGCGTTTCCGATGTGGAAACGCCCCCTTTTCTCGGAAGCGTCCTGTCAGATGTGGGAACAATTATGTGTGTTCGATACGACTAATAGTCAGTAGTCACAAATTCGATGGGTTGTCGTTATCGAAAAAGTGTGTAAACCACCTGCAGGTCCAGTCGCCTCGCAGGTACCAAGGAGTCACCAATGAAACAAAATCGTATATACGCTGCTCTCGCCGCCGTCGCGGTATGTGCCGTTACTATGAGCGCCCCGATCACCGCGAGCGCACAGCGCAGCCTGGATGACGCTTCGCATCATCGGCAGAAGACCAAGAACGATTGGCGCAATATCGCCATCGGGTCGGGCGCGGCAACGGCGTACGGCCTCCTCAAACATGACAGTACCGTGTCCGTTCTGGGCGCGGCGGGAACGCTCTATTCGCTCAGCCGCTATGAGCACGACCGCAAGAGCCAGAGCAAGATCGACCGAGCGCGGGCCGACCGTTATGGCCGATCTTCCTACTATGATCACGGTCATCGCTATGTGCGCAGGACGGTCACCCGCAATGGCCACAAATACTACACCTATGTGCGTGGCTAATGGCTTCACGCTTTGAGGGTTACGGCAGGCAGGCAAACTTATTTTGCCTGCCTGCCGTATTTGTATTTAGGGTCTTTAGCGGAGAGTTTCATTGGCGGAGAGGGATGAACTTATGGATAGATCCATTCGAGCAGTGATTTCGGGCGCTTGCTCCCAGAGGGTTGCGCAGGCGCTCCCCTCGTGTTTGGGGGCGATCGTCCTCAGTTCGGCGTTGTTTTGCGGCGCTCTGTCTGCGCCTGCCGCGGCACGGCGTACGAGTGCTCATGGGTATCTGGCGAAGAGGTCCTCAGCGGTTGCGATCCCACGGCGCGTGCTTGCGCTCTACTATCCCTGGTACGGTGCGCCGGCGTTTGGGGGCAAATGGATTCATCAGGACGGCGTCGATGTCACGGCAAAGAGTATCGCCAGCCACACCCACTATCCTCTCTCCGGCCCTTACGATAGTATCGACCCTGCCGTCATCGAACGTCACCTGCGGCAGGCCAGAGCGGCAGGGATCGATACGCTGGTATGCAGTTGGTGGGGACGGAACGATCGAACGGACCTGGGGATTTTGAGGCTTCTGAAACTCGCGCCGAAATACTCCATGACGGTCTGCGTCTTCTGGGAGCCTTCCCAGAGCGCCTTGACGCCGCAGAACGCCCGTGCCGATCTGAAATATATCCTACAAGCCTTTACCAAACAGCCTGCTTACTTGCGACACAGTGGGAAGCCTGTCTTATTTCTCTACTCGCAGACGTCCCGGAGCCTGATGCCTAACCAATGGGCGGGGATTCTGAAGGAGGCTTCCGGTGGGAACCGTCCCGGTATTCTGGCAATTACGGATAACGAGAATCCGGCGGACTCGGCGGTATGGGATGGATCGTACTCTCTGTGGCCGATCACGCAGATGGGCGGGTTAAGTCCGGCTCAGAGCGCGCAGATCCTGCACCAGAGCTTTCAGACGCAGATTCCCGGCAAGAAGGCGTTCAACCATCTGACCGTGGAGACGATCACACCCGGTTATGACGATCGGAAGTACAATGCGCGCACTGAAAACGGCCCGGGAACTCTGGTCGATCGCCTGAACGGGCAGCGTTATCGCAGCCTCTGGGAACAGGCCCTGAAGGACGCCCCAGACTGGATCTTGATCAACTCCTTCAACCAGTGGCATAACGGCACCGAGATCGAGCCCTCCAAAGAGATGGGGAACCGCTACCTGCAACTGACCGGCGTCTATACCCGACGTTTTAAAGCCGCCGCCTCAGTCCCGATCACCCATCCTCTGCGCCCATAAGGTTCGAGTTGATATCATGACGAGCAGGCAGGATCTCTCCTGCCTGCTCGTCGAACGGTCGGTCCAGCCCTCACACTCTCTTCTCTTCTCTTTCCTCTCCTGGTTCTTGCAAAAGCAATTCCTGCTCGCTTTGCCGGCAACGATACGCAGTAACTTCGGCATGTAGATCTTTCCGGTATGGTAGTCTTGAGGCTGTTTCCGGCGTCTCCAAGAGAGAGAACAAGCCCTCGGGCTATCGGAGGCAATGATGCAAATCTTCTTCTGGATCGCCGTTATCGCTCTGGGTATCGGCGGCTACTCCTGGTATCGCAACTATCAGGACCGTGCACTCACGGCACGCCTCAAGGCGATGCGAGATAAAGATTCGGTGATAGGCGAAATCGATGCGGCGACTGCGCAGTTAAAAGCGGAAGGCGAGTTCTGGCAACGAAATCGGGGGAAGTTTTAAGAGCGGTAACAGGGAAAACAGCGAGGAATTGAACCTGTGCCGTTACGGCGCTGGAGGGCTTTTGCGAGAGAATGAGCATCCGGCGTTTTCGCTACGATAGAGACGTCGGATCGATTCACCGCGATGGGCGATCTGTTTTAGCGTCTAGCGCGAATAGATGGATTATTAGGCGACAGAGTCCTCGACGTCCATCGTCGATCGGATTGGGGGAATTGCCGACATTCCTGGAAGGCTTTGCGTATTCGCTACGAAATGTGCACTGCGAACAAGGAGAAACCACCCCTATGCTGACAATACAGACCGCATCGTGGCATGAAAAGTATTCCTTCTTTACCTCGGGGGAGGAGCTTGAGGAAGAAGAACTTGAGGAAGATGATGAACTGCCTGCACACTTCTGGTTGCGTATCGATCCTCCGGCACTTGCCTGGCGGAATGACTACGAAAACAGTTGGTCGCTTACTGTCCGAGAGGCGGATAGGAGTCTGCATACGGCCTCGACCTGGAAGACCTGTGATCTGAGTATTACGCAGAAGCCGCTCACTGCCGCGGAGTTGCTGCGGCATGTTCTCTTCCCTCCGCCTTCGGTAGAATCGGTAGAAGAGGGTGGCGAGACGGGGGTGTGTGCGCTCTGGCAGCACGAGACAGTCGAACGCGATGGTCGGCCGGTCATTCGATGGTATCGGGAATCGACCCAGGAGAGATTTCATGTCGTGGATACGATCTGGACCGAGCCTGAGACGCACCGTATCGTCGCGCGGGAGTGCCGGGAGACCGATCCCATAACGAATCGCCCCGTCTCAGTGCAAGTCTACAGCGACTATCGGTACAACGAGGAGCTGCCGGCAAACGCGTTCGAGATGCCGGCTGGAAAGCCGATTGTCCAGCGGGACGACAAGGGTTTCATGCCGGAGGTGTGGGATACCCTCCCGGCACAGGAGCGGCAAGCCCTCCAGACGCTCCTCCATCGCTCGGAGATCGCTTGGCAGAACGCCGATTTCACCGCTTTCGCGGCTCTCTGGGATTTTCATGTTGTCAGTAACGTACCACGTGATACAGAATGGAAGGAGCGGTTGCTGGAACAGGCAGGGGCGGGAAGCCGATGGAAGTCTCAGATCGAAGCCGCGAACAAGCAGGATTTCATCCCGGTCACCGTCGCCGTCAGCACTTATCAATGGGTCAAGGAAAGACATAAGGTTCTGCGGATCAAAGCCCGACTGTCTGTGTTCTGGGAGGATGGGACTGTGTGGGAAGGCGCGACAGACTACTATGTCCGGCGCACGGGCCGAGGAGTGCGCATCGTACACTGGGAGGCCCCCTGGGAGGAGATCAAATCAAAGACGCGCTTTTAACACAGGATCCCTACCGTACCCTCTTGCAGGATCCACCCGCCCTGCGGCGCCTAAAAGTCAAGATGGCTATATCCGTGCATATGTCCTTCATAATCTTGCTTGCGTTCTGCGCAATCATGTGGGCTATGATGTCCAAATCATCCTTCTGAACGACAGCGGCATGGGAGAGAGAGGGATGCTTGTGGAACTGATCCGTTTTGCACTCTTGTGGCAGGCGGCCGATGTATCTATTTTGCAGAAGCGTGGCGGGCAGGCAGGAGAACACCTGTCTGCTCGTCGAATTATAGAGCCGTTGGTATGAAACTTTGTTTGCTGCAAGGGGGACTGCTATGCTGGCGCGCGTGCTATCGAGTGCTGTATTGGGGATCGATGCCTATCTCGTGACGGTCGAGGTCGATGTCAGCAACGGTCTGCCGATGATGTCCATCGTGGGCCTGCCCGACGCGGCGGTCAATGAGAGCCGGGAGCGGGTCCGCGCCGCTATCAAGAACAGTGGGTTCATTTTTCCGTACGACAAACGCGTTACAATCAACCTGGCACCTGCCGATGTGCGCAAGGCCGGTCCCAGCTTCGATCTGCCGATTGCGATCGGGCTGCTGGTGGCGACCGGTCAGCTCTCGGGGGAGAACCTCGACGGCACGCTGTTGATCGGAGAGTTGTCGCTGGATGGCGGCGTGCGGGCCGTCACCGGCGCGCTCCCGGTCGCGATCGGCATGCGGGAACGGCGTGAGACGCGACTCTATCTGCCCGCCGGCAACGCCCGTGAAGCGGCGGTGGTGGAAGGCATCGATGTTTTTCCGGTCGCAACGCTTGCGGAGGTGGCGCGAGGACTGGCGATGCCGGAGACCCAGGACCCATTGCCCCACGATCTCTCCCTGTTGAATGCCAACGCCGGACAGTATAAGCACGATTTCGCGGACGTCAAAGGCCATTCCACCGTGAAGCGGGCGCTGGAAGTGGCGGCAGCCGGTGGCCACAACGTGATTCTGATCGGACCTCCCGGCAGCGGCAAGACCATGATGGCGCGCCGCCTGCCCTCGATCCTGCCACCGATGGCCATGGATGAAGCGCTCGAAGCAACGAAGTTATATTCTGTGGCAGGAATGCTGTCGGCGGAGACTTCGCTGGTCAGCGCCCGCCCGTTCCGTTCGCCCCACCATACCGTCTCGACGGCCGCTCTGGTCGGCGGTGGCGCGGTTCCACGTCCCGGCGAAGTCAGCCTCTCCCACCACGGCGTGCTCTTCCTCGACGAACTTCCCGAATTCAATCGAGACGCTCTGGAGGTCCTGCGCCAACCTCTGGAGGATGGCGTCGTCAGCGTCTCCCGTGTTACCGCCTCCTACACCTATCCCGCCGATTTCTGTCTGGTTGCCGCCATGAATCCCTGCCCCTGTGGATATTACGGAGACGTCTATCGCCAGTGCAGTTGCAACAACACTCAGGTGCAGAAGTACCAGAAACGCATCTCCGGGCCGCTCCTCGATCGTATCGACCTGCATATCGAAGTGCCGCGCCTCTCCGAGGAAGAGTTGTTGCAGTCGCAGTCCGGTGAAACCTCCGCCGCCATCCGCGAACGCGTCTGCCGAGCCCGCGCCCGTCAGGCAGAACGCTTCGCGCAGCCTATTCCCGTCGCCGATCCTCCCTCCGATCCCGATGCACCCCCGCACCCCGCCGACCAGATGGCTGCTGGAATGCCGAAGTCCGTCCGACCGATCTACTGCAACGCCCAGATGGGACCGCAGGAGATCCGCGCCTGGTGCGCTCCCTCCGATCCTGTCAAAGCCCTGCTGCGCGCTGCCATCCAGCAGCTCAGCCTTTCCGCTCGCGCCTACGATCGTCTGCTCAAAGTTGCCCGCACCATCGCCGACCTCGGCGGCGTGGACGACATCCAGGTCGCTCATGTCGCCGAAGCCATTCAGTACCGCTCCCTCGACCGCAAGTTCTGGGGAATGTGAAGTTGAATCGTCAAGATGAAACGCTTGATCTTAATGCGCTCCACAATCAGGATCGACCAGGTCTGACCAAAAGCACAGGCGGTTTCCTTTCCGAATGTGCTGCGGTCTGTTTAGATTACAATGGACATGTTTTTCCTGTC
>Ga0105239_10008783_pt1 | contig 11435 bp, 12 predicted proteins | sample KBSC44metaG_FD_92761 | JGI IMG/M metagenome (GOLD analysis project Ga0105239, IMG submission 92761) | Corn rhizosphere microbial communities from Kellogg Biological Station, Michigan, USA - KBS C4-4 metaG | ecosystem: Host-associated > Plants > Roots > Rhizosphere > Soil | place: Michigan, USA...
GAGAACTACGCGCCACGTCCGCAAGCCGGAATGCCCGGTACGAACAATCAGCAGATGCCGTTTCCGCCACCACCGGCGGGCGGAAATATTCCTCCGACACCAATGAATCAGCAAAATCCGGGTCGCTCAGCGCCGCTTCAGCCGCCGCCGGCACAAATGGCCATGCCCACTTATGAAAACGATCGACCACGATTTAATGGCAGTAAGCTGCACTTCAAAGTCGTCAAAGATGAGTTCTTCGAAAAGGGTAAGAAGCGCGAACGCGGCAAGATCGAACAGCAATAGGTTTGGCTCATCTATTTATTGGCAACGATACGTCTGATCCGAATCGCCGTGTTGAATGGTCAAAGGATTTGTTGTCACGATCGAAAAATCTGTTGAACCAAATGGCGGCGATTTCAATGGCCATGGCAACCCAAGCCGTTCCATTCCGGTGATTCGCATCGCCTCGGCTTCGAGCTTGAATGCGCCGGTTCCCGGCTCGCCGCCGCCCATTCCTGGGAGCGTGACGGGAATTTTCGCCAGCGTTCCGCCGGTGAGTTCGAAACCAAAAGTCGTTTGACCAAAGCGAAATGGAATAATGCTCCAGTCCTCTTCGTCATTCTTGTAGGCGGCGAAACTTAAACCCGGTTCGCCACGCGAGGCTGGAATTTCACACGCCCAAACTTTGCGATCCTTTGGGAGCGAAATCGGATTGAGATTCAAACATTCTCCAAGATCGCCTTCGGCGAACAAACAACCGACGATGATTCGAGTTAAGACGGAGTCTTTGCCACCCTCGAGCTTATTATCACGCATAGTTTTATAGAGTGATTCATGGAAGTAAGCGGCGGCGACTTCAGTTTTTGAGTCGAATTTAGCAAAGGCGTCTTTTTTGATAACGAGTCGTTTGCGGTCGTCGTCAAAGAACATGATTCCTTCGGGCGGACATTTTGCATCGTGGATGTGATTGTTGGCGTCGGTCGGCGGATCGATTTCCACTTCCCATTTTTCTCGCTCGACTTTATGGCTTTTAATAAACGTATAATTTTTTTTAGTTTTCGCCGCGAGATCAGAATCGATGACCGCGAGACGAGCATTGGCGCGATTAAACTGATCATCCACCGACATCACGTCATCATGAATCAGCGTCAGGTCGCTGATTTCGCGAGCCTCCCAAAAATCTAACAGCTCAGAACTGATCACGTCGTCATTGGCATTACGACAAACGAAGCCGCCACCGCCGCCGCCAGAGATCACGCCGCGATCCGGAGAAGTGACGACGGCATGAGCGAAAGACAGGCTTAAAACGAATACGGCATGAGCAAGCATTTAAGTCTTATAAGGGGCTCTATCGGTAAAATCAATTCGGCCAGTTACGATTGAAAAAACACCCTATTTAACTAAACCAAAGAAGTCGAAACAGTAGGCATAAACACCCTCTTCAGGCGATTGGCTGATGGCCTCTAAATACTCTTTAAGATGACGTAACATGGTCTCGCGCAGGCGAGCCGCATCTTGATGCGAGAGCGAGAAAACACCCGAGTAACGAAGGTCATCGCGATCTCCTTGATCAAGACGTTGAATGGATTGCATACGCCAATTTATGTGGTGCTGTTTCAATAGTGGCGAGCTTCGATCTAAATGGACGTGGCGCTGCCCGACTTCAATTTTCCCCGCCTTCTTACTCAACACTTGGATCGATTCTAAAAAATTAACGGCGTCGCGAACGACAGTGACCGGAAGATTGAGAGCGGATGCCATCGCCTCCACCGTTCGATATTCATGTATCGATACCAGCGTGTGAATCGCGGCGTAGTACCAGGCACTGTAGTAGACGGCTTGGTGCTTGACCGAAATTCGTTCGGCTTTTGGAATGCGACTGCGAATCTCTTGGCGTTTACGAATCATCGCCTCGCGCTCGTCACGAAAAAATGCGCGCAGCTCCTGAGTTCCGGCTCGTTCTTCTTGTAGCAGAAACAGAAAATAGCGGCGCTCCTCGAGATCGAGACGCAGAAAAACGGCGATTCTTTCTGCTTGCTCAAGACTGAGCTGCGCTTGACCCGCCAGAACACGAGATACAAATGCTGGATGACAGCGAGCTGCTTTTGCCAATTCCGCTTTAATACCGGTCCTTTTTCCACCCGCGGTGGTGGCGGCCATTAAGAACGCCCGCGTGCTATTAAATTCGTAGATCGTGTTATTCATCGTTTTCCTAATTGCATTCGAGAGCAATTTATAATTGCAAATTGATTAATTATCAAGTGCCTGCGGTGGCCGTCTCGGCTAGAAGCCGGTATCACTCAATAAATTCCATATGATGGAGGAGGGATTATGCGTGTAGTGATTTTAGGTTTTATTTTGTTCTCACAAGGGGCTCTGTGGGCAGCGACATCTAAGCCAGTGCCTTCAACGTGCGTCGATTTGCAAGGCAACTATGTTCTTCCTCTCGGCAAACATGATCGCACCGACGATCCACCGATTTTGATGATCGATCAAGATCATTGCCGTTTAATTTCAGTCGTCACAGGTTACGGCGGATTTATTCCGATCGGAAGCCCGTCATCACTCGACGGTAGCGAAGGCTTTTTCATTGTTGGCGATACGATCGTTGAAAAAGGGAATCTTACCATTCCGACGGCAAAACATGGCGAGTGTTCGGCGCAACAGATCACGATGGCTTTGGATGCTGATAAAAATTTGATCTTCTCCTCGCCGCGTGTCTCTGGCTGCGAAGATAAATATAAAGGTGCATTGCACGATGTTTTCCCGCGAGTGGGATGGGTCAAACCAGCGCCGGTGCCGACGCCAACTCCAACTCCAACTCCTACGCCTGCCACCAGTGGAGTGACTTGCACGGATAGCAATGGGCGATCCGTCGCAATTTCTGGTTCAAGCTTTACGTTTCAAAACCTCGACTCGTCGGGACTGCCAAGCGGAAAAACTTTTGCCATCAATGGCTCCCACTATGTCGAAGTGCCCGGCGGACCTGAATACACCGAGTACAGCGGTGCGATGGAAAATGTGAATGTCGTCGTGCGCTTGTCGAAGACGAAGAGTGGCAACGTCGCAGAGATTTGGCCGGGGAAAAATTCGAATGGCGCGCCCGCATTCAAAGGAAACTGCAGTGGCAGCCTTTAAATTCGTATTCGTTTTGCTTTGCTTTTCGGCGTTGGCCGATTCGACGGTGCCGGTTCCCGATCCGATCAAAGAAACACCAGGTACGATCATTTTTCACGGCGTCGCAGGAGCGAGCCAGGAAAGACATAAGATTTGGATCGAGCCACTCACTAAGGATAAGAACGGCAACATCGGACGTGCTTCGACTGGTGAATCGATGGCTTATGATCTCAACGATACGGTTCACTTGCCGCCAGGCCCGTATGAAATTGTTTACTCGCATACGATGATGTTCATCGATCTCGCGGCTGGCGAAACAAAAAATATTGAGCTGAAGAAAATTTCGGTTCCCAAAATCGATGGAACTTATGAAGTTTCGCTTTTTGCCGATCTAACCAACTCCGATGAGTTGACCAAACGGCTGCAAGCCTTGTGGGCTCAAGGTTACAACAGAGGTGCGTGGGACGATGGAACCGCTGAGGGTACCGACAGCTCCGTTGTTCCTGGCTACCCTATTCCACCTCGTCTTCCACATGACCCGATCCGAGCCATTTGCCATACCAAAAACGGCAAATGGAAAGGCGTTGGCGCGAACGCATGCGCCGCTTGGACAGCTACGACTTATAAGAGCCTTTCGCCGAGTGCTGTAAGAGCCGACAAGGACGCGAATCTTTGGATGGTGGATTTCAACTATGAAGCGCAAGACGTCAATAATGAACATGTTGTGACGTCGGTTCGCCCTGACAACCAACAAACGCAAATGAAAAACTTTGGCCGCCGAACCATCGGCTACGGCAACGACGGCGATTTCTTTTCGGTTCTTCCCGGCGTTTACGGTCTGGAATTCAAATCTTTGAAGGGTAAAGTCTCGACTCAAATGGGAATCGTGATCGATTCAGGAGACATACAGTGAAAGTATTTGTAGCGACTCTTTTAGCGATGTTGTCATCGGCCGCGCTCGCTCACGAAAATTGTTTCGAGACCCATCGAGATCAATTCGATCGATCCTGGTTCAACTCAATTCAAAATGAGCTTGCGCTATTTGCAAAGAAGAATGGCGTTTCAGTCGCGCCAAACTCGATTCAACTTTCGATTTCCAGGGTTTTAAAAAATTCAATCTATGGAATGAGCGACGATTACGCGAGCTACCGCATCTCGCTGCAAGGAAGTTTGAAAACCACAAGCGGAATCGAACTGATCGTATTCACTGGTGATCAGGAGGACTTTGCTCCGGCTGACCTCGGCGAAACTTCAGGAGTTCAATTTCGTCCAAGAGCAAAAGACGCTCGATACGATCAACTCGGAAATCTTACTTCCGCAGGTCATTGCTTGATGGAGATAGGCCAGGGGACCACATATGACAGCAAGATCCTCATCGCCAACGCGAAATCAGGCAAAGTGATCGGCAGCATTCCCGTCACAAGCGTCACTCTGTACTAAGGCGGATCGTCTTTCATTTCGATCCTCAGAATCTAGAACATCCAGGGACAAGGTTCTTCATCTTTCGTTTCACAGCGCCAGGCGCTCGTGTACTTTGTGTATTGAACGAAGCGCAAATAACAACCTGGTCTACGACTGCATCGTCCGCCTTTAACAAATTTTGGTCGTTCAGAAGTCACGAGCACTTCAGTTGAACCGGTGATAGGATCCGTAAAATAGAAAAAGTTCTCTGCCTCTTTGGCAAATGAAGACGACGCAATGAACAGAGAAAAAAGTAAAAGCAATCGACGCATTATCCCCCCACGAAGATGTTCTATTAATATGGACTGTCTTTCATTTCAATCGGATTGACGCCACCAAATTTAAGTTCGCCCGCTTTGAAGGCAAGATTGTTGCCCGAGCCTTGAATGCTTATGATCTTGCCGTCAGCCAAAACTTTCATTGAGAATTGAATTGTATGCTCGGGGTCGCCTTTGAATCCGAGGTGGATCATGCGCTCTGAAACTTTATAGACCATCGAGCCATCCTCAGTTTCATATTCGTAAACTTCAAGACGAACGTAATCTTCGCCGAATAATTTTTCTTTTACCGCCTGCTTCCAATCATTGAACCGCGGTCGATGAATGTAACCTTCTTTCCATCCATTCGACATGGGAGCGCTGATCGGATTGTCGTGATCGAGAAAACTTAATTCCAAAGAATCTATACTGGAATAGTTGCTACCATTCTCGCCATGGACTCGAATGATCATTTCATGATCCAGCAAAGCATCACCTAACGAAAAGTGACCACGATTGCGCTCAAAGATGCGAAATAATTTGGTGTAAGCCGCAGGACCCTTCAGATGTTGGCGCAGAGTCATCGCCTTTTCTTCAATCAAGAGATGAGTGAGGGTGGAAAACGGCACGATTTCTGTTACGCCATCGCGCTCGATGCTGGCGAAGCGAAAGTCAGGCCCATTCACGTCACGACCTTTTATAAATTCGACGAGCTGACCTTCGAATTCTTTACTCGTAACATCGGATCTATTTGGCCCGACAGAAGTGTAAAATCCTTTTACTGTCTTGCCTTTAAAATTCTCTAAGCTCGCCGTCGTGACATCCAACCTCTGCCAGCCACGCCCATTCAATGCATCGTATTCCCGAGCGAGCTCCTTGGAATTTTGCTCACCGGCGGCCATGAGTTGTGCATAGTATTCTCGCGAACTCCCCGGCGGCGCCCAATAGTGATGAATGGCAAAAATTGGGCCCGGCGTTTTTTCAGCGACTTGACGACCATTGATAAGAAGTCCTTCGCAGCCCGCCTTTCCCACTTGCGGCAAGAGAAAAACGATAACGAGCGTTAAAAACCGATTGAGATTTTTCATATCTCATCGACTTACACGAATCCAATATTCACAAATATAAAATTTATTACATAACTGCTGTGGTCATTTGCGGATGAGCCTGAGGCTACAAGTAAAGAATCGATGGATTTTTTCTGTGACGCTGCGATCCTCAAAGTCTCCGGCCTTCAAGAGTTTGGCTCTTGCTTCCTTCGCTTTCGCGATCACCGCTTTCGTGTCAGGCGATGGTTCGAGGCCAGCGATTTCCCAAAGTGCATCGATGCTTTCTTGGGTGGGAATTTCTGCGAGTGCCGAGACAGCCGCAGTTTTTAGTTCTGTCGAAATGGAGGACGATTCCACGGCCTCAATGAGAACCTTTTCTATGCGTGGACTTCTGATTCCACGTTCCGATAGCATACTCACGATCTTTAATTTTTCCGAAAGCGGTGCATCGCCGAGCGCAGTATCAATCGCCTCATCGCCAATAACATTCTCGCGCGCCAGTTCATCGATCATTTTAGGTGCACCACTCATCGCCGTGAGAATCAAAGCCGCGGTGACGTGAGGATAAGTTTTAAGACTTGCCACTCTTCTCGAAACGAACGCTGAGAACACGGCTGGGGATTGGGCGGCCAATTGCGCAAATACCGCTCTCGCTTGCTGCACCAATGCATCAGAAGGAACTTCAGACTCGCCTTTGCCGGTGGCATGAATAAACTCGTATAGTTTAGCAAAGTCCGTGACGGCGACAGCCGATTTTGCAGCGATCTCATCAATGAGTTGTCGGTCTTGTGCCGCTTCTTCTCGGAGGCTTGCGAGAGGATCTTCCTCATCATCAGCCGCTGAAGCAAATGGCGCCGCTAGGAGCAGCAAAGGTATCATAACGAATTTTAGAAACCGCATTCCGCACTCCAGATCTAAGCACTAATGTGCTGGACACCTTCCCACTTGTCCGCGTGGAAAGGCGCCGCGGTACTGAATACGGTATGCAGAATCGAGATAGAACTATTCGACTTCGAAAGTTTGAATCAAGTCGTTCACTTTATCGACGGTCACGCTCGCCAGACACTTGTATGCATCGATGTCGAGCGGACGGCCATCAAAAGTGCGGCCGGTATCAGGATTGGCCTGGCAGCCTGTATTGCGAGTGTTGTTGAGCCACTCGTTTTGGTTACGGATTAGAAAAGTTCGGCCTTTCCAATCGTTCTGGCTGATCAGAGACTTCATGGCGATTTGATAATGGTAGTTAAGAAGATTATCGGCATTTTTGTAGCCGCGTTTGGCGCAATCCAGTGCTTCTGCACTGCTACCTGAATGATTCACGCAAACGTTCATTCCGCTGATGATCGACTCGCCCTCGGCGAACGCAAAACCACCACAAAATACCAGCGCAAGAAAAAGACTCAGCTTCATAGGATTTCCCCCTTATATGTTTATAGGTTCGGTTTAGTACTCAACGGAGAGGCGGAAATCTACTAGAGAAAATACATTTGCAAAAAAACTAGCTTGCCTAAAGAGGGTGCAGAACCGACTTCGCATGCCTGTCTTGGCCGAGTGCGCCGCGGACTCCTTATTGATCATTTTTACAGGCGTGTTGTGCTTCTTTGCAGTTTTAGGACGCGGCTTTCGTAATACAACGCGCAGAATGGCATTAGCTTTGCTTTTACTGGCGCTCATACGGAGGTTATTTATGAAACGATTGATTTTTGTGGCAATTGCGACCCTTGTTTCGGCTCCAGCGTTTGCGGAATCGATAACGGAACTCTTCCAAAAGAGCCAACAAGTGGCGGATGCGCTTGGAATGACGGAAACCCAACCCGCTAAACGCTTAGAAGGCTGTGATTATACTTGGGCCTTCTCGGTTGCAGACAATTCTCCAAGTCTTCCTGAGTCTGCTCCATTACCAGTCGGTAATTTGTTTAGAGGCCTGCTGGCATCGGCTTCAGGATCGCAATCCGCATCTTGTGTGAATAGTGCCCCAGATTCTCGCGACTTCAAGCGATGTGAGCTGCCAAGTGAACAATTCAAATCTCAATTGCGCTGGCGCTACTCAAACGACGGAAAACTTCTCATTCAATTCTGCATCCAGCAGTAATTGATAAGCATGACGAAGAATTCGATCTTTGCGACCATTATAATTTTGGCTTCCGTTACCGCCTTTGCGCAGACGGAGCCGCCCGATGAGCGAATGGCTCTCTTGAGAAGGCAATTCCAAGCGGCGGGACCTTTGAAAGAGGCCAATCGGAAAGAATTGAAATCGGGCGAAGGATGGGTTTGCGTTTCACCGATCGAAACGATTCAACAGATCCGGGCGAATGTGAATCTATCGGCTTGGCGAGAGCGTGTTCAACAAAATCCAGATCTGAAATTTGATGTGTCTTGTCTTCACAATCAGTTGCGCACATCCGCGAAAGATCTCGATTTAAGCACGAGTGGTTTTATCCAAAGCGGCGACCTTGCTTTGACTCGAAATAATTTTCCACATCATCTTTACCTCCGCATCACGCCGGAAGGGTTGATGATCGGAGAGTTCACAAAGCCCGCAAGCCCCCAGTCGCCGATGCGTTCTTTCGCCAACTCCGATGAAGAAGTGTTCAATTACTTTCTTTGTGTACCAGAAGATCAGCTCGCCGCTCCCATGAGCAAAATGCCAGCGACAGATTCTGACGATGCCGACAAGGAATGCTCTCCGATTTCGTAGTTTCAAGGTGTTAACGCGCCATGGGCCCAAAAAAGAACCTGGCACCGATTCGACGTGGCACCGATTCGACGAGTGACGTGAGGCCGGTTATTTTTTTGGTGTCAGATTTACGGTCCAGCCGCGCTTTTCTAATTCACAAACTAAATCGTCTGGAGTGCATGAGCTAAGGAGCTTGTCGCAGACGGAAGTAGACAGTTCTTGAACTTGGCAAAAGGATTCCGATTTAACGATTTCAGTTATCGGATCCAAAGTTTTCCAAATATCCGGGAACTTTTCCGAGGCAACCATGTTGAGCGTTTCAAGATCAACCTTTCCCGGAACTTCAATTGCGACATATGTGGGATGACCTTGGTGATGGCTTACGAAATACGCGAGCGTAAAGGGTCCGGGTAAATATAAAAAAACGGCCTTCCCTCGGGGGAATTTATAGATGTCGTAGGTGCCAAACAATTCTTTGAGACTTCGCTCAATTTTCTCAAGCTTTCCGATGGACAGCCATGTCGATCCTCGCATGACTCCGCGAGGATCGCGCTCGTGATATCCGCGGTCGCTATCGAGTCTGACGATCAGTACGGGTTCGTTGATCGCCCATGGATATGGTTGAGTATCGGCGACCGCGTCTAAACCCCATCTTGGACCTTCCGAGGCAGCGAAGGAAGAAACTACATGGCAGAGACAAATTGCGCCAATCACAAATCCTACTCTTCGCATTTTTACTCCTAAACGGGTCCAAACAAACCGCTCACCCAATAAAAGCATTTCTCGTGCCGGAACGAAAAAAGCCAGCTTGTTTACAAGCTGGCTTCCGTAGTCTCGCGCATTTAACGCACGATGGTTGGAAAAAGGAACCTGGAACCTATTCGTGGCACCTATTCGCCTTTTTGGTAGGCGACGGCGTCGCTGTGGGCGCCGCTTCCTGGTTTTGTCATGCCGCCGGCGACGTATTCGTCTTGGGCGAAGTCATCGACTTGAATTGCGTCGAGGCGGAGACGTTCTGCTTCTGCGATCGAGTTGAATTCGGCTTGTGTGATGACGTTGGCTTTGACTGCGTCTTCAAACAAAGTTTTTGATTTCTTGTTGAGAACTTTTTTGCGAGTCGCTTTGCGGATTTTCTTTTCGACTTCTTCCGCTGCGCGAATTGCTTTGTATGCGCGCTCCAAACGACCAATTGCTTCGTTTGGATCTTGTGGAATGAACATGCCTTTGGTGAGGCGTTCACGCTGTTCTTCATTATAAAGAAGCGCATTCGCTACACGGTGGCTCAAACGATCCGTTGGAGCAAGTCCTACGAAGTTCAAGCGTGACCACCAACGAAGTGGACCTTTAAAGAACCAGTACAGACCAAACACGTCCATGTTTCCGAAGATGCCATCAAACGCATTTTGGATGTGTTGGAAAGCAACAGCCATTGAGAAATCCAAGAAGAGTTTGTCTTCTTTTTTGCGGCCTTCATCTTCGTAACGTTTGATCACCGCAGTTGCGATGAACATCCAAGACAAGACGTCAGCAAAACGGCCAGTGATTTTTTCTTTCACTTTCAATTGTCCACCGAGCATGCCCATCGCGAGATCAGTCATGATCGCGAAAGTTGCCGACACCCATGCGAGTTTTTGTAAGTAACGGCGTGATGGACCACCCACTGGCACAAACACAAAACGTGCGCGTGTAACACTCAGAACCACGCTGCGGAACATATTGCGAACGATGTGACCGATGTGACCCCAAAACGCATCATCAAAGCCTGCCAGATCGTTTTTATCAACCGCATCGACTTCTTTAAACGCGTAAGGGTGAGCACGAAGTGCACCCTGACCAAAAATCATCAATGTGCGAGTGAGAATGTTGGCACCTTCAACCGTGATACCAATTGGCATCCCCATATATTGAACGCCCAAAGTGTTACGAGGTCCCATCGAGATCCCCGCTCCACCCATCACATCCATACCGTCGTTGATCGATTTACGACCTTCTTCGGTTGCATTGTATTTCGCGATCGCAGTCACAACTGGAGGCGAAATTTTTTGATCGAGCGCACTCAATACGTAACGCCGAAGAGCTTCCACGTAGTAAGCCGCGCCCGCGATACGAGCAAGAGGCTCTTCAACACCTTCGAATTTACCGATGCTGACACCAAACTGCTTACGAATCACAGAGTGAGCGCTGGTCACACGCGCGACGAGTTTTGTTCCGCCACCCGATTGACCTGGCAAGCTGATACCGCGACCTGTACCCAAGCAATCCATGATCATTTGCCAACCTTGACCGATACGAGGCAAGCCGCCAATGATCGCTTCATCGGCTTTTACGACAACGTCATGACCTTCAGTTGGACAGTTGTGGAATGGAATTCCCAATGGATCATGGCGTCGACCGATCACAACACCTTGCAAGTTTGCAGGGATCAATGCGGCCGTGATGCCCAGGTCTTCACCTTTACCCAAAAGATTTTCTGGATCGCGAACACGGAAGGCCAAACCAATCAGAGTCGAAATCGCGGCCAATGTGATCCAACGTTTTTTCCAGTTCAAACGGATGTAGATCTGACCGTCTTTACCTTTAAACAAGACACCTTCAGCTTGGATCGAACCCGCGTCACTGCCCGCTGTCGGTTCCGTCAAACCAAAACAAGGAACTTCTTCACCTTTAGCTAAGCGAGGTAAATATTTTTTCTTTTGTTCATCGGTTCCGTAGTGGTTGAGAAGTTCCGCCGGGCCCAAAGAGTTTGGCACCATCACGTAGATCACGGCACCAATCGAGCGCGATGAAATCTTTTGTACGACTTCCGCGTGTGCCGAGTGAGAAAAACCAAGTCCGCCGTATTCGCGCGGAATGATCATCCCTAAGAAACCTTTTTTCTTGATGAAGTCGAAA
>Ga0105239_10008785_pt1 | contig 11435 bp, 9 predicted proteins | sample KBSC44metaG_FD_92761 | JGI IMG/M metagenome (GOLD analysis project Ga0105239, IMG submission 92761) | Corn rhizosphere microbial communities from Kellogg Biological Station, Michigan, USA - KBS C4-4 metaG | ecosystem: Host-associated > Plants > Roots > Rhizosphere > Soil | place: Michigan, USA...
GTCGGAGTTTCCGGCGAGATCCAGCACCGCTCCTCCGATTTGAATATCAACAGCTTTACGCGCGCCCTGGTGGCCGTCGACGTTCGGGCGGCCTTCTAAGCAAGGGCACTTAAGGATCGCGACTGGAGATTCCCACGATCAAAAGCATTAATCACCATAGTTATTGGTAAAGATAAAAGGGATATACACCCTAATTCCCGATTCAGCGCGTCAACGTACTAATACTAATGCCCAGTCGTATAGGTATACCTAGGATGATAGCAATCTGGCACCGATATAGAGAGGTGCTTGATGACTATCAGGACGGCGCTGCTGACAAATTTTGTCCCCCCGTACCGGTTGCCGTTGCTTCATGCGCTACGCGATTACGTCGGTGATTTCAAAGTATTCGTCTCCACTCAAATGGAAGGAGACCGCCCTTGGAGTCCGGATACCGGAACACTCAAGGTAGTCCAGCAAAAGACAAAGACATTCACACGGTCCAGGAGGCACCCATCTGGATTTTCGCTCCAGATGTTCGTCCACTTCCCTTACGACACGCTGGCGCAACTCTGGCGCTATAAACCCGAGGTCGTAATTTCCGGCGAACTGGGGCTGCGCACGCTGCAGGCCGCCATACATCGGATCCTGCATCCGGCCAGCCGGCTGATCGTTTGGGCCACCCTGTCGGAGGAAACGGAGAAAGGCTGGGGCATCACCCGCCGGATGCTCCGGCGCTTCATACTCCGCGTTGCGGATGCGGTGATCTGCAACGGCAACAGCGGCGCCCGCTATATCGGCAGCATGGGATTTCCCGCCGACCGGACGGTGATCGTAAACCAGCCGATCGACGTGGACCTGTTTGCGGCTCTGCCGATCGACCGGGAACCGGAGATTGCTCGCCGGCTGCTGTTTTCCGGCCGCCTGATTCCGGCCAAAGCCGTCGTCGAGCTGCAGGCGGCCGTCGCACGCTGGGCCAAAGCCAATCCGTCACGCAAGATCGAGCTCGTGTGGGTAGGCGACGGCGAGTTGCGCACCCAACTCGAACACGCTGACCTGCCGTCGAATTTCATCCAGACATTCCACGGCAACAAACCCTATGCCGCCCTGCCGAGCATCTATCAGGACTGTGGCGCCCTGGTCCTTCCGTCGCTGATGGATGAATGGGGTCTCGTCGTCAATGAGGCCATGGCAAGCGGGCTCGTCGTGCTCGGCAGCATTTACAGCCAGGCGGCGATCGAGATGGTGCGGAACGGTGAGAACGGCTGGCTGATCGATCCGCTCGACAGCGCCTCGATGGAAGCCACCCTGGACGAGCTCTATGCCGCGCCTATGGAAAAGCTCGCAGACATGCGCGTCGCGGCGCGCGAGCGGGCGCTCCAGATCACACCTCATGGCGCTGCCGCCCGTCTCTACGCCACGATCAACATGGTGCGCGCCGACAGGAAGAAGAGCAGGAGTGCAAGCCGCCCGCCGGAGGTTCGGAAGTCGGCGGATTCATGCTCGGTCACCACGATCAATTCGATTCGGTGAGGGGTATCAGATGTCCGATATCATTGCCTCACCCATCGAAGTCTCCTCCGAACGGCTTAGCATCGGGGGAGAAGGGCCTTTCGGTTTCTCACGGACTGCCCGCGCCCAGGGCAATGCCAACCAGCTGGGAAGCGACAATCTGCGATCGATCATCTCGATCGGGGCCCGCGTGGCGGATCCTGTTCTGATTGTCCTGGCAGGGCTTCTGGCATATGAGCTCGTGCCCCATGACGACGATTATATCCAGCTTTACAGAGCGGAACTGCTTCTTTCCGCAATACTTGCTGCCTTTTATTTCAACCGTGCGGGCCTCTATTCGCTTACGCACATGCGCTCCCTCTCGAAGCAGCTGCCCAAGGTCGCCATGGCCTACGCCGCTATCCCGGGAACATTGGTCGTACTCAACTATCTTCTCAAGGTTTCAAGCGACATCTCCCGCGTCTGGTCGCTCCTGTGGCTTGCCTTGGCGCTGACATCCCTTGTTCTGGTTCGCCTGGCGGCCTGGCGCCTGATCAAATCGCTCTACCTGGCGGGGCGGCTCGCGACCCCTGTGGTCCTTGTCGGCGCGCGCGACGCGTTGAACCGCCTCATTCCTCTTCTGTCGTCGGAGGCCGACCGGACGATCAGCCTCGTCGGGGTCTATGACACCGACGAGCCGAATTTCAACGCGTTCGAGCAGATCGCCCTGGCGTCCCGCACAGGCGCCATCGACGAGGTGCTGATCCCGCTGCCATGGACCAACATCATGCCGCTGGAGGCGCTGCTGCGCCCGTTGCGCAACCTTCCCGTCGCCGTTCGATTGATACCGGAAGTTCCCCGGACGACATTTTCCTGCCTGTCGTTCAGCGAGCGCTGCGGACTTCCCACCATCTCGGTGATCGAACGGCCGCTTACCGATTTCCAGACGGCCCTCAAGCGGGCCGAGGATCTCCTGATCTCGTCGGCCGCCCTTGCGATCGCCGCCCCCCTGATGCTGTTGATCGCAGCGCTGATCAAGCTGGACAGCCCAGGTCCGGTGCTGTTTCGACAGGATCGCTGGGGATTCAACGCCCGCAAGATCAGCGTGCTCAAATTCCGGACCATGAAGGTGAATGCCTGCGACGACCCGGCGGCGCCGCAGGCGGTTCGCAACGACGCGCGGGTTACGCGTATCGGCCGTATTCTGCGGAAAACGAGCCTCGACGAGCTTCCTCAGCTGCTGAACGTCCTGCGCGGGGACATGTCGCTCGTCGGTCCGCGGCCGCACGCGGTCGCCCACAACGAGCGCTATATGACGCTGATCGACAACTATCTTGGGCGTCACCGCGTGAAGCCCGGGATCACCGGTCTGGCACAGGTCAATGGGTGCCGCGGCATCACCGATACGCTCGACAAGATGGAGCGCAGGGTCGCGTTCGACCTCCACTATATCGACACCTGGTCTATTTTTCTCGACATCAAGATCATGATCCTGACCCTGTTTGTCGGCTTCCTCAATCGGAATGCTTTCTAGAACCGCCCACACGACCAGAATGGATTAATACCCTTGCGTTACATTCCGTTAAATATCTTTAGTATTATGTACGGACTACCCAATTCGAATTCAGTAATATACTAATGTTGCAATATCCAATCGCCGAAATTTGAATATTATTCTTCTGCTTTTACTTACTCGGCAATAGCAGGAGATTTTAATGGGCAATATTGTCCGCATGGGCGAACGTGTTTTGGTCGCCGGCGCCGGAGGGTTCATCGGCGGGCACCTGGTAGCGCATCTCAGGAACCAGGGTGTGTCCCAAATTCGGGCGGTGGACTGCAAGCCGATCGCGGAATGGTACCAGACATTTCCCGACGTCGAGAACATGACGCTCGATCTCAGCGGCAAGCAGGCCTGCGAGAAAGCGGTTTCGGGGATGACGCAGCTCTACAACCTGGCGGCCGACATGGGCGGCATGGGTTTTATCGAAACCCACAAGGCCGAATGCATGTTGTCGGTGCTGATCAATACGCACCTGCTGATGGCCGCGCGCGAGGCGGGCCTGTCGCGCTTCTTCTTCGCCTCTTCGGCGTGCGTCTACAACGGCGACCTGCAGCAGGACACGCAGGTGACCGCGCTGCGCGAAGAAGATGCCTACCCCGCGTTGCCCGAGGACGGCTATGGCTGGGAGAAGCTATTTTCGGAACGCATGTGCCGCCATTTCTACGAGGATTTCGGGCTGGAGACCCGGACCGTGCGCTATCACAACGTCTATGGTCCGCACGGCACCTATGACGGCGGACGCGAGAAAGCGCCGGCCGCGATCTGCCGCAAGGTCATCCAGGCCAAGCTGTCCGGCAGCGACGAAATCGAAATCTGGGGCGACGGCGAACAGACCCGCAGCTTCATGTATATCGACGATTGCATCAAGGGCACCGAGATGGTCTTCGAGGAGCGGCACCTGCCCCCGCTCAATCTCGGCAGCGACCGCCTGATATCGATCAACGGCTTGGTCGACATCGTCGAAGATATCGCCGGCGTGAAGCTCAAGCGGGTCTACAATCTCGACGCCCCCAAGGGCGTGCGCGGTCGAAACAGCGACAACACCCTGATCCAGGCAACCATGGGATGGGCGCCGAGCATCTCGCTCGAGGTCGGCATGGAGAAGACGTACCGCTGGATCTACGACCAGCTCGTCCGCAGCAATTCGGCCCGTTCCGCGGCCGCGTCCTGATCGCGGCATACGGGACGAGCGACGTGATCGCGACTGTGAATGTTCTCGGCGTCGGCGTGAGCGCGGTAAATCCGGCTCTCGCCGTCACCGAGCTCCGCCGCTGGATCGCCGAGGGTGAGCGCCGCTATGTCTGCGTCAGCGGCGTTCACGGCGTCATGGAGTGCCACCGCGACCCAAGCCTGAAGGCCATTCACAACCATGCCGGGCTGGTGCTTCCCGACGGGATGCCGCTGGCCTGGTGGGTCCGCGGCGCCGGGCACCCCGAGGCCGACAGGGTGTGCGGCCCGGAATTCATGCCGCTGGTGTTCGAGACGCTGCGCGGGCGCCGGCATTTCTTCTTCGGCTCGACGGAGAAAACCCTCAGCGACCTTATCCGGCGCGTCAAGGCGCAATACCCGGATGCCCAGATCGCCGGCTCGATCTCTCCGCCGTTTCGCAACGTCACCGACGAAGAGGACGCCGAAATCGTCCGGACGATCAACGATAGCGGGGCGGACATAGTTTGGGTGGGGCTCAGCACCCCGAAGCAGGAACGGTGGATGGCCGCGCACCGCGGGAAGCTTGCGGCGCCGGCATTGATCGGCGTTGGCGCGGCGTTCGACATGCAGGCGGGGCATATCGACCGGGCGCCGAAATTCATTCGCCGGACGGGCTTCGAATGGGCCTATCGGCTGATGCTCGAGCCGCGCCGGCTATGGCGGAGATATCTTCTCAACAACCCGGCCTTCGTCGTGCTGGCGGCCGCGCAAATTACCCGGCTCATGCATTTCCCGGCGCTGCGGTGACAGCGCCCCGAACCCGAAGCATTTGAGGACCTGCCGACCCGATGCGGTATGCCGATCACCTTCGTGAACTGCCCATCGTGCGGTCGCCGATCATGCGCGCGCTGGCGCTGGCCCGGCACCCGGAACGGCAGACCGACACGCTCACAACCGTGATGTATCACGGCATGCCGGCGAACACGCGCAAGACGTTTCTCCGCCAGATCGAATATATGCGATCGCTCGGCGACTTCGTTACCGCCTCGCAGGCTGTCGAGATTCTCGACAGCGGGGCCCGGATCCATGGCAGATATTTCTGCATCACATTCGACGACGGGCGGAAGGACGCGTTCGAGAATGCAGTCCCGATCTTAGCGGAACATGGAATTCCCAGCATATTCTTCGTCGTACCGGCCTGGATCTCGACAGCGTCCTATGGCAGCTGGGCGGATTGCCGTCAGTCGAATCAAAACGGCGTGACGATCGGCTCGCACAGCCTTTCGCATCACCGTTTTTCGACACTCGACGAAAAACAGGCGCGCCGCGAGATGACGGTTTCGAAAAGCCGTGTCGAGATCGAGACCGACCTGCCCTGCGAGCACTTCGCCTGCCCCTGGGGGCAACCCGAAGCGGATTACCTCTCGGATCGCGATCCTCGGCTGGCGCAGGAGGCCGGGTATCGCTCGTTCTTCACAACGATCCGCGGCGCCGCACGGCAAGGCGCCTCGGCATGGGCGATCCCACGCGTGCGGCTTGAGCCCAGCTGGGGCATTCATCAGCTTCGATATCTGTTCAGCCGGTGATCGCTGATAACCTGCCCGCCGCTCCGCCCGTCTTATCGGATGGAGTTGCGCGCGGAACGAGCTTCCGGCCGGCGCGGGTGCCAGACGGATCGCTCAAAGCATCGCGGTAAATCGCCTCCAGGAGCGTCAGGTTGCGCTCGGGCGTGTACTTCATGCGGTATTCCAGCCCCGCGGCAATCCCCATGCCATAGAGCGCCTTAGGGCATTCGAGCGCATAGTGGGCGGCGCGCGCCAGAACCTGCGGATTGCCGGCCTCAAACAGGAAACCCGTCTGGCCGGGATCGACCAATTCCCGAGCGGCGCCGATTCCAGCGGCAAGCACCGGCAGCTCGTTAGCGAAGGCCTCCACGATCACCAGGCCGAAGGGCTCGCACCACTCCGACGGGAAAACGAGAAGGCTTGCACGGCGCATGAGCGCCTGAACCTCCGATGGGGTCTTCTTTCCCAGCAGCTGGACGTTTCCGCCGGCGCCGCCGACCTCGGATGCAAGCGGCCCGTCGCCGACCACCATCAGCGGCACCTGTGGGGCCGAAGGACTGCGCCAGGCCTCCAGCAGGGTCGATATCCCTTTTTCCGGAACCAGCCGGCCAACGAACAAAACGAACCCTTCCCGCCCGACTGCGGGGGCTAGGGGAGGCTGGACGACGAAATTCGGCTTGACGGCCACGCGATCCGGCGCGAGCCCGGCCCGAATGAACAGCGACCGGGAATGCTCGCTGAGGGCAATATACCGATCGACCAACCCGCCGAAACTGCCGTTCATGCGGTGAACGGCCAGCATCAGAGCGACGATGCTGCTCTGCGCGCTGCTGCCGCGATAGCATCGATGCACGACGGCTGGCCATTTGATCGTCCGGCCGAAACAATCCTCACAGATATTTCCATCACGATAAAGATTGGCGGACGGGCAAAGCAACCGATAGTTGTGGAGGCTCATGATCACGGCCGCGCCCGCGTCTTTTGCCGCATAGACCGCCGCCGGCGAGATGAGCGGAAATGTATTGTGGAAATGCACGATGTCCGGCTTGAACTCCCGAACGGTCTGCTTCATCCGCCGGTAAACATCGCGGTTCCATACCGTGTCCGCGGCGATCGCGATTTCGGATCGACCTGTAAGGCTGTCACTATGGAATGTGAAGCTTCGAACATCGTGGCCGCCGCTTGAAAGCAATGCGCTTTCAGCTTCAAAAATCGAGTCTTCTCCTCGTCGCCTCTGATAATAATTATGTACGATCAGGCATCTCATTTAATATTCCTGAAATTATAAAATCACCATCGCATAACAATCTTACTGACGGGAACCTCCCGAATCCGCCACGAAATCTAGGCAGACTCAAAAATACCCTATATGCAACCGCATAACATTTATCACATAATAATTTAAATTTGTGAGGCACAAGAGTATAGGCCAAATTCAAATATGAAATATTGCGCTACCCCTGTTGATACCCGGAAAGCGGAAATCAAGGTGCTGAAGCCCGCGGTGATTAATGCAAATAACCATCTCGCAAGCCGCCTTACCGGTATACAGCGCCGCTTCCGCCCTCGAAGCTTCAGCAATCGGCGGCCCTGCCACCGACTACGACACAAAGCCGGACTTCAATCCTGCCGCGCAGGGCAGCTCATCGGCACGTCGCCGCGCCTCAAGCGATCGACTGTTCTGCGTGGGGTAACTCCTATGCGGAAGTGCAAAAACCCCTGACTTGGATCATCACTTGGCGATGAAGAGACATTCCTCATCACCTCTCGCGACCAGTGTTTAGCAAGCAGACGACGGCATGTGGGGTATCGTATTGACCTCGACCGAGGGAAGTTCGCCGGCGCGGCCGCCCAGCCGCTCGATAAGCCGATCGCCGATCGCATTTCTGTCGAAACCGATCGTCTACGGATCGCTCCTCCCGGGGATTTCCGTCTTGAACGCCGCGGTCGGGATGGCCCTGCCGATGATGATGACGCCGCATGTCTTCGGTGAATACTCACTCGCGGTCACGCTGTTTCAATATGGATTGATCTTTGATTGCGGCGCCGGACAACTTGCGGATCGTTGGTTGCCGGCCGCTTTCGCGCGCGATCAATTCGAAGAGGTCGACCGCCTGAGCCAGCAGCTCCTGTGGGTCCGCCTCTATATCGGAACCTTCCTTCTCGTCTCGGCGGTCATTGCCTTGACTGCGTTTGCGGCGATCGAGCGCTTGCCGTTCGGATACTGGGCCGGCGTGCTGTCGGCCGGTTCCGGGATTCTCTACATGGTCGCTTTGGGACCCGGATTCGTCTATCGCGCCCTGTCAAAGCGACGCAACTATGCATGGGCGATCGGCACCCTGTCCTTGGGCCTGGTGTTCGCGCGCCCTCTCGGTCTGCTTGTGGGCGGGCTTACCGGATCCTTCCTCGCCCTGGCGGGATGGTATCTCGCATTCGCTGTTCTTTTTCATCAGCGTATGCCGCCACGCCTCGCCGCGCACCCTTCGGCGAGACAGGCAGCTTCGGCGATCGTGCTGGGCCTTCCGTTTTTCGCCACATCCTTCATCTGGGCATTTTACCTCACCGCCAATCGCTGGTTCGCATCCGGCCTGATGGAAGCCGGGACGTTCGGGCATTTCGCCTTCAGCGCCAATATCTACACGCTTCTGACCGGCGCCATCGGAGGTCTTTCCGCATTTTACTATCCGCGGGTGGTCGGGCGTATAGCCCGTGACGGTGCTTATTCTTCGTCGCGGGAGATCGTTGTCGATTTCAGCAAGCTGACATTTGCCGTCGGCGCCATCGTCGCCGGCGGGATTGTCCTGGCGACACCGCTTCTGACCTTGATCTATCCGCAATATTTGCAAAGCGTCGGCACGGTGCGTGTGCTTTTGGCCGCGGTGCCTGCAACCGTTCTCGTTGCGTGGCTTCTCCCGATTTCGCTCTCGGCGGGGCGGCGCCCCTGGCTCGATGGGCTGCTGATTTACCCCGCGGCCACCGCGATCCTGTATTTTGCCATAAGGATACTGTTCCGGCACTTTGGCGATATCGGCGCGGCGGCGGCATCCACGGTCAGCGTCCTGCCTCTCGTTGCCATGCTCCTGGCCCAACTGCGGCACACGCATATTCTTCGGACCGGCGCGCTTGCCGCGCTCATGGCGGCCGCGACCACCGTCACCGGCGCGCTGTGTATCCTAGCCTGGATGATGACATGACGATGACGTCCTCCTTTGCCCAGATGATGGCATCGCGGCGCAGGCTGCAGCCCGACGCCAGGTATCTGACCATCCTGACCACCGCTGTCCTGTCGTTCGCGGCCATATCGGCGGTCGCGATCCGAATGTCCGACCGGGCAGGCTGGGTCATTTTCACGCCGCTGATCGTGATCGCCCTTATCGTCGGGCTTTGGATCACCGTTCGGGCGGTCAGTGGCTCGACGACCGCAATCATTACCTATCTTGTTCTTATCGTTTTCATCTCCGACGCGCAGTTTCGAGCCCGCGGCGCCGGCGAGATCGGGACCGACTGGCAAAGTGTCCTGAAATTCGGCCTTTGGATCGGTGCGGGGGTTATCGGCTTGGCCAACGCACCGCCATTGCGGAGCTGGATCGGCCGCTTCGGGCCCGCCTGCTGGATTGCCTATGCCGTGATGGCGATGATCTCAAGCAGCTACGCCCCGGCGCCGGCCTATAGCCTCGGATGCGCCTTCGCGTTGCTCTGCCTTGTGCCCTTTTCCATGGCATTGATAACCAAGCTCTCCGAAAGCCAGTTTCTGTGGGCTCTCATGATTACCCTGGCGGTATTCCTGGTCATCGGATGGGGCGTATACTATCAAAACCCTCGCCTCGGCACATCGGAGTTCTGGACATATCGCGGCGTCGAACTGCGGATGTGCGGACTCGCCGGCCAGGCGAACAACCTCGGCTCGATCTGCGCCAAATATCTGGGAGCGGTCTTCCTGCTTTGGTACTCAGGCCGCTGCCGGGCGCGCTTAGCCGTGCCGTTGGCGGTCCTGGGTATCATCACGTTGAACGCCAGCGATGCCCGCACCGGAATGATAGCGGTCGCAGCGGCAATCGGCATCGTCGTTCTCGCACGATCGATGAAGACCCTCATTGGCGCAACGCTCGCAGCGACCGCGGGAGCCTTCGCGGTCATGGTTTTTTCGCTTCGTCTCGATGCGCTCGGAGGCCATTTCAGCCGATCCGGAGATCCCACGGAAGTATTCACCCTGACCGGCCGCCTCGAGATATGGGAGTTCGTCTGGCGAAGGATCACCGAACATCCGCTGTTCGGCTGGGGCTACAGCGCGAGCAAGGTCCTGCTTCCGAACTATACCGGATTTCAGGATAACCTGCTGATCGATACAGCGCACAACATGCTGCTGCAAAGCCTGTTATCAGTCGGATTTGTGGGGACTTTGCCCGTCCTGGCGGTGACCTTCTATCTGTTATCCAGCCTGGTCTTCCGCCCATATCCGTTTCGCGACATGTTTTTCCTGATTACCATAATATCGGCGATTTCCGATACGAGCGCGCTCGGCACGACCCCGACCATGCTGACCCTGCTCTTCATCATGGCCTCGGTACTGCCCAAGGCGCCCGCACGGGGACAATCGGCGATGCCGGCCAAGGTCTTTTCGATGGAAGTGATGCCGAAAGGGGCATTGATTGCGGGAAACGCCGCGGAATGACGATGCTGACTGCCTTCGCCAAGAATCGATCCATGCCCGCGCCAAAGGATGCGACTTTGGCGCTCTATTCCTCACACTGTGACATTCGGATCGACAAGCCGCGCAACCGGGCTTGAGCGCATAAAGCCGTTCGCGAACGCCGACTGCGGTCGCGAACGGCTTCGCGATGCTTAGAGCCTGTGGGCGGCAGGCCTGCGGGCCAGCCCCGGCACGGAGCTGATCAGGAGGTCCTTGAAAGCGGCCCACAGCGGCAGAATCCGGTCGTCGGGGACCAGGTGCCGAGCAAGGGCGCCATGGCCGTGTTCTTCGGTCCCGTCGCCATCGAACTTGATATGCTCGATCAGGAAATGCCCGAACGCCTTGAGCGCCGGCATATCCCATGCCGGCGACGTCAGGTAGGCGTTGAAAACGCTCTGCAAACCGCCGTTCTCATAGCTCGAGATACTGACCGCGCGCGTCATTGGCGCGATTTCCCGGACCGTCGCCAGATAGGCTTGCCCCAATTCCTCCATGCGCTGGCGCAGGCTCGGATCGAGCGGACATAACGTCAGCGACCGCCGCATGAACTCATCATGGTTCATCCTTTCCCCGGGAAGCGCCACCCCCGGCCACGGCGACAGATTGTGCGTATCGCACTCTTCCTCTTCGAGCTGCTGCAGCTTGGTATCGTCGGGGTAGAGCGAGCGGGCGATCAGGAGGTTCTCGCGAAACTGGATCGAAAAGAAATAATAGGCCCAGGCCGCGCTCAGGAGCTCATCCTGGCTTATGCCTCTCCAGTTCAGGCAGCATATATCATCGATAACATCTAAATATCTTGGACTTTCGGCATTCATTTTAATTCCCCCTAATATAAATAGAACAGAACATTACGGCCTTATTCGTGAAGTCCTTTGCATTTAGTCTTCACGAAGCACCCTCAGACACCGAACATCGCGCGATCGGAATAGGCCAGATTGCCAAGCCTGGGCTGGCTCGGCCCCTTGCAGTACTTTGGATTTCGATTCGAATATCTGCCGAC
>Ga0105239_10008788_pt1 | contig 11431 bp, 11 predicted proteins | sample KBSC44metaG_FD_92761 | JGI IMG/M metagenome (GOLD analysis project Ga0105239, IMG submission 92761) | Corn rhizosphere microbial communities from Kellogg Biological Station, Michigan, USA - KBS C4-4 metaG | ecosystem: Host-associated > Plants > Roots > Rhizosphere > Soil | place: Michigan, USA...
AAAATGTACACCTCGAAAGAATTGACGCTGGTGGCTAACGCACGCGGCAGTGTGAAGCCCGATGAACGCTTTGTATTCAGCGCCCATGTGCAGGAACCCGGCGCTAACGATAATGCTACCGGCGTGGGCACATTGGGCGAAATCGCCCGGGTGACAGCGGAGCTTATCAAACAGAAAAAATTTGAACCGGCGCGCACTATTACTTTTTTATGGGGCGTGGAGATCAGTTCGACCGCGAGATATATTAAAGAAGACGCGGAACGTGCCAAAGGTATTAAATGGGGCATGAGCCTGGATATGGTAGGCGAGGATGTAACCAAAACAGGCGGCAGCTTCCTGATAGAAAAAATGCCCGACCCATCGGCCATCTGGACACGCGGTGCCGATAAACACACCGAATGGGGCGGCAGACCATTAACAGAGGCCGATATGTTCCCGCATTATTTTAACGACCTGGTGCTGAACCGCTGTAAACAACAGGGAAAAGATAATGGCTGGGTAGTAAAAAGCAACCCCTTTGAAGGCGGCAGCGACCACACCCCATTTTTGGAAGCAAAAATACCCGGTCTGCTGATGTGGCATTTCACCGATGTATTTTACCACACCGATGCCGACCGGCTGGATATGGTTTCGCCACAGGAAATGAAGAACTCGGGCATAAGTGCATTGGCAACAGCCTACACCTTAACCGCTGCCAACCAGGCCACAACCCTGTCATTAATTGCCGAACTTGAAAAAAATGCCGGCGACCGTTTAAAAGCCGAATATGAGCTGGGTTTGCAGGCCATAAAAGCCGGCGCGCCCGCCGCCGCCGAAAAACATAAAATTGACGTATGGGCAAAATGGTACACTGATGCCATCGGAAAAATGACGGATATTAATGTGGATGGCGTTACCGGGGCGATAAGCAGCCGGATAGCTGCGGCTCAGCAAGCTATAAACGGTTTGAATTCGAAATTTGATGAGGGGTTGAAATAACCATGGTTAGATTAAAACTTTAAAATGGGGAACGGAAGTTTAAAATTTGCCAGGAGCTATTTATTTTAATTAACACGAAATCGCGCGTTTAGAAGTTGTACTTTTATAAAAATAAGATTGCCCATGCATTCAGGCGGAAAATATTTCAGTGCGTTTTTAATAACCACCAGCCTTCTTTTTACCCACGGAAAAGCATTATCGCAAAACGGCGTTACAAAATTCAATCGCGACTCATCAAAAACAATTACGTTGCTGGAGTTTAACCATCGGGTTGATAAGGCCGCACAACTTCTTAAAACGAAAGAATTGTCGGCAATTCCCGATAGCATTCATGTTGATATCATGATGTGTTTAAATACAATTTTCATGATACATAAAAAAAATAGCGTAGAACGTGTATTTACCGGATCTAGGTATAATGAACTTGAAATACTAGCCGAAAGAATAAAGTATGGCCCAAGACTCGCTAAAACTTATGCTGATGTAATCCCCAACCGAGGTATGGGTTTTTATTTCCCCCAATTAAAAATGGAACTTTATGGTACACCATATCGTTATGCGATATTTAATGTGGTGGAGTAATTATAATATTTGTAAAACGACAAAATCGCACTATAGCTTCGTCCAACAACAATCGGTCGTTAAAATAATCCAACCAGTTTTACCACAACTTTGTTACTCAAAAATACCTTCTAAATCACCTCGCTCCTGTAACCATTTCATCCCAACCGGTGTCATGTAGGCATGAAACTGAAACAAGTACTTTTTTCAATAATATTCGCGCTGCTGCTATTCAACTTTGCCGATGCACAAACCGGGGGTGGCAAAATTTCGGGCTCCGTTTTAGATGAGGCCAAAAAACCACTCGACGGCGCAACCGTGATCCTGCTTATCGCAAAAGATTCGACGGTAGTTGGCACCCAGCTTGCCGGCAAGGATGGCAACTTCGATTTTCAAAATTTAAAAGATAATACCTACCTGGTAAAGGCTACCTATATCGGCTACAAAAATTTCCGCAGCGACAATGTGATCGTGGCTCAGCAAAAAGCGGTTAATTTACCGGCGTTCATATTATCGCCTGCCGGGAAAACTTTGAATGGCGTAACAGTAAGTGCCCAAAAGTCATATATCCAGCAAAAAATTGACCGCACAGTGGTTAACGTTGGTGCGCTGGCATCAAATACGGGTGCCAATGCATTGGAAGTGCTCGAAAAAACACCCGGCGTACAGGTCGACGCCGACGGTAATATCACTTTTAAAGGCAAAAGCGGCGTAATGGTAATGATTGATGATAAACCTACCTATCTTTCTGCCGCAAACCTGGCTACTTACCTGCGTTCGCTGCCATCGTCGGCTTTAGACCAGATAGAGCTGATGGAAAACCCGCCGGCTAAGTATGATGCTGCCGGGAATGCAGGCGTGATCAATATCAAAACAAAAAAGAACACCATCAGGGGATTTAATGCCGTGGTGTCTGCCGATTATGCGCAGGGCTTTTACGGGCGCCACGATGAAAGCATTAACATGAATTATCGCATAAACAAAGTGAACCTGTTCGCCAACCTCTCCTACAATGAACAAAAAACCCACAGAAGGCTTGAGATCGACAGGAATTATTTTGACGCCAGCGGCGTTACAACCTCGTCATTGGCGGATATTTCCTATTTCAGGCCGACAAACAAAAATACCAATATTAAGGCAGGGATGGACTACTTCCTGTCGCCTAAAACAACCTGGGGAATAGTATTTACCGGCGATATTTCCTCGAGCCACGACAGCAGCCCGGTGTACAGCCTGCTATATGGCCAAAACGGAGGGTTAGATTCAAGCATCACTACCCTCAATTCATCAAAAAATAAATTCAACAGCAAAGGCGTAAACCTCAACTACACCCATAAGTTCGACAGCACCGGCAGGTCCTTTAACTTCGACCTGGACTATATCCGCGATGTTGCCGGAAGCAACCAAATGTTTGTGAACAACACTTTTTTGCCCGACAACACTTTAATAAATTCGAAAACGCTAAGAGACGATTTACCAGCGGTCATCAACATTTATTCTGCCAAGGCCGATTATTCGCATCCGCTTAAAGGCAAGGCAAAGCTGGAAGCCGGTATTAAAAGCAGCTATGTAAATACCGATAACGCTGCCAATTACTATAACGTGGTCGACAATGTAAGCACCGTTGATGACAGCAAAACCAACCGGTTTTTGTACAAAGAGAACATAAATGCTGCCTACGTTAATTTCAATAAAAACTTTGGCCGGTTTTCACTACAAACAGGTTTGCGGGTTGAGAACACCAATGGCAACGGTCATCAGCTGGGCAATGCCGAAAAGGCCGATTCATCATTTATAAACCATTATACCAACCTGTTTCCAACTGCCTATTTTTCTTACAACCTTGATACCGCTGGTCACAAAGTATTGGTGCTTTCCTACGGTCGCCGTATAGGCCGGCCGAATTACGGGAGCTTAAACCCATTTACTTTTTTTGTGGATGAGTTTACCTATTTTTCGGGCAACCCCTTCCTGCGGTCGCAATTTACTGATAATTACAGGTTAGCCTATAGTTACAGGAGCCTGTTTACTGTTGCGGCGGCCTATAATCATACAACCGATGTCCAGGGTGAAACCATTCACCGCAGCGGCAGCGTATTTATCAGCACCCAGGGCAACATCGGCCAACAAAAAACGCTGGATCTTTCTGTGAATACCAGTTTTCAGCCTGCCAAATGGTGGTCGGTTAATTTGTATGCCGAGGTATATAAAAATACTTACCAGGGCGCTTTTTATACCGGCTACCTCAACCAGTCGCAGGTTACTTTTAGCGGCAATGGCAATAACCAGTTCACCCTGTCAAAAACCTGGAGCGCAGAAATAAGCGGCTTTTATGATAGCGGCGGCACTTACGGCCAGTTTGTTACCCTGCCCAAAGGCATGCTTAATGCCGCTGTTCAGAAAAAAATATTCAACAACAAGGGCTCCATCAAGTTAAATATGCGTGATATATTGCACACGTTTAGCCCAAGCGGCAGCATTACAAACATTGTAGGTGCCCATGCAAGCTTCCACAACACGCTGGATACCCAGGTGGCAACCCTGGCATTTACCTACAGCTTCGGTAAGCAGACCAACACGCCTCAAAAACGTGAAACAGGCGGGGCAGATAGTGAACAGGGGAGGGCGCACTAAATACGGCAACTTTTTAATCTACCTGTAGCGTTAGGAGGCTTTTTGTCGTAATAATATGAACAGATGTATTTGGAACACAAATCCTTACATCCTTTTAATAGAAACGTATTAAGCCCCAATACTGATATGAAAAAAATATACTACCTGGCCTTTGCTTTATTGCTTACCGCTGCCTGTAAAAAAGAGCATACCAATCTTGCAAATGGTACTATTGTTCGTGTATCAGGGCAAACAACCACAATTACGGGGCAAACTATTTACGTCAATAAATATCCGTCGCAGGATAGTATCACGGTTGCCGGGCTAATGAAGGCCAACAACCTGCCGACCGATGGCTTTGTTTTTTATGCCTATCAATCCTATAACGCTTTGAATCAGGATAGTCAAACTGCATTTTACCAGATAGCAAGCGCCATGCAGGTTAGGAATGGCCTCCCGGTATTTTTCGAGGACATCTTCTTTGGCTTCCAGAATGGAAAACTAAATGGCCCATATCCTGCACCCCAGTTTATTGTTGGTAATATCGCCCTTGACAATAAACCAAACCTTGCTTTGCCAACCTTAAGAGATAAATTCATTAAAGTTGATAACGGAAGTGAAGCACACAATATTTCTATCGGCGATTCAGCATTGGTAGCGCAGTTGGGCTATTACAACCTAAACCTTAGCCACATGGCTGACGGTGGAGCGCCCGATTATATAAAGGCCTGGTATGTACATCCGCAGCACTCGTCGTGGCCGGAAGGTTATTTTCGTGATGACAGCGGGGCTACTATTTCCTTTAGAACACTTACCCACAGCGGGCCGACCAATCCCTGATTTTGCTTTGTAAATTTATTGTGATTCGGTAGCTCAAAGCCAGGTCCGAGTTTTTTTGACCCCAATTTATTAATAACTTGGCAGCATGCACGAGCACTTGCTAAAGGTCATATCTCAAAAGGTTTCGTTAGCCCAAACGGATATTGATTTGTGCAAAGCATGTTTTGAGCCCGTGTTGTTTCCAAAAAATCGGGTAATTGAAGAGGCCGGTACAGTCCCCCGGTATTTGTACTTCGTCGTAAAGGGCTTTATGCGATTATTTCATCACAATGAAAACGGCGATGAAGTAACCACACATATCAATTGTCCGCCCGGATTTTTGACTTCTTACTTTCATTTCATCAATCAAACCGTAGCCGAGGAAAATGTAGAGTGTATTACCGAATGTGAATTGCTCAGGATCACCAAAAATAATTTAGATCACCTGGTGAGTCAGAGCCCGGCCTTTAAAGATTTCAGCATTTTAGTATTTCAACAGTCCCTGGCTTATAACGAAATCCGTTCAAAAGAACTGGCAACCCTAACCGCCGAACAGCGCTATAAAAAGCTGATTGAGAACTATCCCGGCATTATCCACCATGTGCCGGTGCAATACATTGCCTCTTTTTTGGGCATGAAACCAGAAAGTTTGAGCCGCATTCGCAAACGCATGCTTTCCTAACATTTGTCAAGTGGATTAGAATTGACAGTCCGCAGATTTGAACCATTAATTATTAAAAAAATAAGAAAATGGAAAATCAAAAATTATCACTTGTTAATGGCGCCAACGGACACCTTGGCAACAATTTAGTAAGGCATCTGCTAAGTAAAGGAATCCCGGTACGCGCCGCAGTGCGGAATATCGGCAACAAAGCACCTTTTGCAGGTTTGGATTGCGAAGTAGTCCAATCGGATATTACCGATAAGCAATCCCTGGTAAGGGCGCTACAGGGCGTGGAAACTTTTTACGCAGTAGGCGCCGCATTTAAGCTTTGGGCGAAAAATCCTCAAACGGAAATTTATGACGTAAACATGCAGGGCATAAGAAACGCTATTGAAGACGCTGCGGAAGCCGGCGTAAAAAGAATTGTTTACATAAGCTCAATAGCAGCATTAAATTATACCATTGTGCCCGTAAAGGAAAGCTATGGTTATAATCCCGACCGCAGGGATGTATACTACAATTCAAAAAACGACGGTGAAAAACTGGCTTTTGAACTGGCGAAAAAACATAATATCGAGTTGGTAGCTGTGCTGCCTTCGGCGATGATCGGGGGTGAGGCTTTCGCGCCGTTAAATGTATCGTACAATATTCTTAAACTGATTTTACAGAAGGAGATACCTGTAGAAACCAACATAGCGCCTAACTGGGTTGATGTAAAAGATGTTGCCGAAGGCTGTTACCTGGCTGCAACGAAAGGAGCCAACGGCGAAAGGTACATACTGGGTAATGAAAAATGCATGTCGATTAATGACACCACCAAAATTGCGCAACAACTTTTCCCCGGATTAAAAATTAAGCTACCGGTTGCGGTACCAAAACCAATTTTATATGCGGTCGCCGGATTAATGGAACTGGGCAGTAAAATAAATGGAAAAGCCCCACTGCTGAGTATCAAGGATATTGCCATGTTTTCAGGATTAAAACAGGACTTTGATACAACAAAAGCAAGAAAGGAACTTGGGTTTAATCCTAAACCTTCGGAGCAGGTTGTAAAAGAGGCTATGCAATATTTAGTGAGCCATCAACTGGTAGAACTGAAATGATGCTAAGACTATTAATCATCAAAGAGTTGGGGTTTCGCGATCTATGGCTCAGTTTTAAAAGTTCGGTAATAATTGATATTACCGAACTTTTTTATGCCCTTACCCCAAATATGCTTCCCGGAGTTTACCTGCTTAGATCAACATCTTTAAGCCGGTTCCCTGTCCGGTTTTAATTGACGAACCGGTGCTGCCTGCGGGCTATTGGTTTCGACATACTCCTTATTTTCCATACATAGATGGTACTAAGCGTTTGTTTTTCCGGCTCATAAGCAACAATTGGTTTTTGCGTTACCTGGCCTGTGTAAGGATTTGCCTTGCTGTAGTTCAGCGCTGATGCTGATCGATTGATTAAAGTTTGCATGATTTTGTAGGTTTTTATTTTGTTAATTCTTTTTGCTTTTATTTAATGAAACAAAAATATAGACAAGCAGGGGGCCGGGAAACCCGTTTCTTGCGTTGTTTAATTGACGAAGTTTTAGCGCCTTACTTTGCCCCATTTATCATCCGAATGAAAGATTTTTATCAAATCTATAAATGTCGATATGTAATTATATCTTTGTGCTATGGACATTATCAAAATAAATGCCTCGCTTGCCAACGCTGCCCGTTATGATATTTTAAGATGGCTTAAAGACCCTGAAAAAAATTTCCCGCCGCATAAGGAAGTCAGCGGTTTTGGGGATGGGGTATGTGTTTCGTTCATTAAAGATAAATCAGGTTTGTCGCAATCCACCATTTCGCATTATTTGAATATAATGGAAAATGCACAGTTGGTTATTGCTACCCGTATAGGGAAGTGGACCTATTATAAGAGGAACGAAGCAACGTTGGCAGCATACTTTAAAGCTTTACAGGAAGAGATATAAAAAATTTGAAGTTATAAATCGATAAAGTTAAATATATAGATATGAGAATACTGGTTATTGGTGCTTCAGGAATTATAGGGAAGCCATTATTTGAATCGTTAAAAAAGGAGCATGAGGTATTTGGCGCGTACCGGAGCAGCACCGAATACCCGGTGGATACCAGGGATACTGCCTCGGTTCGGTTACTACTGGAAAGGTTGCCGAAACTGGATGCCATTATTAATGCTGCAGGTGGGGCGGTTTGGAAAGAATTTGATTTGTTAACCGAAGCCGACTACTATGTAGGCATTAAAGATAAGCTGATGGGACAGGTTAACCTTGTTCATACAGCTAAAGAATTTTTAAACCCCAATGGTTCGATAACGCTTACAACGGGTATCCTGGCTGATTTTCCTGAGAGCAGTTCAGCCTGTTTGGCGTTGGTAAACGGGGCCTTGCATAGCTTTGTTATGGCTGCCGCTCCTCAGCTAAAAAATAACATCAGGCTCAACGTTGTTGCTCCCGGGGCAATTAAAGGCAGCATTGAGGGCGAAGAATTGTTCGCCGGGCATGTGCCGGTAGCCATTGAAGCGGTAATTGATGTGTATAAGGAAGCATTATCGGGTTCAAAAACAGGGCACGTATTTAAAATTTATTGATATGAAAATTCCAATTTATCAAATCGACTCTTTTACTAAAACACTTTTTGGTGGTAACCCGGCAGCCATATGCCATTTACCTTATTGGTTGAGCGACCAAACCCTGCAGAACATAGCCATTGAAAACAACCTGGCCGAAACGGGCTTCTTTGTAGAAAAAGATGACCAATATGAGATCAGGTGGTTTATGCCACATGCCGAGATCGACCTGTGCGGGCATGCAACCCTGGCGGCTGCCTATGAGATTTTTAACTACCTTGATAAAACATTAACAAAGGTTTCGTTTTCGTCGCTCAGCGGCATACTTTCGGCAACAAAGGAGAAAAACGGCGCCATAACATTAGATTTCCCGTCGAGGCCGCCACACCCGGTGCCGGTGCCCCAGCAGGTTTTAGATGCGTTTAAGGCGAAGCCGCTGGCAACGTTTGCCGCTAGAGATCTGATAGTGGTTCTTGATTCGGAAGAGGATGTTTTGAACGAAGACCCGGATATAAAATCGCTGAAGGGCCTTGACTATGTTTGTGTGGCCATAACTGCGAAAGGAACCACAGCCGATTTTGTTTCCCGCATTTTCGACGCCGAAGCGGATATGCCCGAAGACCCGGTAACCGGCTCCACCCATGCTACGCTGGTTCCATATTGGGCCGGGGTTTTGGGTAAAACCGACCTGCATGCTGTGCAACTGTCAAAAAGAAGAGGCGCGATTGCATGCCGGTTGGTAGGCGACCGTGTATTTATGACTGGTTTCGCAGTGCCTTATTTGAGTGGTTTTATCGAAGTTTAAACAGAGGACTGAGAAATAATCGAAAGGCGGTCGATATGCAAATCGACTGCCGTTCTTTTTTTAATCATTAAATCTTTTTAGCATTATTGCCTAAGCGTTCATCAACAATCAAATCAAACCAAAAGCAAACTTGACTAAAAACCACCCAGGCATTAACGATAGCGAGGAGACGTTCTCTAAAATCCAAATGGATATCGAAGCGTTTGATAAGGACGCTACATTTTACGAAGAGCACAACTTCGACAAACGTTTGGATGCGATAGATTTCCTGGAGTTTCATGTCATTAGCCAAATTGAAAGCCTGGTTGAAAAAACAGCCCGGCCAAATCAATTGATTTTACTGAAACAACGGGCCGAAAAGCTAAAACTCGAATTAGAAGCAATAAATAATAACCTGTTCAAAAAACTCAGGGCAGATATTCGCTCCAAAGGATGCTCAGGGGAACAGTTCAAAAGGCTGGTGGGCAAATACATTGATTTTGATGCCGGTGGAAGCGACCATGAAGAAACAGGTTATGATAACCTCGATGTTTTTATAAACGGATTGCTGTCGCCTCGGGCTATCCCGGAGCAAACTACAGCCTTAGAGCCGGAAATGGTTTTTTACCAAAAAACACCGGCGAGGATAATTTTGGAGCTTATAGAGAAGGCTTTTATAACCGAGGATGACGTTTTTTTTGATTTGGGTTCCGGCCTGGGCCAGGCAGCCATCCTGGTAAACCTGCTCACCGGAATAAAGACCAGGGGCATAGAGTTTGAACCCGCTTTTTGCCGTTATGCAAGCGACTGCGCAGCACAATTAAACTTACCCAATGTGTCCTTTATAAATGCCGACGCCCGGCAGGCGGATTACGGCGAAGGCACCGTGTTTTTTATGTATACCCCCTTTAAAGGTGAAATTTTGCAGGATGTTTTAGCGCTGCTAAGAAACCAATCGCTGACAAGAAAAATTAAAATTATCACTTACGGACCCTGCACGCCCCAGGTGGCATCGGAGGGTTGGCTGGACATCACTGTGAGCAACGAGGATAATATTTATAAGCCGGCGATTTTTACAAGTATTTAAACAGGCATAACGCTTGGTTTTTTAAAGAATTGCTAATTTTAACCGGCCATATCATATAACATACCACAAATTTAAGCCTCAATTGATAAAATATGCTTACCCTCACGCTTAAACGGGCCTTGCTCTTCGTCAGCCTATTGCTTGTGAATTTTTTGGCATCCGCCCAGGAAGTTATTGAGCCTGTAAACGCGCATCCTGAGTGGTCCCGGCCTTACCCGCCATTTAAAATTGCCGGCAATCTTTATTATGTGGGTACTTATGACCTGGCTTGTTACCTGATTGTAACACCAAAGGGCAATATCCTCATCAACACCGGGCTTGCAGCGTCGCTGTCCACTATAAAGGCGAGCATTGAAACCCTTGGTTTCAAGTTTTCCGCAACCAAAATACTTTTAACAACCCAGGCCCATCACGACCATATGGGGGCAATGGCCGCAATAAAGAAATTAACAGGCGCTAAAATGATGGTGGATGAAGGAGATTCAAGCGTAGTAGCCGATGGGGGCCGGTCAGATTATGCTTTTGGCGGCAACATCAGCAAGTATGCGCCGGTAAAGATAGATCGCATACTGCACAATGGCGACACGATAAAGCTGGGGAGCATGAAGTTGGTGATGCTTCATCATCCCGGGCATACCAAAGGATCTTGTAGTTTTTTGTTCGATGTAAAGGACAAAGAGCGATCGTACCGGGTATTGGTAGCCAACATGCCAACCATAGTTACAGATAAGAAATTTTCAGATATACCGGCCTACCCGGGTATCGCCAGTGACTATGAATACACCATAGCCGCCATGAAAAAATTACGGTTCGACATTTGGCTTGCATCACATGCCAGCCAGTTTGAACTTCAACGCAAACACCAACCCGGTGACGCCTACAACCCGGTTGCTTTTATAGATAGAAAGGGATATGATGCACAGCTTAACGATTTACAGGTTCAATTTCTCAAGAAACTAAATAGCAAATAGGCTTACCACCTGGTATTTATTGTATCGAATAACAACTGCCGGAAAAAACTACGAATAATATTGCTGATGTTCGAAGTTTTTGTGACGCACTTAACAATTATGCAGATATTAAAATATCATGCTTTTCTCACCCGTTCCCGGCTGAATAGGTCGCAATTTAAGTCGTACGCAATAGAAATTTAATCTAAACACTGCCGGTGTATCTTTTTAATTAATTCATGCACTAATGTTGTTACTTATTAAAAAATATTAATAACTTCCATTCGTGTTATTATTACACGTAACCCTCCCTAACTAATTTAAAATATGCAAAATAAGGCGATAAACGTTTTGTTGATAGATGATGACGACCTGAATAATTTAATATC
>Ga0105239_10008789_pt1 | contig 11430 bp, 9 predicted proteins | sample KBSC44metaG_FD_92761 | JGI IMG/M metagenome (GOLD analysis project Ga0105239, IMG submission 92761) | Corn rhizosphere microbial communities from Kellogg Biological Station, Michigan, USA - KBS C4-4 metaG | ecosystem: Host-associated > Plants > Roots > Rhizosphere > Soil | place: Michigan, USA...
GCCGACCGCGGTCACCACCGAATCGATGGAGAACACGATATCGAACAGCGCGATCTGGACGATCACCGAAAACATGGTCGCGCCCTTGCCCTCGCGCTCCGACTCTTCGCCCTCGACCATACCGTGGATTTCGCGCGTACTTTTGGTCAGGAGGAACATGCCGCCCGCGCCGAAGACGATGTCCTTCCATGACAGGCCGATGCCCCAGACCGTGACGATCGGCTGCGACAGCGAGATGATCCACGCGATGCTCGACAGGAAGATGATGCGCAGTATGAGCGCGAGGCTGAGTCCGATGCGGCGGGCCACCGGCCGGCGGGCAGGGTCGAGCTTGTTGGCGGCGAGCGAGAGAAAGATGATGTTGTCGATGCCGAGGACGATCTCGAGCACCATCAGCGTCAGGAGCGAAATCCAGGCGTTCGGGGACAGGAGAAGCTGGAGCATGGTGCCGGTCAGAACCAGGGAAGGGCGAGCTGAGGAAAGAAATTGATGACAATCTCGCGCGCCGAAAGCAACCCGATCCCCGCACCCGCGAGCACGTCGCTCAGATAGGGCGCGGTCAGGACCGCGCGCGTCAGGCCGAGCCATGCGGCAATCGCAAACCAGACGACCGCAAGCTGCGGCCACACCGCCGTTGCGATCACCGCGACGCACATGATCGTCAGTGCGTGACCGGAGGGGAAGGAGTTGTAATCGAGATCGAAACTGAACGGCAGGAAACCATAAAGGCTCATCTCGATATCGTCGCGCGGACGCCGGCGGCCGAAGAAGAGCTTGATGGTGTGCAGGATGACGCTTCCCACAGCCAGGCTCGCGACGAAGGCCAGCGCGCATTGCTCCACAAGCACCCAGCCAGCAGAAGCTCCCCGCTCATGGATCACGATGGCGGCAACCCCATAGGCGAGGACAGCCGCGATCAGCCAGTGTGACGCCTTCGCCAGATGGGTTATCGAATCCAGAAAACGCCAGGACCTGAGGCTCACGCGCTCATAAAGCGTGTGTGAGGTTTTCCGGTCGATCGCGATGGACGCGATCCCGGCCACGACAAGAACAATTCCGGCCCAAAGCAGCATAAGGCTGATTGCCGTGTGGTCGCACGCCTGTCAAATCGGCGGCATGGCCTTGGACCGGGGCGGGCGGCAGGGTTAGACTTCTGCCATCGCTATCGAAAGCAATCGGGCCTCGCGCCCAGGAGGAACACAATGGATTTCGATTATTCGCCGAAACAGAAGGAATGGATGGCGCGCGTTGGCGCGTTCATGGACCAGCACGTCTATCCGGCTGAAGACACCTACACCGCGCAGATGACCGAGGCACGCGCCAAGGGCAATCCGTGGATCGTGGTGCCCATCGTCGAGGAACTGAAAGCCAAGGCCAAGAAGCAGGGGCTGTGGAATCTCTTTCTGAACGAAAGCGAACACGGCGCGGGACTCTCCAATCTCGAATACGCGCCCTTGGCCGAGATCATGGGCCATGTCGGTTTCGCGTCCGAGGTTTTCAACTGCTCGGCGCCCGATACCGGCAACATGGAAGTGCTGGAGCGCTATGGTTCGCCCTACCAGCAGGACAAATGGCTGAAGCCGTTGCTCGCGGGCGAGATCCGTTCCGCGTTCCTGATGACCGAGCCTGCCGTCGCCTCATCCGACGCCACCAATATCGAGACCCATATCGAACGGCGCGGCGATCACTACATCGTCAACGGCCGCAAATGGTGGTCATCGGGCGTTGGCGATCCGCGCTGCAAGATCATGATCGTCATGGGCAAGAATTCGTTCGACGGCGACAGGCACAGCCAGCAATCGCAAATCCTGGTGGAGCGCGACGTGCCGGGTGTCGAGGTCAAGCGCATGCTGCCGGTGTTCGGCTATGACGACGCGCCGCACGGTCATGCCGAAGTTGTCCTCAAGGACGTCAAAGTGCCGGTCGAGAACCTGTTGCTCGGCGAGGGCCGCGGCTTCGAGATTGCGCAGGGGCGCCTCGGGCCGGGCCGCATCCATCACTGCATGCGCACCATCGGCGTTGCGGAACGCGCGCTGGAGATCATGGTGAAACGCCTCTTGTCGCGCGAGGCGTTCGGCAAGCGCATCGCAGAGCATTCGGTGTGGGAGCAGCGCGTCGCCGAAGCCCGCACCAATATCGATATGTGCCGTCTTCTGACGCTCAAGGCCGCCGACATGATGGACAAGGTCGGCAACAAGGTCGCGCGCACCGAGATCGCGATGATTAAGGTCGCGGCGCCGCGCATGGCGCTCAAGGTGATCGACGACGCGATCCAGGCCTGGGGCGGCGGCGGTGTCACGACCGACTCCGGTCTCGCGCGCATGTATGCGGGCCAACGCACACTGCGCATCGCCGACGGCCCGGACGAAGTCCACAACCGCACCATCGCCCGCCTCGAATACGGCAAGCACGTGCCAAGGCCGACACGCGCGGCGGCGGAGTAGATCGCCTTACCAGCTATCGGAACTAAAAAAAGGCACGAGATTCTGTGCCTCTTTTTTTGTTTCGCTGCCAACAGTTGTGCTATTATCTCTGCCTATCAAGCTGGCTTGGGGGGCTCATGCGTATTTTGTCGTTTTCATTGATCGCGCTTGCGGTTGGGTCTGCGCTTTTGACGGCAGGCGGCCGTGCGGCCGCGTCGTCGAATTTCAAGACGTTGTACGCATTTTGTCCGCAGCATACGAACTGCACAGACGGCTCCGACCCGTCAGGCAAGCTCGTGGAAGACGCTGCGGGAAACTTCTATGGAACGACAGCCAGAGGCGGAGCAAACAACGAAGGCACTGTGTTCATGCTCGAACGGCGCGGCACCAAGTACAGGCACCATGTTCTCTACAGCTTTTGCGCTCAGGCCAACTGTCCGGATGGCCGGGGTCCGTGGTCCAACCTGGTCGTTGACGTCAATGGCAATCTCTATGGCACCACGACCGAGGGTGGCACCCATTTTGGCGGCACGGCTTTCGAACTCGTCGCTGGGAGGAAGGATTGGCAGTTTGTAAAGCTCTATGATTTCTGCGCTCAGGATGGATGCGCCGACGGCAACTTTTCTTCCGATTTGACTTATGAAGGCATCGAGCAAGGCGCGCTCTACGATGGAACATCGCCGCTCTACGGTGCCAATGCCTTTGGCGGGGGCAATGATGCCGGCACCGCCTACAAGCTTGCTCCCGGCGAGTCGGGCTGGACCCTGGAGGTCATTCACCAGTTTTGTTCCGAAACCAATTGTACCGATGGAGGAACTCCACTGGGTCCACTTCTCCCCGACGGAGATGGAAACCTGCTCGGCACCGCTGGGGCCCAAGGCGCGGCTGGTGGCGGCGTCCTGTTCCAGCTTTCGCCGAAAAAGAAGAAGGGCTATGGCGAAACCGTGTTGTATGCGTTCTGTCAGAACGCGCCGGGTTGCGCCGACGGCGCAGGTCCTCGCGGCGGCCTCACGCGAGATGCCGCCGGTAATATCTATGGCATCACGCAAGTCGACGGTAACGAGAGCGGCGAAGGCGTGGTCTACAAGGTGAAACCCAAGGGTACGCGTTCAACGGAGACTGTGCTTTACAGCTTCTGCTCGCAGTCTAATTGCGCGGATGGTGCGATGCCCTATGCCGGTGTCGTGTTGGGCCCTGCGGGAGAGATTTATGGCACGACCAACATCGGCGGCGCCAACAATCGGGGTGTTGTCTTCAAGATTGATGGGGCGACCGAGACCGTGCTCAAGAGCTTTTGTGACTATTGCGGCGATGGGGCAGCCCCAATGGGCGGCGTGATCATGAGCCAAGGGGGAAAGCTGATCGGTACGACAGAAATTTATGGTTCGAACGCCGAAGGTGGGACTGTTTACGAGTTAACGCCGTAGGGAGCCCTAAGCCGCCGCGCGTCTGGCCGGGGTGAGCGGGAAGTCGACGCTGACCTCGGTGCCGACGCCTTCCTGGCTTTCGATGCGCATCTGGCCGCCGTGCTGCTCGACGAGGGCGCGCACGAGCGCGAGGCCGAGGCCTGTACCGGCTTTGGCAAGCATCGGATCGCCGCAAACCTGTTCGAACGGCCGGCCGAGGCGCGGGAGTTCATGTGCTGGAATTCCGATCCCGGTATCGCGGACGCAGAGCTTCGCGAACTCGCCATCGCTATGGAATGCAATGACGACCGTTCCGCCATCAGGCGTGAACTTGATCGCGTTGGTCAGCAGATTGAGCAGCACCTGCTTCAGCGCACGGCGATCCGCAGTCAAGGAAATGGGAGCGGGCGGGCGCTTGATGCGTAGGTCCAATCCGCCTTTGTCGGCGCGAATCCGCAAAAGCCGCACGCAATCCTCGATCGTACCGGTAAGATCGACGCGCTCGAGATTGAGCTCGAGCTTGCCGGCCTCGATCTTGGCCATATCGAGCATGTCCGAGATCAGATCAAGCAACAGCTGGCCGGAATCGTAGATGAGCGTGGTGTATTCCCGGTAGCGATCGCTGCCCAGGGCGCCGAACATCTGCTGGCGCATGAGATCGGTGAACCCGATCACCGCGTTCAGCGGCGTGCGCAGCTCGTGGCTCATATTGGCGAGGAAGCGCGACTTTGCCTGGCTCGCCGCCTCGGCGCGTTCCTGCGCAGCCTTGATTTCGAGTTCCTGCTCTTTCCGCACGGTTACGTCGCGGCAGACGCTGATGAAGTTTCGGAGTTCGCCGCTCTCGGCGTCATAGGTCGCGCGGGTCGTGAATTCGATCCACACGTAATGTCCGGCGGCATGGCGAATGCGGAAGTTGCCGGTATTGGTGCCGCCGAGTGGCGGGCGTTCGACGATCTTCACGGCCTCATGGAGATCGTCGGGATGGACGAGCGTGAGAAAGCGGCGCTGTTCGATCTCATCGACGTTGCGCCCAAGTACCCGCTCGAGCGCGCCGGAAGCGAACACGATGCGGCCGTCCGACTCGTACATCAGGATGATGTCGGAAGCCTCTTCCGTCATCAGGCGATACATCTGCTGCGCCTTCTCGCGCGCTTCTTCGGCGCGCACCTGCTGGGTCACATCGTAGCAGACGCCAACAAGCGCGGTGACACGGCCGTCCTCGCCGATGGCGACTTCGCCCTGGGTGTCAACGATCTGCGCTGCGACGTGCGGATCGCGGGCGCGTGTGCGATAGGAAAACGGCGAGCGTGTCTTGATGGCAGTTGCGATGGCGTCTTCTACCGCGAGCCTGTCTTCAGGCTCCATTTGTTGGAGCAGCCACTCGCTATCCGGCGTTTTTTTTGGATCGACGCCGAGCAGGCGGTACATACCGGGCGACCAGTAGGTGACGCCATCCGCAAGTTCGACGCGCCAATAGCCAAAGCGCGCGGCGCGCTCCGCAAGGTCGAAATGCGCGCGCGCGCGCTCCAACGCGCTCGCAGTTTCGACGTTATCGTCGAGATACGGTTCTATCGGCATCGAATGTCCAGCCCAGAGGACAACCCACGGTCGAATGAGCCTATGCCTATCATGTTAAACAAGGCTTGCACCAATCCCATACCTAACGGCTCTTAACGCAAACGCGCGTTAATCACGACGCACCCGCGCGCTTGGCGAAATGCCAGGCGCGTTCCGCAAGCGGACGCACGGCGGCGGCGTTTTGCGCCGCATTGGCGTTCGATGCCGTACCGTCGCGCACGCGCCCGACGATGCCCTGCAGAATTCCTCCGAGCCTGAAAAAATTGTAAGCCGCGTAATAGTCCATGTTGGGCGCCGTCGCGCGGTTCGTTCGCCGGCAATAAAGCGCTGTGTATTCTTCCGCAGTCGGAATCCCGAGTGCCTTGATATCGAGGCCGACGAGCGTCGCCGTGCCGCCGCTGGTGCCGCCTTCCGGCATCATCCATTGCATCAGGTGATAGGCGAAATCCGCCATCGGATCGCCAATGGTGCAAAGTTCCCAATCGAGCACCGCGATGACCTTGGGCTCCGTCGGATGCAGGATCATGTTGTCGAGGCGGTAGTCGCCGTGGACGATCGAGTCGCGCGCATCGGTGGGCAGGTGCTGCGGAAGCCATTCGATCAGCTTTTCCATCTCGTCGATGCGCTCGGTCTCCGACGCCTTGTACTGTTTGGTCCAGCGCGCGACCTGGCGACCGACATAATTGCCGGGCTTGCCGAAATCCTCGAGCCCGAGCTTCTGCCAGTCCATGTTGTGCAGCCGGGCGAAGGTCTCGTTCATCGCGTCGTAGATTTCGCTGCGCTGCTTCGGCGTCTGATCGGGAAGGGTAGGGCCCCAATAGATGCGCCCCTCGACGCATTCCATGACGTAGAACATCGTGCCGATGATGCTTTCGTCTTCGCACAAGAGATAAGGCTTCGCGACCGGGAATCCGGTCGGATGGAGCGCCGATATGATCCGGAATTCGCGATCGACGGCGTGCGCGGACGGCAGCAGCTTTCCCGGCGGCTTGCGGCGCAGGACGTATTTCCGGTTCGGTGTCACGAGCTGGTAGGTCGGGTTCGACTGGCCGCCCTTGAACTGGCGTACCTCCAGCGGCTTCTGGAATCCTTCGATACGCTCGGCCAGATAGGCTTCCAGTTTTGCGACATCGAAGCGATGCGCTTCACGAACCTCCTGCGTGCCGGAGAACTTTTCTTGCCTGTCGTCCGCGCCTGCCGCGCTCATGCCTGTTTCCTCAATAACCGTCACATAATGCGGCACCGTGGGCGCCACACAAGCAGGAAAAGATAGAAGCCTTGCAAGCTGCCGTTGCGCCAACGTAGCCTGTGGCTGGCCATGTTGCTCAGGGGGCACACATGTTGTCGAGGACCATCGCTGTTGCCGGAGTGTTTGCGCTGATGAGCGTTGCCGGAGCGCAGGCAGAACTCACGATTACGAACAAGCCGACAAAACATGTGACGTGCAGCAACGCTACGTGCTCCGCCACAGCGACCCATGCGAACCTGAACGTGGGCGATCTCGAAGCGATGCTTTCGGCTTCTGATGTTTCCGTCACGTCTGGCTCGATAGCGCAGGACATGTCCGTCGGTCAGGCCGCAACATGGTCGAGCATCCACAAGCTCACGATCGACTCGTTTCGCAACGTTACATTTCAGGCGCCGTTGATGTCAGAAGGCGGGGGGGCGCTGGCTCTGACCTTCGGCGATGGCGCTAACGGGAGCTTGACGTTTTCAGGCAAGGGCAGGATTGCGTTCTGGGATCTGAGCAGCACCTACACCCTCAACGGCTTCACCTATGTGCTCGTCGACAGCATCGCAACGCTCGCAAACGATATTCAATCCCATCCAGCCGGACTCTACGCTCTCGCCAACGACTATGACGCGGCGGCCGATGGCGTCTATCAGTCCGCACCCATTACAGCGGTCTTCAGCGGCGGCTTTTCCGGAAATGGAAATACAATCCGGAACCTCACGATCCGCGCCAGCCAGAGCGACGTGTCGGTCGGGTTGTTCGCAGAGAGCGCCGGTTTCATTACGGATCTTCATTTCGTCAAATCCGACATCAAAGGGAAATCGCGTTCGAGAGTCGGAGGCGTCGCGGGCGTCATGGATGGTGACATGTTCTCAGTGAGCGTATCAGGCAAAGTGTCCGCCGGACCAAAGTCGATCGTTGGTGGGCTGGTCGGGCTGGTGTTCTCAGGAACGACTGCATATTCCAGCATGTCCGGCGAGGTTTCCGGCAAGGGCAGCGATGCGACCGGCAACAGTGCCGTTGGCGGACTTATCGGGGCAGGATCGCGGGCATCTTCAGCTAACATTGCGATTTCATCCTCCTCAGCGACCGTCACCGGCGGCGCAGGTTGGCGCGCTGGTGGCTTGATCGGCTTAAGCAGGGACTCGGTTTTTACGTCCTTTGCAACCGGTACCGTTAGCGCCGCCGACAACGGCTTTGCGGGAGGGGTCGCCGGCGAAAACTTCGGCAGTGTCGTCAACACCTACGCAACAGGATTTACCGTCGGGGGCGTGAACTCGACGGTTGGTGGCCTTATCGGCCACAATCACGGGCCGGTTGCGACTTCCTATTCATCCGGCGCTGTGGCCAGCGGATCCGGGAACGCGGTGGGCGGACTCGTCGGTAACGATTCCGAGTCCGGCGACCTGACCGACACCTATTGGGACACCACGACGAGCGGGCAGGCCCATGGGGTGGGCAACGACACCTCCTATCCGGGCGTCACCGGGCTGACGACGGAGGAATTCCAGGCGGGATTGCCGAGCGGGTTTGATTCCGCGGTCTGGGCAGAAGATCCGAACGTCAATGGCGGTTTGCCTTATCTGCTGGCGATCCCGCCGAAATAGATCCTCAGGCCGCCTTCAGCGATTGCTGGACCGCGATATCGCTGTTGCCGACGCGCACACGCTGGCAGGTCCTGGCATGCCCGAGCGCGCGTTTAAGCACCGGGAAATTTCGCGCGGCCATGGCCATGAAGGATAGCGCGATCAGTCCGCGCTTGCCCCAGCGGGCTTCGATCTGGGTCCGCAGGTCGTCGAGGTTCTCGCTTCCGTTCAACAGCGCGCGGGCATAATCGAACCCCAATTGTGCGTCCGCGCCGGCGGGTTCACCTGACAAAAGCGCCTTGATCGTGTCGCCACTCATGCCCGCCTCGACGGCGCGATCGGATGCGATCTGAACGCAGGGGCCGCAATCTTCGACCAGTGCGCCACCGATGGCGGCGGCTTGCAGCGCGTCGCGTGGCGCATCGGTCTTCGATTGCAGCTTCATCTGCACAGACGCAAAACGCCAGAACGCCCGCGGTGAGATGTCCGCAAGCTCGTGCAGATAGGTTGCGTCGTAATCGTAGCGGCGCTCGAACCCTGACAGATATTTGTGCAGCAGGAATCGGATCATGCCGGTTCTCCCTTCACGCGCAGCCAGGCGAGCACGACTCCCAATACCGCAAAGCCGACCACGCCCACTGCTTCCGACGCAGCGATTTGGGTGTCGGCGGGAAATCCATGCATCATCCAGCCGTCGATATGAATGAGCGCGTGCAGCGCGGGCCACGTGGCGCCGGCGCAGGCGAAGATCGCAGCATATGCGTTGCGCCGTGCGCCGAGCAGCAGCCCGGCACCGCTGGCAACGAACGCCATCCCGATATCGAGGATGAAATGCGCATTGAACGGGCCCGTCGCCGTCACACCGGGAACCGAAGCGTACCACTCGGCAGGTGCGATCAGCATGAAGAGGCCATTGACGATGTGAAGGATGCCCAGTAGCAAAAGCAGAAGGCGGACGATCATGCGTTCCCCCAATGACGTGCTGGCTTGAAGCGCGTACGCTGGAACCCCATCTTAATCCGGCCACAGTTTGGTCGGGTATGGCCGAAAACGCCGCGGGAGCGGGGCTCTCATGATTTCAGTTGCAAGGTCGATTTCAAGGATCAAAGGCAAGTATTTCTTCAATTCTTGCATCTAAATGTTGTGCGATCCGTTTTGCGTTGACAGAATCGGTCCTGCTGGCCACTTTCCCGGCCCTTTTGAGTTTCGTTGCTAAGCCCAACGCGTAAGGACGCAATGCACGCCTATCTGGATTTCGAACGCCCCATCGCCGAACTCGAAGGCAAGATCGTCGAGCTGCGCCAGCTCGCATCCAACGATCCCAATATGGAGATCGACGGCGATGTCTCCCGGCTGCAGACCAAGGCCGATCAGCTTGTCCGCGACACCTATGCGAAGCTGACGCCGTGGCAGAAGGTTCAGGTCGCGCGCCATCCGAACCGGCCGCATTTCTCCGACTACATCACCGCGCTGTTCGACGAATTCACACCGCTGGCCGGTGACCGTCTCTATGGCGAGGATCGCGCCGTGATCGCGGGCCTTGGCCGCTTCCGCGGCCGCGCGGTCGCCGTGGTCGGCCAGGAGAAAGGCAACGATACCGCATCGCGCGTGAAGCACAATTTCGGCGCCGCGATGCCCGAGGGCTATCGCAAATCCCAGCGCCTGTTCGACATGGCGGACCGTTTCGGACTGCCGGTGATCTCGCTGGTCGATACCTCCGGCGCCTATCCCGGCGTCGCCGCGGAAGAGCGCGGACAATCCGAAGCCATCGCGCGCTCCACGCAGGCCGGGCTCGAGCTGCGCGTGCCGTTCGTTTGCACGATCATCGGCGATGGCATGTCGGGCGGTGCGATCGCGATCGCGGCGGCAAACCGCGTCTACATGCTGGAGCATTCGATCTATTCGGTGATCTCGCCCGAAGGCTGCGCCTCGATCCTGTGGCGCAATGCGGAAAAGGCGCAGGACGCCGCCGCGGCGCTGCGCGTCACGGCGCAGGATCTGCTCGATCTGAAAGTCATCGACGGCATCATTCCCGAGCCCGTCGGCGGCGCACACCGCGCGCCGCAGGACGCGATGATGAATGTGGGCGAACAGATCGCCAAAGCGCTCGCCGAACTCACACCGATCCCGGGCGACGATCTGCGCCGTCAGCGCCGGGAGAAATTTTTAGCGATCGGCCGCAATCTCGGCTGATATGCCGCTAGGCAGACATTGCCTGCCACACTGCCACCGCTAACCCGTAAGCGCGCATGTCGCCAGTGGTGGTCCGCGCCATGCGGTTCATCGCGTAGGCGAGCGTTGCGCGCGCGTCCATGTCGATGATGACGAGCGATCCGCCATAGCCGCCCCAGAAGATCGTGTTGGGGTTGGGCAGCGGGATCATGGGGCTCGGCAAACCGAAGCCCATCCCATAGCGCACGGGTGTGCCCATGATGAGATCGGTGCCTTCGATTTGCGGCTCGAGTGCTTTGCGGCAGCCCGCCTCCGACAGAAAGCGTTTACCTCTTGCCACACCGCCATTGGCGAGGATGACATGGATTTCCGCGACCGCGCGCGCATTGCCGGTGCCGCCGGCAGCGGGGATTTCCGCACCGCGCCATGCGCGCCTGCGGGTCTCTGCGACGTCGATGCCGGGATTGGTGGCCATGTTTTTCGCAAGCTCGGTCTGCGCGGTGTCGGCGATGGTCGCGCCGGGCGGCGGCGGGATGAGATCGGCGACGCGTGCATCTTCAGACGCGGGCAAGCCGATATGGAAATCGGCGCCTAGTGGTTCGGCAAACTCCTCGCGAAAGACTGTGCCAACGGTCTTTCCGGTGATGCGGCGAATGACTTCGCCGACGAGATAGCCTTGCGTCAGCGCGTGATAGCCGGGCGCGGTGCCTGGCTCCCAGAACGGCGCCTGTGCCGCGAGCAGCGATGTGACCTTGTCCCAGTCATAGAGGTCGTCCTTGGTGATCGGCTCTTTCCAACCGGAGAGACCGGCGGAGTGGCTCATCAGATGGCTGACTTTGACGTCGGCTTTGCCGTTGGCCGCAAATTCCGGCCAGTAGCGCTTCACCGGCGCATCGAAATCGAGTTCGCCCCGGTCCGCGATAAGGAGCGCGGTCAGCGCCGTCATCGTCTTGGTGGTGGAATAGACGTTGACGATGGTGTCCTTCTGCCATGGCCGGGTCTGCTCTTCGTCCGCGAAGCCGCCCCAAAGA
>Ga0105239_10008791_pt1 | contig 11429 bp, 11 predicted proteins | sample KBSC44metaG_FD_92761 | JGI IMG/M metagenome (GOLD analysis project Ga0105239, IMG submission 92761) | Corn rhizosphere microbial communities from Kellogg Biological Station, Michigan, USA - KBS C4-4 metaG | ecosystem: Host-associated > Plants > Roots > Rhizosphere > Soil | place: Michigan, USA...
ACGGCGGTGAAGGCGATGCGCTCGATGCCTTCACCGTTCTTTTCGAGAAACGCCCGCGCCGGCTCATTATGTTCCGTCGGCCTTAGCACGCCGAGCAATTCCATATAGTCGGGATCGAACATGATGGTGTAGTTGCCCGACCCCATATGCGCGCTGTGGGTGCCGCGTGGCGATACCGTGAAGCCCAGCCGCTTGTAGTTCTCGGCCGCCTTGTCGAGATCCTTCACCATGACCACGGCGTGATCGATTCCGATGACGTTTTTGAGTGCCACGCTTTTGTTTCCCTTGGGATGAACTCGCATATCAAGCTAAGCAGATTGATCGGCCGCCGCAAGAAAGGATCGCGATGAACAGGGCAGAAGTCCGCTGGCCGGGTTCGCTGTGGGCCGCGGCGACGCCGCCGGGGCCTGATCTTCCCGAACTGATCGGTACGCAGCAAACCGATGTCATTGTGATCGGCGCGGGCTTCACGGGGCTGTCGACTGCATTGCATCTGCGCGAGGCCGGCGTCGATGTCGCGGTCATCGAAGCGGCTGAGCCGGGATGGGGCGCCTCCGGGCGCAACAATGGCCAGGTGATTCCGACGCTGTCACGGCCCGATCCGGAAGACATCATCGCCAGGCACGGCGCGGCCGGCGAGCGCTTCGTTGCTCTGCTGCGTGACAGCGCCTCGACACTGTTCGACGTGGCGCGGCGCTACAGGATCGAGGCCGAGCAGGAGCAGACCGGATGGGTGCAGCCGGTACATTCGCCGGGTCGCATCAGGATCGCGGAACGCCGGGTGCGGCAATGGTCGAAATTCGGCGCGCCGGTCGAACTGCTGACGCGCGATCAGGCGCGCGGCATGACAGGGTCGGACGCTTGGTTCGGCGGCTTCTGGAACAAGACCGGCGGCCACATCAACCCGCTGGCGCTGGCGCGCGGGCTGGCGCGCACCGTGCTCGCTCTCGGCGCACGCATTTACGCGCGCTCGCCGGCGGTGAGTTTTGAACGGCGGGGCGAGCGCTGGGTGGTGAAAACCGCAAACGGCGAGATCAGCGGCCGCGCGCTGGTGGTTGCGACCAACGCCTATAGCGGCGAGTTCGCGAAATCGCTGGTGCCTGATCTCGCCAAGGAAGTGATGCCGGTGCTGTCATGGCAGATGGCGACGCAGCCGCTATCGGACAACGTCCGCAAGACCATCATCCCCGGTCGGCAAGCGATGTCGGACACCCACGGCGAATTATACTTCGCGCGCTATGACGCGCGTAACCGGCTCGTCACCGGTGGCGCGGTGATCGGCCCCGGCAACAAGCCCGAGCGGCTGAAAGCGCGGGTGACGGAACGTCTGCAGCGGCTGTGGCCGCAGATCGGCGACGTGTCCTTTGATCATGTCTGGAACGGCTACGTCGGCATGACGACAGACTTCCTGCCGCGCATCCACAAGCTCGGACCTGACGCCTATGGCTGGACCGGTTGCAACGGCCGCGCGGTCGCGCTGACGATTGCGCTCGGCGATGAATTGTCGAAGGCGGTGCGCGGCGTGCCCGAGAACAACCTGGCGCTGCCGTTCACCGAGCCGGTGCCGATCATGGCCCACGGCCTGTTGCGCAAACTGGCGCCGCTGATGCTGCTGGTGTACCGGCGGCGCGATGCGCGCGAAATGGCGTGATCGCAAATCGCTGTCGCGACGAACCGGAAAATTCTTCCCGAAATCGAGACAAGCGCGTCGGCAATGCAATCGGCACCGCCGTTTTTCAGCATCGCCTTGCTCGCACGCCAAGATTGAAAAGAGAAGCGGGGAGGGGGCGGAAATTGCCGTAAAAAGCCTGTCAAACAAGGCATCTCGCCACATCGCGTGCAGTTTCGTGCACCGCAAAGGCTTAAAAACTAGCCTAATTCGCGCGAATCAGTACAAGTCAACTAGCGATATAGTTGTGCAGAATGTCGAAAAGCCTGTTTTTTTAGGCAGTTTCCGCCATATCGTGCCTCTTCCAGAATCAAATGGAGCAAACATGGCTACCCAAATGTCTAAGTCGCAGCTGATCGAAAAGATCGCTACGTCCACCGAAGTTTCGAAGAAGGAAGTCAAGGGCGTGATGGATGCGCTCGTTGACGTCGGCCACAAGGAGCTGAAGAAGAACGGGGTGTTCCTCGTGCCCGGCTTCGCCAAGTTCGTCGTGGTCAAGAAGCCCGCGACCAAGGCTCGCAAGGGCACCAACCCCTTCACGGGCGAAGAAATGATGTTCAAGGCCAAGCCGGCGCGCAAGATCGTGCGGGCCCGGCCGGTCAAGGCCGCCAAGGACGCGGTTTGATAGCGAAAAGGCCTCCGGCGACGGAGGCCTTTTTTGCTCCATAGCGTTTTCGAGCGAAGTGGGCTTCCGGTTCGCGTGAAGAAAACGCGTCAAACCAAAGGCCTTAGACCACCGGTGAACGGCCGCCATCGACATTGATGGCGGTTCCCGTGATGTATGACCCTTGCTCGGACGCAAGGAAGCAGGCGAGGTTGGCGAACTCCTCCGCCGTCCCCATTCGCCCGAGCGGTACGCCTTTGGCGAGATCGCGGGTAAAGGCATCGAAATCGCTGTCCGGCGCCCTCTGGGCGTGCCGCCTGACCCATTGATCGCTCACGATCAGGCCGACCAGCATCGCGTTGACGAGGATGTTGTGCGCCCCGCCTTCGTTCGCCATCGCCTTGGTCAGTGCCATGCCAGCCGCCCGCGACACCGAGGTCGGGGTCGACGCGGCCGCCGGCGCTTTGGCGCCGATGTTCAGCACGTTGATGATGCGGCCCCATTTGCGCGCCTTCATGCCCGGCCAGACCAGCCGGCTGAAGCGGATCGCGGCGAACAGCTTCAGATCGAGGTCTTCCTGCCAGACCTCGTCGGTCACGGTCTCGAATGCCATCGCGCGCGAGGTTCCGGCATTGTTGACGAGGACGTCGACCGGGCCCAGATCGGCTGTGACCTTGTCATGGGTTTTGGCAATATCCGCGGCCTTCGAGACGTCGCAGACATAGTCGTGAACCTCGATGCCGTCCCTGGCGAGGCGCTCGCGTGCCGCCTTCAGGTCCGCAGCACCCCGCGCCAGCATCGCGACCCTGGCGCCCGACTCGGCGAATCGCCGGGCCACGGCAAGGCCAATCCCCTTGCTGCCGCCGGTGACGACGGCAACGCGGTTCTTCATCGTTACGTCCATTTTCTTCCTCCCTGGCTACGGCAGCTTTGCGACCGTCCCCGTGCTGTACCGCCATCCGCCCGGTGAGAGAAGTTCTCCCCTCGCATACCGTGCCCGTCGTTTAGCCTCTAACGAACCCGTGAAACGCGGAATATCCGCCCCGGCAAGGCATCGTGCGCGACAAGGATATTCCCCGTTTCGCGCTTGCGAGAATGGCAAATGTGCTATTTCGCCCGCGGCCTTGCCGGGGAGGGCGCGTCAGCCAAAATAGAATTGAACCAACAACAAGAGCGTCCAGGAGATTGCCATGGGCCTGCATCAAGCCAAACTCGAGTTACTCCCCTTCGTCACCGGTGAACTGAATTACCTCGCCCCCACGCAAGGAAAGCCTCGAACCTACGCTTTCGAACCGCCGCCGGGCGAGCCGAGATCGACGGCACTGCCCGAATCCCACCAGGTCCCGATCTTCGACGCCCGGCTGATCGCCGCCGGGCTTTCGCTCGACCGCGAAGGGTTTGCCCTGGTCCGGCACCCCACCATCGTCCGCAATTTCTACGACGATAAGGAGGTGCGCAGCGTCTACTACCCCGCCGCCGAAGCCTTCCTCCGCGCAACCTTGAAGGCAGACCGTGTCGTTGTCTTCGACCATACCGTTCGCAAGCGCGTCGAGGGTGCGGCCGATGTGCGGGGCGCCGGTCCGCGCCAGCCCGCCACGCGCGTCCATGTCGACCAGACCGAGTTGTCGGGCGCGAACCGCGTCCGAGAGCATCTACCTGATGAAGCCGACGAACTCTTGAAGGGCCGTGTCCAGGTGATCAATCTGTGGCGGCCGATCCGGGGACCGCTGCGCGACACGCCGCTCGCGATGCTGGACGGCCAGACGGTTGAGCCAGGTGATCTCATCGCCTCCGACCTGATCTATCCGAACCGGCGCGGCGAAACTTATTCGGTGAAATACAACCCCAACCATCGTTGGTACTATGTCCCCGAAATGACGACGGATGAGGCGTTGCTGCTGAAGTGCTACGATTCGGCAACCGACGGCCGCACCCGATTTGGGCCACACACCGCCTTCGTCGACCCGACGACACCGCCTGACGCTGAGCCGCGCGAAAGTATCGAACTGCGGGCACTGGTATTCCACAAACACTGATCGTCGCGCGCCGGTCCGGGATTGGCGTTCCCGTCTCATTGATGTTACGCCCGGCGACAAGACGGCCGGGAAGAGACGATTCATGGACGGCGGCAAAGCCGACGACGCGGGGGTCAACATCCGCGCATTGATATTTGCGCTGTTGGCGCTGGCCTGCGGTCACATGCTGTCGACCCTGCTGCGGACGATCCCGGCCGTCAGTCTCGACCTGATGGCCGCGGATTTCGATACGCTGCCGCAGACGCTGGCGAGCCTGACCTCGATCTATCATTTCGCGTTCGCCGCCTCGCAGATTCCCGTCGGCGCCGCGATGGATCGATTCGGCGTCCGGCCGGTTTCGCTAAGTCTCCTGATCGGAACGATCGCCGGTGCCACGCTGTCCGGCTTTTCCGTCGGGCCAAAGACGTTCCTGTTCGGACAATTCCTGCTCGGGGTCGCAACCTCGGGCATGCTGATGTGCCCGATGACATTGGCGGCGAAGCAATTGTCCCCGGCGCGGTTCGGTCTGTGGTCCGGCGTGATCCTGTCAATCGGCAATATCGGCATGCTGCTGTCGTCGAGTCCGCTTGCGTGGGTGGTCGATCACTGGGGATGGCGGGCAGGGTTCTGGATCTCCGCCGGCGCCGGTATGGTGGTGGCGCTCGCCATCTATGCCCTGGTTCCAAATCAACCAGCCGAGCATGCCGATCGGTCTTCGCCGCTCTCGCAGATGGCCAGCGTCCTCCGTATCGGCCTGTCGCGCCCGTTGCGCGGACTGATCGCGCTTTCGCTGGTCTCGCTGGCAGCTGCACTCGTGCTGCGGGGGTTGTGGGGCGGCCCGTGGCTGATGGACGTCAAGGGGCTGAGCCGGATCGAAGCCGGCAACGAACTCGGCCTGTTCACGATCGCGCTGATCGCCGGGCCCGTCCTGATCGGCATCTTCGACCGCGAATTCGGCCATCGCCGCGAGGTGCTGGCGGTGACGCATTTTCTGGCCGCGCTGCTGTTTGGCCTGATGGCGGCCGGCGCGCCGCATTTTCCGGTCGCAAACCTGTTCGGTATCACGGTCATGCCCGCGCAATATGATGCCATCCTGCTCGTGCTGATCGGCCTTGCTTTGTCCGCCCAGCCGCTGGTGTACGGGATGACACGGCAACTGGTGGACGCGCAGAACACCGGCAAGGCGCTGTCTGCCATCAATCTGGCGTTCTTCCTCGGTGCAGCGCTGATGCAATCGACAACCGGCGTGGTCGCGACCGTCTTTGGATTGCCGGCCGTGCTGCTGTTCATGGCCGCGGCGCTGCTCATCGGGACAGCCGTGTTTTTGGCATACACCGGGCCGTCGAAATCCTAGATCGGGCGGGCCTGTCTGCGGACCTCGTTGGCGATCGGTTTGAGGGCTTCGATTGCGGTCTGTCCCACCAGGCTGTAGCCCATCCCGCCATCGGCCCAGGCAAAGCCCGAGACGTTGCCTCCCGAATGCGGCGCCATCGGTGCGCTCTGTTCCGATGCCATCGGGCGCGTCAGCACGACGAGCCGATCGCCGCGATCGTCATCATACATGAACATGGCAGCCGGACCGTGCGATGTCGCGACAAGACGTCCACCCATCAATCGATAGCCTGAACCCGTGAGGTCCGGCAGCCTCACCGTTTGATGCAGACGGTTGGAGACCCACTGCTCCAATTGCGTGCTGTCGGACGCCCGCAGTTCGACCGGCCGGGCGCGATCCGGTGCGTAGACCTTGTAGGTATCGGTCGCTTCCTGTGCGAGCGCGGCGAGCCCGCCGGGCGATGCCTGCAGGCTGCCGCGCATCAGCCAGCCGCCGATACCACCGATGCTCAGCATCAGCATAGCTGCGACCGCCCACCGGACAAGCGAGGGCCGTTGCTGACGCTTCTCGATGATCCGCGCCAAATTGAGCTGCGATGGCAGCGGCTCGTCGGCGATAGGGGCCAGCGCCTTGCGCAGGAGATCGCGCTGGTCGGAAAAGGCGGCGACGCGTCGGGCGACGTCGGGATGGCCTGCCAGATAGGCGGCGACTTCCGCCCGTCGCTCGGGTTCGAGAACGCCATCCACAAAGGCGTGGAGATCGTCTTCCATGATGGGCCGATTGCTCATTTCATGCTCCGCAACTGCACCACGTTCTTCGGTGAGCCGTCCGCAGTCCCCTCGATCTCCTGCTGCAATCTTTCCCGCGCCCGCGACAGGCGCGACATCACGGTGCCGACGGGAATATCGAGCACGTTGGCTGCTTCGGCATATGACAGGTCTTCCACTGCGACAAGCAGCAGCACCGCGCGCTGGTCTTCCGGCAGTCGCGCAAGCTTGTCGAGGACGTCCTGGTACATCAGTTTCTGTTCTTGCACGGCGTCCTGTCCGAAATCATCTTCATTGGCTTCTTCGATGGCGATGTGCTTGCCCCGGCTCGCCGAACGGCGGAACTGGTTGACGGCAAGGTTGTGCAGGATCGTGAACAGCCACGGGCGCGCATCGGCTTCGCGCAGTTGTTCCCAATTGCTGACGGCTCGCTCCAGACAATCCTGCACAAGATCGTCCGCGGCAGCGCGATTGTGGACCAGCGCCCGCGCATAGCGGCGCAGCGCTGGTATCACCGGCTCGACCAGCCGCAGCATGTCGCTCATGGGACGACCTGGACCTGTACGGCATCCCCAAACTTCGCGGGCTCGCCAGGAGTGATCACCAGATATCGTCGCCCGGCCGTCACGGAATTCTGGACGATCTGCCGGATCGGCCCGACTGCATTGACGATGGCCGAACCTGCCGGGTTGGTCATGAAGGCGGCGAGGGGTTGTACCGATCCGCTTCCATCATTGTTGTCGGCCAGCGCCAGCACGTAGCGCTGCTTCGGCTGCAGGCCGGTCACCGACGCCTGCAAGACCTGGATCAAGCCCTGATCGAACAGCGATACGCTGGTCGGCGGCTTTTCCGTCTTCGGTTCGTCCTTCGGGCCGAGAGTGAGATGTGCGACCTGACCTGCAACCCCAAGGCCCTGCAAATTCTGGCGGTCGTCCGGATTGGGGGCCGCACCCGGCACATAGACGATGGCTTGCGGGGCCTGCCCGATCGGAGTGTTGGCAACCACCTTGTTGCTGGCGGTATCGATCGCGGCGAGGGCGTCAGCGTTTTCGAGGCCAACATAGATGCGCGTGCCGTCGCCAGACGGCCAGAGGCCGTGCGGCAGATTGCCGACCGGAACGGTCGCTACGTGCGAAAAATCATCGGTGCGAAACACCTTGACCTCGTTGGTGCCGCCGATCGTGACATAGGCGAACGTTCCCTTGGGCGTGCGCGCGAAGTTGACGTGGTTGGTGATCGGGCCGGTCTCGACCGTCTTGATCGGGTTAAACGGAGGTCTTGCATTGAACACCTGCGTCTTGCCGATGTCCTTGAGCGTAAGCCACACCTGTTCGCCATCAGGCGTGGCGGCGATGTCCGGGCAGAACGGGCTTTCCTGCTTCACACGGGCCACGACGGCGTGGTCGGCGACGGTGACCACGACCGTTTCCGGATTGAAAGACGAGCAGATGTAGCCGTATTTGCCGTCGGGTGAGAATATCTGCATGCCGGGACCGCCTGGAACTTCGATGCGGGTCTTCTCCGAAAAATTGCTGCTATCGATCACCGCGATGTAGTTTTCGCCGCGCACGGTGACCCAGACTTCCCGGCCGTCCGGCGTGAAGAAGGCCTCGTGCGGCGAACGGCCGATATAGGTGACGTGTTTGATGGTATTGGTTGCGGTGTCGATGAAGGTGACCGAATTCGATCCGATCGAGACGACGGCGAGTGTTTTATGATCGGGCGAGTAGCCCATGCCGTGGACCAGCGCCTGTCCCTTGTAGAGGGGGCTGAAATTGCCGGGCTGGGGATCGCCGAGGCGGATCACGCCGAGCAGCTTGTTGTCGAGGGGATCCGTAACGGAGACCGTGTTCGAGAATTGTTCTGCCGCATAGACGCGGTCGTGATGGCTGATCGGAATGTCAGGGGAGGCGCCTGCGCTGGGCGCTTGGCCGGCCCAAGCCGTCGCCGATGCCGTAACGAGCGTGCAAGCCAGCAGGCTGCTTCGCAAAGCCGGGTAGTTCATCTCTATTGCTCCTGTTTCTTCATGCCTGCCGGCATGCTCAAGTGATGTGCCGGTCCCTGGTTCGGTGGTGTTGGCGCAGGAACGGAAGCCGCGACCGGTTCCCTGATCGCAAGCTTCATCGCCGCGATCTCCTGCATCTGGCTGACGATGATTTCCTGCGCGATACGCCGGAGCAGTTCGTTCTTGCCGTAGCGCAGTTCGAGCACGGCCATGTCGATCGCCCCCTGATGGTGCGGCGCCATCATGGCGACGAAGTCACGGTCGATGTCGCCGGTCGGCTTTGCCTCCATGGCGCTCATCATCCGGCCCATCGCGGCCTCGTTTTCGGCGAGGAAGGCGCTTTCGTCCGACGTCGCAGCCCCTTGCGCGGGTGAATGACCTTCATGCGCGAACGCCAGAGGCAGCGCGGCGAAAGCGACGAGCAGGCGCGTGCAGAAAACCGCCGCGCTCAGTCCGGGCTTAAGGAATTGCAGCATTATCGCGGTGCCTTCCGGATTTCGAACGATGTGTCGAAGACGCTCGCGCGTGTCCCGCCGAATGGGCGCCGATACGCGCGAGCCGTGGCTGAACTCGATCAGCCGGTCCGATGGATCAGGGCTGCGCCAGGTGCCACGCGCCGTTTAGGAACCCATCGCCGGTGATGTCGCCGGCTTTCTGGTCCTTGGCGAAGGTATAGAGCGGCTTTCCCTTGTAGGCCCATTGTTTGGAGCCGTCGTCGCGGGTGACGACGGTGTAGCTGCCGCCGGGCTGCTCGCCGGGTTCCGCCTTTAAAACCGGCCAGTTCGTTGCGCATGGTCCGTTGCAGGCCGACTTGCCGTCGGAATCCTTGTCGAACGTGTACAGCGACATACCCCTGGAATCCGTGAGTGTCGGGCCCTTCGAGGTCGTCGCCGTCTTGGTCGGAGGTGCCGCATTAGCGATCGAAACAACCGCCAGCGCCGCTGCGGCGGCAATGAGAATGCGGATCGATATTTTGTTCATTTTGGCTCCATGATGCAAACAGCTTGCATGGGTGATGACGCGTGGCGGCGCGTTCTATTCCGTCATCCGCGATTATTTTGGCGGGGTGTCGCGCACGTGATCGTGAGCAATTCGGACCGTGCCGTATTTTCTGCGCAGTAGCCACGGCAAAGCTTCGGTTTGCAGGCAAAAATCCAGCGGCTATAACAGCTTGCCCCACCATCCCTGGAAGACCGCATGTACCCGGATCCGAATTCGTCGTCGCAGAAGATGTATGATCGCGCGCTGTCGAGCCTGCCCGGCGGCAACAGCCGTACCACCGTCTTCATGAAGCCCTATCCGATCTACGCCGCGCGCGGCGAGGGTTGCCGTGTGTGGGACCTCGACGGCAACGCGTATATCGATTGCATCAACAACTTCACGTCGCAGATTCATGGCCATGCGCATCCCGCGCTGATCGAGGCCGCAACCGCCCAGCTGGCGCTGGGATCGGCGTTCGGTCTGCCGACCGCGTCCGAGGTCGACCTCGCCGAACTGCTGGCTGCGCGGCTGCCGTCGGTCGATCAGGTGCGGTTCTGCAATTCGGGGACCGAAGCCGTGATGATGGCTTTGAAAACCGCCCGCGCTTATACCGGCCGTCCGAAGATCGCCAAATGCGAGGGCGCCTATCACGGCTCCTATGACTACGCCGAAGTCAGCCTCGATCCGACGCCGGCAGCGTGGGGCCGCAATGCGCCGGTCTCCGTCGCCTACGCCAAAGGCACGCCCGAGCATGTGCTGGCCGATGTCCTGACCATTCCCTTCAATGATACCGAAGCCGCCGTCAGCCTTGTCCGCGAGCACGGCCGGGAGCTCGCCTGTGTCCTCGTCGATCCCATGCCCAACCGGGCCGGCCTTGCACCGGCTGATCAGGCCTATCTGGAAGCTTTGCGCAAGGTCACGCGCGAGGTCGGCGCGCTCCTGATCTTCGATGAGGTCATCACGTTCCGTGTCGGATATCGCGGCGCCCAAGGCCTGTGGAATATCGAACCAGACCTGACCTCGCTCGGAAAGATCATCGGCGGCGGCTTTCCGGTCGGCGCGGTCTGTGGCCGCAAGGAGTTCATGGCCGTGTTCGATCCCCGTGCGGGCAAGCCGGCGTTACCGCATGGCGGTACGTTTTCGGCCAATCCGGTGACGATGCGCGCTGGTATTGCCGCGATGGAACTGCTGGATGAGGCGGCGTTTGCGCGGCTCGACGCGATGGGGGCGGCCGTTCGCGCCGGGATCGATGCGGCATTCCGCCGCCACAATGTGCCAGGCCGCACCATTGGCCTCGGCTCGCTGCTCAAGATCCATTTCGCGGATCGGCCGATCCGCGACTACCGATCGGCCTATCCGAGCGAGGAGGAAACCGAGCGTCAGGCGGTTTTCAACCGCGCCGTGCTCAATCGAGGGGTGCTGGCGGCGGGCAATGGCTTGATGGCATTGTCGACCCCGATGACGGATGCCGATATAGATGCCATCATCGCGGCCGTATCGGGGGCGCTATCCGAAGTGTCGGCTTCGCTCTGACGACCTGATTCAGGACCAACCAGGCCAGAACAACAACAAGGCAAGAATGTCTGCCAAGATCGATCCCATCACGCGATCCGTCGTCCAGCATCGGCTCAGTTCGATCGTAAAAGAGATGGGCGAGGCCATGCTTCGCACCTCCTATTCCCAGATCCTCAATTCCAGCCGCGATTTTTCGCTGGCGATTTGCGACACGGGTGGGCGGCTGATTGCACAGGCCGACCACCTGCCGGTCCATGTCGGCGCGCTGCCATGGGCGACGCTGGCGATCGAGGAACGCTTCAAGGACGTCAAGCCGGGCGACGTCTTCCTGCTCAACGATCCCTATTTCGGCGGCAGCCATCTACCCGACCTGACCGCCTTCGTGCCGGTATTTGACGGCGACAAGCGCCTGCTCTGGACCATCGTGCGCGCCCATCAAAGCGATATCGGCGGCGCCACCCACGGCGCCTATAACCCCGGCGCGACCGAGATCTGGCAGGAAGGCCTGCGGATTCCGCCGATCAGGCTTTCCGAGGCCGG
>Ga0105239_10008792_pt1 | contig 11429 bp, 13 predicted proteins | sample KBSC44metaG_FD_92761 | JGI IMG/M metagenome (GOLD analysis project Ga0105239, IMG submission 92761) | Corn rhizosphere microbial communities from Kellogg Biological Station, Michigan, USA - KBS C4-4 metaG | ecosystem: Host-associated > Plants > Roots > Rhizosphere > Soil | place: Michigan, USA...
CATTGGGATGCGGCGGAACGCGTGAAATACCAATCAGCGATGTCGGTCGGGTGAGGCGTCGACCCTGCTTTAATTCCGAAAGGATGAAGCGGTCGTTGTTGACGACACTCTGGAAAGTCTGGAAATCCACCGCCATTCCAGGGAACATAGGTGTCAGAATTTTCTTTGCGTCGTCATCCGTTTTTACAAACGTGGCGAAAGTGAGTCGTTGCGCAGATTCGGCAGCCATTGCCGCGGAGACCATAATCTGTTGCGGCAAAGTGGTGAGAGGCTTGGTCGCAAGTCGAGAAAGAAGACCATACAGATAAGTGACGGAGCCGCCACCGTTGTGCGTGAGATCGATGACAAGAGCGTCCGTCTTTTCTTCAAACGAAGTCATGATGTTGCCGAATACATCGGCGGCTTCAGCGGGTCTATCAACATCGAACGTCGGGATGCGTACGTAACCGATCACATGACCCTTCGGTAATCGAAAGATATAGGAATCAAAAAAGTCATTCACGTTGGTGCCAAGCACCGTTCCGAGCGGCGGAACAAAGCTTCGCCCGCCGATGTCATAGGAGGCCGTTTCATTCAACGGCTTTACGGTTGAAACAGCTAGGCGCGGTGGCGTGCCGTTCTCTCTTTGAGCGGTGTCGGAGAGCATGTTTCGCACTGGCATTTCAACCGGTAAATTTTCTGGAGCGTATTCCCAAACGAACGGAATATCGGTGGGTTCACCATCTTTGTTTTTTACGGTTACAATGATTTCGCCGTTGGGAACTTTGAAACCCAATTCCCGTGGCCGCGACGTCAACTGCATTTCGGCAAGACGATATTCTGGCGGGCTTGGTTCTTTGAAACGCTCTGGTATCAAAGCGCGAACGGCATCTTTGATGGCAATGCCGTCGAATTCGGTGATTTCAGTTCCAACATCAAATGGCGAACCTGAAATTTTTGGCATCTTGGCGCGATCGATTGCGACCACGAAATAGCGGCCGTTGGAACCCATCACTTGAAATGGCAAAGACGCACTTTCGGTCGAATAAAACCAAATCGAGACGTGGAAATCGCGCGTGGCGAGCACGAAGTTGCGCAAAACATCCTGAAATTCTGGAGTGGTAATGTTGGGGTTCTGTTCGATGGTTTGGCGTGCGCTTTTTGCTTCCGCCGCGAGATCGAATTTTTCGGATTTCACTTTCCATTCAAACGGAGCGTACTCCTCAGAAAAAATCGTGATCACTTGCTGCAACGTTTGCAGCATCGTCGCTTGGCGAATGTTGAGAGAAGAATCGCCGGCAAAAACGGGATTCATGCACGACGAAAATGACAGGAGTAATGAAAGCGCGAAATATTTCATAAAAGGGCCGTAGCAACCATTGCGCAAAGGGTCAATCCGAGGTGTTTCGCCTGTCCCGATTGCGTTGGTCTGAGCACAGGGATTTCTTTGCAAACCTTGAGAGCTCACGGGGATGGGGCTATCAGATTGCGATGATTAGATTCATTTTTATTTTATTGTTCCTGACGGCGCCAAAAGCGTTTTCTATGCCAGATTGTGGTCTGGAGCTGATGAATTTGGAGCTGCCGCAAGCACTTAAGGTAACGTCAGAGGCCGTCACATATTTAGTTGAAGATGAAAATGATCGCTGGTTGCTCGAGTCTTTGTCGCGAATTTTCACGCAAATCAATGAGGCTTCGACGGATCTTGTTGGGTTGGGCCGGCTTGTTGGGGAAGTTCCAGATGAGGCGTCTTCGTTTGATCTTTCGCATCACCCATTCTTTGGGCAACGGCCAGATCTAATCTCTGCCAACATGCTTGAGAAGCTCACTCTTCTTGCGGATTCAGATTGGGCGGCGCGATTGTCAGGTGAGGATTTGGCGCTATTCGCATATTTGCTCAGGGACTTTTCTCGCAAGCCCGGCCGCCTAAGTATTACGTCGAAAATTGAGATCGCAGAAAATCGCAGTCGCTACGAAAGGGTTGGGGAGTTGTTGAAGCGAGACAATCTTCGCTCGGCCGCGGCGATTATTCTTTCAAGTCCCTCTGGCGGTGTCATCTTCAGAGCGATTTGGAATGAGATCATTAAGAGTGTTCGCGCAATTAAACCCGGGTATGTAGAAAAAGAGATCGATGAAAGTACGATCGACAATATCGCGAAAAAGATTTTGCGCGGCTCTGATTCGCCCGAGATAAGAAAGTTTCTCAGACACTACCTTGAGATTTTTGTGATGGATATTCAGACGTGGGCGAGTGGCGAGAAAGGTATTGAGCTTCGAATTGGTTCAGGTCCCGCGGCTGAGGTTCGGCGTAAGATAGCGCTTCCGCTGTTACCGTTGTTTTTTGCCGAGCGATTGCAAATGAAGTCTGGGATTGATGATGCCGTCGATATTATCGATTTCATGTGGTTCGACACGCCTGTTGCGATGCCTAGCGAAGTTATTTACACAAGTCTTGTGGACGGCGCCAAAACACTTCTGCTGCCGCTTAAGAGTCGATACTCGCAGTACAAAGCGGAGTTGGCGAAACAAAAACAAGTGTTACAAAAAGAAGTCGTTCCGTTTCAAATCTCTGTTGTGGATCACTTCAAGCCCGGGCCTTCTCCATTTGTTCGAAATCGCAAATCAGATGAGATCATCAATCCAATTGAAGTTGTAACAAATATTGAAGATCAAATTCCTCAAGAAGAATCTTTGCGCGCCTTTACTTCGTATGTTGGAAAACCGCGCCCTCTGACTGATCTTAAGTCCGATTATGTTTATCGATTTTGGCACTTACAAAAAAATCCGCCAAGGCTTGAATCCGTTCGAATGAGCGAAAACGTTGTCGATTGGATCAAGAGTAATCCTGAAGATGGGCAAGCGATGCTCGATGTTCTCCATATGGGTCAAGCGCGCCAGCACGGACAAGGCGGTATCAAAAGGTTGAGACGCAAAAATGCTTCGATTGGTGGCGCGGCTTATGAAATCAAAATCAAAGGGTCCAATCGCGGTGTACTCTATCCAAAAGACGGGGAATGGCAATGGCAATACATTGTCGATAAAGCGCAGGTCGATCATGCCGTCGATAATTTGCATTGAACGGCCGGTGTTTGTTAGGCTTTAGCTATCCCATGGAGGGTTTCATCTATGAAAAACACATCGATCGCAGTGGTAGTTGGTCTCTTTGTTTCGACAGCAGCATTTGCGGCTCACCAAAAACCGGCCGACCTGCCGGAGTGCCAAGATATCGTGAAGCAATGTGAAGCACCTAATTTTGGTTTTGAACCAAATGAACACAAAGCCAACGGCAAAGGGCTATGGGTTGATTGTATCGCCAAGCGAGCTCATGGCGATGAAGTGAAAAGCACAGATGGCCAAAGCCAAATCTCGGCGACACCAGAGCAAGCTAAGGCTTGTCTGGCGGCATCGAAAAAGCTTCGCCGAAAATAATCCGACTTTCTAAGTCTAAATTTTAAAATACAAATGTCGCCAGTTTGATTATTGCTTCGTCGGTGATGATCAAACTGGCATTGTTTGTATTCGTTTTATTAGTTCGTGGCGTGGCATTCGCGACCTCGCAAGACATTTGTGAGGTGGAAGCAACCTCACCAACGCTGGCCCATCGTCAAAGAGTGGTTCAGACAATACGCATCTTCGTTGACGAGAATATCAAACAACGTTCGAACCGTTTTCGTCGGCACGTTCTAGCGGATCGTGCCGGAGTCTCTCTCAGAGACCTGAATCGCTGTTTCATAAGTGTGGTCGGGTTGGCGCCAGCGCAGTTTGTGCTATCACGAAAGCTCGAGGCCGTTCATGAAGGTCTGCTTCATCCAAGGAACGGCGAGACGGTCGCGCAAGTGGCGCTCGAGTATGGCTTTACTGAACTCGGTCGATTCAGCGGTTATTACAAGAAAAAATTCGGCGAACTTCCGTCAGCGACTTTGCAGCGTGGGCTCAAATCCAATGCTGAAGAATCGCAGTGAGTGTCGCCGTTGCGACGCAAACCCACAGAACAATTCCCATCACGAATGGCTTGGCACCAACGGTTTTTAGAGCACGACGACTGAGGGAGCTGCCGATTAAAAAGAGCGTGACGACGAGAACTCGACGAGCGGCAAACGCCAACATTTCACCCGCGGGTTTAGTTGCCGGAATCCAGGTCACGATCGCAGCGACGATTAAAAAACCTAAGATGAACCATGGCTTTTTAATTTTCGACAGCGAGCCACTTTTTGCGCCAAAGAATGCGAAAGCGGCAGCGACGGGAACGATCCAAAGCGCGCGTGCGAGTTTGATGGTGGTTGCAATCTCAAGTGCTTGTGCTCCGTATTGCATCGAAGCACCCACAACTGAGCTCGTATCATGAATCGCAAGAGCGGCCCATAAACCAAATTGGTGTTGAGTCAGATGAAAATGATGGCCGATCGTCGGAAAAATCAAAAGTGCAATCGCGTTCAGCAAAAATACGATGATTAAAGAGACCGAGATATCTTCGGCGCTCGCATGAATGACGGGTGCAACGGCCGCGATCGCACTGCCGCCACAGATCGCAGTTCCGGAGCCAATCAATGTCGCAGCATCGCGCGAAACGCGAAGCGATCTTCCAATCAGGTAGCCTAGGAGCAAAGTAAGGCTGATGCCAATGGCCGTGTAACCAAATCCTTCAAGGCCCACACGCGCGACAACTCGGAAATCCATCACGCCACCAAGGCCAATCACGGAAATTTGTAAGAGTCTTGAGGACCAATGCTTCGATTCCTTGGGAAATGGATTTTCGATAATGAGTGCGAATCCAATTCCAAGTAAAAGGCCGACGGCTGAAGAAACGATCGGATGAAGACAGGCGAGTGCCAATAGCACAAATACGATCTGGGCGACTTTATTTCTCATGACACGGGATTATGACGCGCGACGAAGCATTTTGAAAGCCAGAATGAGTCATGATCTGATTTTCGTGATGTATGAAATTCGGCCTATGCGGCTCAGTGACTTAAACAAAGTGAAGAGTTTTACCGATCGTGAGATTGGCCAGGACTACTATTCTGCTTCGGAGCTTGCGGACATCTTTTCGCGTTCCCAAAAGAATGGCGTTGTTTGCTCTTTGGTTTTGGAAAAATCAGGAGAGATCTATGGCATTCGCCTGAGTTACCCGCCTGGCCAATGGCAAAAAGGGAAGGGCAAAGGCCTCAACCCACAACGCTGGCCGCACGGAATTCACGACACGGCGTATTTTCAATCGCTGTTTTTGAGTTCAGAAGTGCAGGGGCAGGGATGGGGCGGCGAGCTTTCGAAGGCCGCGTTAAATCTATTGCGTGAGACGGGCGCGAAAGGTGTCGTTTGCCACTCCTGGAAAGAATCTCCGAATAATTCCTCGACAAAATATTTAAAGAAACTAAACTTCAAATCCGTAGGCGAGCATCCCAAGTACTGGGCTGACATCGACTACGAGTGCACTCGCTGCGGAAAACCTCCTTGCCAGTGCACAGCCGAAGAAATGTATTTGGATCTTGTAGAAGCTCGCCCAAGCGAGCGAACTAACATCCGGGGGGACATCGCATGAGCACGTCATATTGGTTAGATCGATCGGGAGTTTCGAAAACGCGAACCTACGATGCGATCATCGTCGGTGCAGGAATCTCGGGGCTATCGACGGCGTATTGGCTCAACAAAGAAGATCCTTCGCTTAAGATTGCAGTCGTCGAAAAAAATCGTCTTTGTTTTGGTGCCAGCGGCCGTAATGCCGGTTTTGTGACTTGCGGTTCAGTTGAGCACTTCAATCGCATGATCTCAAAACATGGGATGGATGAAGCGATTGAGATCTGGAAATTCAGCCAAGAGAATTTGCGACTCCTCAAAGAAGAGATCATTCAAGACGATACCAAGGCTCTCGACTTCGAACATAAAGGTGCATTTTCGCTCGCCGCCCAAGAAAATGAATTCGAAGAATTAAAATCAGTTTCAAAAACGATGGAAAAAATCGGCATTGAAACCGAGATTCTCAATACTGAAGGCGTGAAGAAGCGCGCGGGTGCCGAGAAATTTGTCGGCGGCATTCTTTACCACGACGATGCTTGTGTGAATCCAGTGAAGCTCGTCATGAAAATGCGTGAGAAAGCGAATGTCGATTTGTTTGAAGGCACCGAAGCGATTCGTTTTTCTGAAACCGCTGAGGGAACACGCATTCTTCATACCGATAATGGCGATTTCGAAGCGCCCATGATTTTGCTCAATCTCAACGCATATTCGGCGAACCTGCATCCGTGGTTTGCCGACAAAATTTATCCAACGCGTGGTCAGTGTTTGATGATGGAGCAAGTTCCTCGCTTTATGGAAGCGCCTTGCTACGCGAACTTCTATCTCGATTACTTCCGTCAGTTGCCAAACGGTAGCTTATTGATCGGAGGTTTTCGTCAGGTCGAAAAATCAACGGAAGTTGGTTATTCGGATCACATCACCGAAGGCATTCAAAATGCGCTTCATGAATTTGTCGTCACTCACTTGCCGCAATTCCAAAGCGCAAAAGTCACACACCGCTGGTCAGGCGTCATGGGTTTCTCGCGCGACGGTCAACCGATGGTGGGCTCGTTACCAGATGACCCGCAGGTTTTCTTTGCGGGTGGTTACACGGCTCATGGAATTGGCCTTTCTTTCCATACGACGAAAAAGCTCGTCGACATGGTGTTTGGCCGTGACGTGCCGAAGTGGCTATCGGCCCGAAGGTTTTAACTCCTATATATTAGGTAGGCCCGCCGCTTGCTAAATCTCCTCCTAGGACGGTCGATTCCCTAGGAGGGATACAATATGTTCGTTTCTAGTCGTATTTCTAATAAATCTAAAGCCGCTTTAGGGCTCTTAGTGACGGTTTTTGTCGCTTCAGCCTGCTCGCACCAAGACATTAAAGATGCTGACTTAAAAGATCAGCCAGAAGTTTCTGATCAAGCGAGTGGCGATCAGAATTTGCCAGCTCCTGCTCCAGTGTTTGCGACTGAGCCGGATAACTCTTTTGAAGAAGCGAAAACAGACGAAGTCGCTCCAGCTCCAGTAAAAGCGGACGAACCTTCTGCAATGCCTTCGATGCCGTCTTCACATAAATCACATAAAAAAGTGGCGCATCACAAAAAAGCAAAAAAATCGGCTAAACACTCTAAGTTGATTGCAAAGAAACACAGCCGTCGTCACAAAAAAATTAAGAAAATTGCTAAAAATCACAAGTTAAATAAAAAATCGATTGAGCAAGCTTCTGGCGCTGCAATGGGTTCTATCAGCCAATTGCCACCGCCGCCACCAGCTCCGCCAGCACCAGAGATGATGCCACCACCACCGCCAGCTCCACCTGCACCTGATTTCAACTCACAACCAATGGTGCAAGTAGACCAAGGGTCTTCTAGCTTCCCATGGGTTTACGTTGTGATCGCAGCGGTTGCCGGAATGATTGGTTTAGGTATTCGTTTTCGCAGCAAAATCACAAGCCGCAAATCACGCCGCTTAGTTTTCGCGAAATAATCGACCGATAACGTCCCTCTGAGCTTTGAATTTCGAATCCCGCTTGGCGACCCAAGCGGGATTTTTTTTGCCATCGTGTCCATTAGGCCAAAGCAAATTAAATGTGTTTGGAGGAATAGTCCTAGAAAAGTATTCAAGGGCTCTTGTGGAGACGACATTAATCCTGGATATCAATGCTAAACCTGCTTTCTAAGAGGAACCCATGGCAAAATTATTTAGCATTGGTCTGGTTCTAATCTCCGCTCTCACGAATTTCTCATCCTTCGGTATGTTGAAAAAAAATCCGCCGATGGATCGTCCGGGTAAGGTGCGGCCGGCCAAACGTCCGCCTCAATATGTAATTCCTGAGTATATTAATCCGCTTGAAGTTCCTCGGATGATTCTGACTTATCCAAAAACTTCTGCAGACGATGTCAACAAGGCAATTAGACGTGCACGCGCTGAAATGTTGCGCAGTGAAACGAGAGTCTACGATATCTCACTGAAAAGAATGGACGGCAGATTCTATAAAACGATCCATCTGTGGTTGAATGATGATGGCGAGCTAGAATCCAATCACGAAGTGAGTATGGGTAGCACGAGTGATTATTCGGTTGCTGACCTAAAAGATCTTTCTGTCGAAACGCAAACTCAAAACGCAATGGTCTCATTGGGGTCCGACAGGAAATCTCATGACGAATTTGTTTCGGTCAACGGTGAGGTTTCGCGCGCGATCTATTTACGTCGAAGCCGAACTGGAGAAATCGCTGTGATCAAGGCGGAGGCTTGCGAAGAGCAGTTGAAAATCGCGCGAGCAGAGAAACAGCGCCTCTACATGATAAGAATGACGGGACATGAGTGATGATGAAAATGACAAAAGTTTTACTGAACAATTTGCTTGTCAGCGTTTTGGCATTTCTGCCTTTTCAAGCTCTCGCTTCGATTCCGACCGAGATTCAGCCGGAACTTCAGAAGCGGTTTGCCTCTGGAGACTTCAAGGAACTCGAAAATATCTACGTCACCCAGGGGGGTGTTACGTCGAGTCTTTTGAGCTCAGATGTTGATATCTCAGAAATCCTAAAGTTGCTCGCGAATGGAGACACGGCTCTTTTGAATGCTCCCTCTCTTTCGTACCGCCCTCAACTCGCAGGGATTTGCCGTGGCGGAGGCGCGAATGCTGATGCCTGTGCGAAGTGGATGCGGAGTCCCGAATACAAGGCGTTGGAGCGAAGGCAAGAGAGAGAGGACAACATGAAATGCTCACCCGACAAAGTTAAAATGAGCTCCATGTTCGGCGTGTTTTGTATAAAGGATCCAATGACGGAGCCGGATGGACCAACGAGAAACTCTGGAGACGGAAGCAAGGCATTCAGAGAATATTACCGATGGTACCGTCAAGAGCAGCGTGACAGAGCGGAGTGCGGCCCCCACAAAACAATGACCCGTTATGGATGCGAATTTACTGGCTAAATAACCACGATCGAAAGGAAGAGAATTTATGAAGCATTTTTATATTTTGGTTCTGATGATTTCTACATCTGTCTTTGCTGAACTGACTCCCTCCCAGCAAGTTCAATACGACACTCAAATTAAGAGCGGCAATGTGGCTGCGGTCTATGATCTTTCGTTGGACGAAGTGCCTCTGGAACAATCAAACGCCAACGTTGCAAAGTTGGTCGAAGGTGTTCTTAAGGGCTATCCAATTTTAAAAGACCCAGCTCTTACTGTGAATGAATCAAGACGTTTGATTCGCGAGGCAAACTGCAAATCTGATTACGGCGGCTCTCACTGCTATAGCTCTGGCCCTAATCCATATGAAAGATACAGATCCATCTACGAAGATTCCGGCTGTAAAGGTAAGCCTCCTCGCTGCAGCGGTGGGAACGGCGTGACCTCCGCGACGTGCGATATTTACTCAGGGGTTTGGAGCTGCAAACGCGGCGGGTAGTAAGTTTTTTAAGTGGAGCATTGTCGACGGGATACTAACGACAGTGGATGGGGGTGGTCAGCAAATGACCTTAAAGAGGATTTGCGAAATTTCGATTTTCAGCTTGCGCGCCGATAACCAGCCAAAGGTCTAGGTTTTCTTCCCGATCCTGTTTCCCTTCCCCCAAATCGATTAGCGTTTCTACTAGGACTTTCATCTAGGAACACTGATCGAGGGGGAAATCATGAAATCAATCGCTATTCTATTGCTCGCATCGCTCGGGCTGTCTGCTCACGCGTTACCGCTTCCAAAAGGCCCACGCGCTTTTGTCGCAATTCCGCCGACATTTACGGCCGACTACAACTTCGAAGGCATTATCGCACTGGATGATTGCTCAGGCAGTCTGGTGCGTCTTGAAAATGCAAAAGATACCGACACAGCACTTGTCTTCACGAACGGTCACTGTTTGGAAACTGGCATGCCAGATCCAGGCACTGCGGTTGTGCACGAGAGTAGCTCGCGTCGTTTGGGCTTGATGGACGTTTCGGGCAATGTCGTTGCGACTTTGCGCGCGTCTGAAATTGTTTATTCGTCGATGACTAAAACAGACGTCACGATCTACAAAGTGCGCGGCGAAACTTATGCGTCGATTGCACAAAAATACAACATCCACCCACTCACTCTCGTGAGCCAACATCCAGCTGTCGGTCAACGCATCGAGATCATCTCGGGCTACTGGCATCGCGGTTACTCTTGCTCGGTGGACGCATTCATCTTTAACTTAAGAGAAGGTGTTTACACTTGGGACGATTCGCTTCGTTACTCAGAGCCAGGTTGTGAAGTGATCGGCGGAACTTCGGGTTCACCAGTGATTGCAGCCGGCACTCGTAACATGATCGCGATCAACAACACCGGCAATGAAGATGGTGGACGTTGCACCGACAACAATCCATGTGAAGTCGATAAATCTGGCAACATCACTTTTCAACGCGGCAACAACTACGCGGAAGAGACTTACCAGATCTATTCATGCGTTAACGCGAACAATGAAATCGACGTAACAATGGCGGGCTGTCAGCTTTTCCACTAAGATAGAAGCATGACGACAGTTACAATTCGGCCGCCCGATATTAAAGTGGAAGACATCATGACGAAAACCGTACACGCGGTGGATCTCATGATGTCAGTGAAGCAAGTGATTAAACTTCTCACTCACTACAACGTTTCGGGTGCGCCGATCGTCGATAATCTTCAAAATGTTATCTCAGTGATTTCGGAAGGCGATACGTTGAAACTCGCCGCAATGCCCGGCGGGATGGATAAACTGATCGGCGCCTGTCTGGATCATCTGCCAAAAACTGCCAACTTGATCACGACTCGTGCACAGAACTCTTTTGCCGACGTATACAAGCAATTTTTGCATCATCCGTTTCACCGAATTATCGTGATCGATGGTAACGGCAAGCTCGTTGGGCTCGTCTCACGTAGTAATATCTTGCGCTTGTTGGTAGAAACTCCTAAAACCAAGCCTAAGAAATGAACGCACCCACTAACATCTCTACACTTGAAACTTTTGGCTCTGTTCGCCGTGCGATTCAGCGCCTTGCTGTTAAAAAGCTGAAGCCTCTGAAGCTTGGCACCAAGCAGGTGATCGTGCTTCGCTTGATTAACAAAAAAGGGCAGTGCTCCATCACCGAGCTTGCTGAAGCGGCGGACAGCGATCTTGCAGCCGTGAGTCGCATGATTGCGTCGCTTGTTAAAAACAGTTGGTTGATCCGCACTCGCGACCCAAATGACGCACGCCAAGCCGTTTTGAAATTGGGACCCAAAGCGAAGCGCCGTTTGCCTGAGATTGAAGCAGTCGTTGATGAAATTGCAGATCAGTCGCTCGAAACACTGACGTCTGATGAGCGGACCGCGTTTCGCTCCGTCTTACAGAAGCTCGAGAAACATCTCGAAAATTTCGACGCACTGTAGACCGAAAATCTAACCGATTTCAAAAAAAGTCGACCTCATCATTTGGCTCAGCTACTAATCGTTAGGTGATATCAGTACAGCCTTC
>Ga0105239_10008795_pt1 | contig 11428 bp, 10 predicted proteins | sample KBSC44metaG_FD_92761 | JGI IMG/M metagenome (GOLD analysis project Ga0105239, IMG submission 92761) | Corn rhizosphere microbial communities from Kellogg Biological Station, Michigan, USA - KBS C4-4 metaG | ecosystem: Host-associated > Plants > Roots > Rhizosphere > Soil | place: Michigan, USA...
GACATGTGGGACGTCGTCCGCAACCTGGTCACCGACGGATCGACCGTTCTTCTGACGACGCAGTACCTCGACGAGGCGGACGCTCTCGCCGACCGGATCACCGTGATCGATCACGGACAGGTGATCGCCCATGACACCCCGGACGGCCTGAAACGGATCGTCGGCGGTCAAACCCTGACGATCCGTCCGAGCGACCCGGCCCTCGTCGAGGACGCGTATCAGATCATCGCGCGAGTCTCCGGCACGACCCCCGAACGCCTGGGCGGCGCAGCGATCAGCGCCCCCGTCAAGGGCGACCGGGCCATGGTCGAGGCGGTGCAGGCCCTGAGCTCGGCGGGCATCGCCGTCACCGAGCTCTCCCTGCACTTGCCCAGCCTGGACGAGGTCTTCTTCACCCTCACCGGGACCCGCAACCGAGACACGGAGGAGGCAGCATGACCGCCTTGCTGGAAGAGCCGACGGTCGACGCCCCGACCGAGGATCGGCACACGATCCCGAGCCGAGCCGTCAGGCACACGCTGGCGCTGACCAAGCGCAACCTGATCAAGTTGGTGCGGACTCCCGAGCAGCTCGTCGACGTCACCCTGCAACCGGTGATCTTCCTGCTGCTGTTCACCTACGTGTTCGGCGGCGCGATCGCCGGGGGCTCGCAGCACCACTATCTGCAGTTCCTACTACCCGGGTTGCTCGGGCAGACGATCGCCATGGGCAGCGTCGCGCTCGGCCAGAACCTCAACGCCGACATCGAGAAGGGCGTCTTCGACCGCTTCCGGTCCCTGCCGATCGCCCGGTCAGCGCCGCTGGTGGGCGCCGTCCTCGCCGATTTCGTGCGTTACCTGATCCTGTGCGTGGTAATGGTCGCGACCGGCTACGCACTCGGCTTCCGCGTGTCGACCGGCCCGGCGCAAGCACTTGCCGCGATCGTGCTCTCGATCGGCTTCGCCCTGTGCTTCTGCTGGATCTCAGTTTGGGTTGGCATGATCGCCCGGACGTCCGGCGCGGTCCAGGGGATCATGTTCCTGCTGATCTTGCCGTTGTCGTTCGGCAGCAGCACGTTCGCCCCGACCTCGACGATGCCAGGGTGGCTGCAGGCCTTCGTCAAGGTCAACCCGATCTCGCACCTTGCCGGCGCCGTGCGCGGCCTGATGCTGGGCGGCGCGCTGCAGTCGGACCTGCTCTGGACCCTCGGATGGATGGCGGCGTTGCTGGTGGTTTTCGTTCCGCTTGCGTTGCGGGGCTACCGGCGCAGGGCTTAGGCGATTTCGAGGACGGCCGGGTCGAGCCGCGCGATCGCTTCCGCGCGAGTCAGCGCACGGCCGTTCGCATATTCCGTCTCGTAGGAGGGCAGTTCCGCCCGCAAACGCTGGGCAATCGGCACGACGTCGAGATTCGTCGCGTCGTCCGCGCCTCGCAACTGCGCGCAGGCGCCCAGGATGCGAGCGGCGTCGACGAGGCGGCCCGTCGCCAGCGCCAGCCTCGCAAGCGACACTCCGACGATCGCCAAGATCGGCATGTCGCGGCTCTCCACGCCAGCCGCGTACCCGACCGCCAGTTGCCGGCGTGCGGCGGCGAGGTCACCGGTCTGGACATCGATCTTGGCGGCCAGGGCGGACGACACGGCAATGCCGTGGCCACGCGTCGGCAATCCGTCGGGGAGCGTGTCGACCCGGCCCAACGCGGCTCGCTGCAACCGCCGGGCGTCCTCGATCCGGCCCTCGCTCAGCGCCAGGTCGGCGTGCAAGAGCTGAGTGAACATGTTCTCGAACGACCCGAACCGGCCGTCGACCAGTGTCGAGTCGATCAGGTCGAGTTGCTCGCGCGCCTCCCGGTCGCGCCCGCCGCGCCGGAACACATCCACCAGGCGGAGCCGCATCATCACCTGGTCTTCTCTGGCGCCGAGTTCCGTCGTCAACTGCAGGGCCTCCAGATAGTCGGCCTCCGCGGTGGCCAGGTCGCCCGCCATCAGATCGAGCTGGCCCAGAACCTGCAAACTGTTCGCCTGGCCCCAGCGGTCGCCGAGCTCGCGCAACTGGGCCAGCGAGATCGTGGCGTCCTCGCGCATGCCGGCGAGATCGCCGGCGTTCTCGGCGACCGCCGCGCGAAAACTGCGGATCGACGCGGCGACCCATGGATCCGGCGAGCGCAGCGCGTCCTCGAACAGCTCGTCGCGGTAGCGGTCGTCGCCGCTGAACAGCGCCACGATCGGCCGCAGCATGACCAGCATCGGGTAGGCGTTCGGCCCCACGTCGGCTAGGCGCGCGCTCAAGCCTCGCAGGTCCTCCATCCGCTGCGCCACCTGCGGGTCATGGTCGTTCGCCCCCCAGGCGACGGCGTTGATCGCATAGAACGCCTCGGCCAGCAAAGCGGTGTCGGCCGAACGCTCCCCGTCGGCGTCCAACGCCGCCCGGCACCACACCGTGACCTCGGCGTGCCGGCCCAAGATCATCCAGTACCAGGCGAGGTCGAGAGCGAGTTCAAGGGCGGCCTGCGCCGCGCCGGTGTCGGCGAGGAACTTCAACGCGGCGAGCAGATCCGGCTGCTCCACGTCGAGCCGCGCGAACCACAGGAGTTGGTCGGCGGTGCGCAGCTTGGGCTCGGCGGCGCGGGCCAACCCCTGGAAGTAACCGGCGTGCGCGCGACGGACCTCGGCGACCTCTCCACGCGCACTGAGTCGATCGAGCCCGTACTCGCGAATCGTCTCGAGCATGCGGTAGCGCGGCTCGCCCTTCACCGCCACGAGCTGCAGCAAGGACTTGTCGACCAGCGAGGCGAGCCTCGACTCGACGTCGACGACGTCGACGACCGCCTCAGCCGCCGCTACGGAGATCGATCCGCTGAACACGGCTAGACGCTCGGCGCTCGCCCGTTCCTCGGGATCGAGCAGCTCCCAGCTCCATTCGACGACGGCCCGCAGCGTCCGGTGCCGGGCGGCCGCCGCCCGGTTGCCCCCGGCCAGCAAACGGAACCTGTCCGACAGTCGATTCGCGATCTGCTCGACGGGCATGCTCCGCATCCGGGCGGCCGCCAACTCGATCGCCAGGGGCAGCCCGTCGAGGCGACGCACGATCTCGGCGACCGAGCCGATGACGCTCGGATCCAGCTCGAATCCCGGCGAGACGGCGGCGGCCCGGTCGGCGAACAGACGCATCGCCGGGAAGTCCGCAGCATCCAGGGAGTCTCCGGTCGGCGACTCCAGCGGTGGGACCGGAACCAGCGACTCTCCGACCACGCCGAGTGGTTCGCGGCTGGTGGTGACGATCCGTAGCTTCGGACAGCGAGTGAGCAGTGTGTTGGCCAGCTGGGCCGCCGCCTCGAGGACGTGCTCGCAGTTGTCGATCACCAGCACCGCCGCGCGGTCGACCAGGGCTTCGACAAGCCGGTCGACGACATCGACGGCCGTCCGCGCGGTCCGCTCGAGCAGAGCGGCTTCGCGCAGCCCGACGCCGTCGTAGACGGCCTGCGCGACGTCGAGCGGATTCACGACCGGCGCGAGCTCGGCGAGCCAGACTCCGACGCCGCCGCTGACGACGGCCCGCGCCGCCTCGGTCGCCAGCCGGGTCTTCCCCGCCCCGCCTGGTCCGACCAGGGTGACCAACCGCGAGCTCGAGAGAAGTTCGGCGATTCGTTTGAGCTGCTCCTCACGTCCGATGAAACTGGTCAACGCGGCGGGAAGCGGATCGCGAGGAGCGGTCGCCGGCGTCGCGAGCTCGCCCCGCAGCACCGCCACGTGCAGCTGTTGCAGCGCGGGCGACGGATCGGCGCCGAGCTCCTCGGCCAAGGTTTCACGCAGGCGCTGGTAGGTCGCGAGGGCCTCGGCCGGCCGCCCGTCGGCCACGAGCGCGCGCATCAACAACTCGACGCTGCGCTCGCGCAGCGGGTTGGCCCGGGCCAGCCCCTCCAGATCGGCAATCAGCCCGCCCGCCTCGCCGGCGCGCAGCCGGATCTCCAGCAGATCGGCCTCGACCTGCGAGAGCGTCTCGGCCAGCGGGGCGGCGAGTTCCTCGGGCGGACTCCCCCGCCACAACGCCACGGCCTGCCGAGCGTGCGCCTCGGCCTGATCGAGCCGGTCGGCAGCCAGCTCGGTCTTGACGGTGCGCGCCAGTCGGCTGAACTCGTGCACGTCCACGTCGTCTCGATCGATCTGCAAGGCGTAACCGGCCGGCGACTGGACGACCCCGGCGGCGGGGCCCAGGGCCCGACGCAGCCGAGACACCAGCGACTGGATCGCGTTCGCGACATCGCTCGGCGGCGCATCCGGCCAGAGGCTCTCAGCCAGAGCGGACGGACTTACCGGGTGCGGGGCGGCCAGGGCGAGCTGAGTCAGCAACGCGCGTAGCCGGCCGCCCGTGACGGGGACGTCCGCGCCGTCGTGAACCACAGACAGTGGCCCCAGCAACCCGATACGCACGCGATCATCTTCCCAGCCTGAACGTTGGCAGGATGGGTTCATGCGAACCACCACCCTCCGCGTGCGCACCGGCGACCAAGCCCGGGTCGCCGACCTCACACCCGACTGCGAGGATTTCGCCGCAGGTGACGGGCTGCTCAACGTATTCGTCCCGCACGCGACGGCCGGACTGGCTCTGATCGAGACGGGCGCGGGCAGTGACCAGGACCTCCTCGCCGCCATCGACGCGCTGCTGCCTCGTGACAACCGCTGGCGACACCGGCACGGCGCCGCGGGCCACGGTCGCGACCACGTCCTGCCGGCCTTCCTGACGCCGTCGATCACGGTCCCGGTGCTGGACGGGCGACTGGCGCTCGGGACCTGGCAGTCGATCTGCCTGGTCGACACGAACCTCGACAACGCCGAGCGGACGGTCCGGCTCAGTCTGGTGAGTTGACGCTGTCGCCGGAAGGGTTCGGCTGCCCGAGGATCGGCGTCTGCTCGTGAATGTAGTAGACCGTCGTCAGCGCGTAGAGCACGAGCATCACAGGCGGCGAGATGAAGCCCACGATCGTGACCAGCGGATAGACGAACAGACCGAGGCCGAATCGCCGGACCGCGGCCCGGCCCTGCGCGCGCGGCACCGGCTCGTGCAGCAGGTCAGCTTTGATCATGTGGGACAGGATGAGGGCGAACGCCAGGGCCATCAACTCGTTCACCGCGCCGTAAAGAACCACGGCCAGCCGGCCGTCCCCGCCGCCGACCCGCAGATAGTCGGCCAGCACGGATGTGGTGAACGGCAAGGTGGTGACCGAGAGCAGCAACAGCAGGTTGTAGAACAGCAGCAGGCGGTCCACGCGGGCGACCAGCCCGAATAGCGCGTGGTGGTTGACCCAGATGACGCCGATCACGAAGAACGTCACAAGATATGACGCGTACGTTGGCCACGAGCTGCCGATCTGATGGGCAAGGCTCCCCTTGCCTTCCGGCGAGATATGCAAGTCCAGGACCAACAACGTGATCGCCACCGCGATCACGCCGTCACTGAACGCCTCGACCCGACCTCTGCTCATACCGGGCATCAGATCACATCTGGTACACCTCGTCGGCGACCGCCGCGACGACCTCTCCGTCGAATACTGCTTGCGCGTCCTCGACCGCCTCGGCCGGCGAGTTCCACGGCTGGACGTGCGTGATCACCAACTTGGCCACTCCGGCGCGGGCGGCGTGCTCTCCGGCCTGGCGTCCCGTCAGATGCAGGCCAGGCACTTTGGGATCCCGCTCGGTGAACGAGGCCTCGCACAGCAAGAGATCGGCGCCCGTCGCCAGCTCGACGAGGGCGTCGCTCTCCCCGGTGTCGGCCGAGTACACCAGCGAACGGCCTCCATGCTCGAGGCGGACCGCGTAGGTCGGGACCGGGTGATTCACGAGAGCGAAGGTGGCGGTGAACGGCCCGATCTGGGCCGGGCTCTTCGGGGTGGTGAACTCGAACAACTCGTGCAAGCCGAGCTTGCGGGCCACCGGGTCGTAGGCGGCTTCGATGCGGGCTTTCGTCCCGGTCGGCCCGAACACGGGGATTCGGCGAGTCGCCGGGGCGGGGCCGTGACGCAACGCGACGATCAACGACGTCATGTCGACGCAATGGTCGGCGTGCAGGTGCGACAGGATCACCGCGTCGATCTCGTCGGGGCGAAGGTGGCGCTGGAGCGCCCCCAGCGACCCGTTGCCGAGGTCGAGCACCAGCTGGTAGCCGTCGGCGGTCACAAGGTAGCTCGACGCCGGCGAGTCGGGGCCCGCCATGCTTCCCGAGCAGCCGAGGATCGTCAGTTTCACGCGGGATCTCCCTCTGAGTGGTCAATGCGCGCGGGGCGGCGCGACGGCCGAGGATGCAGCAGCCAGGCGGCCAGCACGCCGGCGGCGAAGCCGAATACATGGCTCTGCCAGGAGACCCCGTTGTCCAGCGACGGCAACAGGCCGCCGAGCAGGGTTCCGAAGAAGAACACGACCAGGACGGCGATGACGATCCACAGCAGTCGGCGGCTGAAGATCGCTCGGGCCACCAGATAGCCGAGCCAGCCCATCACCAAGGCGCTCACGCCGACGATCAAGCCGGCGGGCGCGGCGAGCCAGGTGAGAATCCCGCCGACCACCACGACAACGGCGGTGACGATCACGAACGGTCTCACGCCCGAGAGCAGAATCACCCAGCCGAGCAACACGAACGGGGCGCTGTTGGCCAGCAGATGGCCGTAGCTCGCGTGAAGAAACGGCGACGCGAGGACGCCCCACAATCCATCGATCGCGCGCGGCCGGATCCCGAAACGATCGAGCCGATAGTCCTCGAGCGCGTTGACGATCTGCACGACCCACAACACCGCCGTCAGGGCGAGCATGACGCGGATCGCGCCGCTCCAGCTCGTCGGGTCGAAGGGCGGCTCAAGGGCGGAATCGGACGGCGCCGACGTGAGTGGCGCCGGCTTGGGCATGGCCGGGGGCTGCCGGCCGGGAAATCGCTCCGGCTCCGGCGAGGGGTTCGCGCCGCTCGAGGTCACCTGAAAAGACTAGAGGCCGGTCGACGAGGACCCGACGGGATCGTCGTCGACCGGCCTCGCTCAACCCGAAATGGGCGGCGGGTCAGTGCTTGAATGCGTCCTTGACCTTCTCGCCGGCGTCCTTCACGTCGGCTTTGGCTTGGTCGGACTTGCCCTCGTACTCGGTGCTGTGGTCACCTGACACCCGGCCCGCCGCTTCCTTTGCCTTGCCTTTGACGTCTTCCACGGCGTTCTTGGCCTTGTCGACAGCGCTCATGGCGAAGCTCCTTCCGCTGCTGGACCGATTTCTGCGATCGCGCTTTCCGCGACAGAGCACAGATACCCAGAAGGCGTCGGTTCTATGCCTGAACGGCGATTCAGCTGAGCCGGGTGAGGTCCACGGCGACCTCCAGGCGGGAGTTCGACGCCGGCCCGGCAATGATCCCCTTGATCGGCGGGACGTCGCTGTAGTCGCGCCCCCGCCCGACCAGGACATGCCGTTCGCCGGCGGCCGTGTCATTGGTGGGATCGTGGCCGTGCCACTCGCCGAGCCACCACTCGACCCAGGCATGGCTCTCGCCGGCGACGACCTCGCCCAGCGACGGTTCGCTGTCCGGATGCAGGTATCCCGAGACATACCTGGCGGGCAGGCCGATGTGGCGAAGCGCGGCCAGGACGATGTGCGCATAGTCCTGGCAGACCCCGGCCCGGGCCGCCCACGCCTCGGCCGCTACGGTGGCGACCCCGGTCGAGCCAGGCTCGTAGGTCATCACCTGATGGACCCAGGCGCAGACGGCCAACGCCGCCTCGTGCGGAGTCAACTCCCGGGCGAGGGACTCCGCTTGCGCTATGAGCTCAGCCAGCTGGCCGTCCGGCTCGGTCGCCGCCGTCTGCGTCAGATACTCGGCGTACTCGCTGCGCAGGTCGTGGGTGCCCAGTTCGTCCCAACCGATGGTCAGATCCGGCTCCGGGATCAGCGACGCGTTGGTCTCCACCAAGCTGGTCGTCTCCACCATCAGCTCGCGGTGTTGATGCTGGACCTCGAAGACCTGCACCCGAGTGCCCCAGTAGTCGACGTAGCGGTGCTGCCAGGTGGCGGGCTCGATGCGGGTGACGGTCTCGAGCGGCTGCTGGAAGGGCGTCGCCAGCGGCGAGAGGCGGGCTTCGTTGAAAGACACCGTCACCGCCTGGTCGTAGCTGTAGCGAGAGACGTGGTGCACGCGCATCCGCATCATGAGACCAGCCAGTTGGTGACGGTGTCGCGGGGGAAGTACCGACGAGTCACCGCGTCGCTGCACAGCGAGCAGGCGGCTTGCACTCGCTCCATCACCTCGTAGACGTCAGCGAACAGCTCGCTGGTCGGCGCGAACTCGAGCTCGGAGCGGATCATGCCGAGCGCCCGGCTCGCCTCGCCTGCGCGGCCGTGTCGGAGGCCGTTGTTGCCGGAACGATCGAGCTCGTCCAGGCACTTCTCCGCGGTCAGCAAGGCGCTGATCAACGATCGCGGGAAGAGCGGGTCGAGCAGCAGGAATTCCATGGCCCTGGAGTCCTCGACCGCACCTCGGGCGCTGCGCAGGAAAGCCTGATAGGCGCCGCAACTCTGCAGGAGGGTGACCCATGACGGACCGACGCTGCCGCTCAGCGCGCGGGCGGCGACCAGCCTGGCCGTCATGTCGGCACGCTCGATGCTGCGCCCGAGGACGAGGAACTGCCAGACGTCGTCGCGGGAAATGGTCGCGTCCGCGGTGCCGGTGAAGGCAGCCGCCCTTTCCCTCACCCAAGTGAAGAACGAGTGCGGGCGTGATCGGCGCACGACGCGGGTGGCGTCGTGCCAGGTGACGTTGATGCTCTCCCACAGCTCCGTGGAGATCACCTCGCGCGAGCGCCGCGCATTCTCGCGTGCCGCCCCCAACGAGCCGATCACCGACGCGGGATCTTCGCGATCCCAGGCCAGCATGTCGAGGACGTCCTGGGTGCGGACGCCTTCGGTGACGTCACGTCCCATCGCCGAGAGCAGCGACGCGCAGACGACGTTCTCAGGCGCCCACGGGTCCTCCAGCAGCAATGACAGGTGGACGTCGAGGATCCGACTCGTGTCCTCCGCCCGCTCGACGTGGCGCCCGATCCAGAACAGGGACTCGGCCAACCGGCTCAGCACGGCGGACCGCCTTGCTGCTGCTGTTGCTGCTGCTGCTGAACGAGCTCGCCGGCCGGGTGGTGATCGGGCCGGCCCAGCGGCTTGCGTTCGACTGCCTTCGTGTCGACTGCCTTCGTGTCGACTGCCTTCGTCGTTACGGCCGGGCCGGCGGGCGACTGGGGCTGCTCGCCGGCGAGCACCCAGGTGTCCTTCGAACCGCCGCCCTGGCTTGAGTTGACGACCAGCGAACCCTGCGGCAGCGCCACCCGGGTCAGGCCGCCCGGAAGCACCCAGACGTCGTTGCCGTCGTTGACCGCGAACGGGCGGAGGTCCACGTGGCGCGGCGCAAGTTGATCGCCGATCAACGTCGGCACCGTCGACAACTGGACGACCGGCTGCGCTATCCAGCCACGCGGGTCGGCTGACAGGCGGGCGCGCAGGACGTCGAGCTCCTTCGACGACGCCTGGGGCCCGATGACGAGCCCCTTACCGCCCGCGCCGTCCACCGGCTTGACGACCAGCTCGGCCAGCCGATCCAGAACCTCCTCGAGCGCTCCAGGGTCCTCCAGGCGCCACGTGTCGACGTTAGGCAACACCACCTCCTCCGACAGGTAGTACCTGATCAGGTCAGGCAGGTACGTGTAGATCAACTTGTCGTCGGCGACGCCGTTGCCGATGGCGTTGGCGATCGTCACGTTGCCGGCGCGGGCCGCGGTGAGCAGCCCCGGGCAGCCGAGCATCGAGTCGGCCCGAAACTGCACCGGATCCAGGTACTCGTCGTACACTCGTCGGTAGATGACGTCAACCCGGCGCTCCCCCGACGTGTCACGCATCCGTACGATGCCGGCCGAGCAAACCAGGTCACGGCCCTCGACCAGTTCCACGCCCATGGCCCGCGCCAGCCAGGCGTGTTCGAAGTACGCGCTGTTGAACACTCCGGGCGTCAGCACGACGACGCGCGGATTGGACGCTCCCTGCGGAGCCGCCCGACGCAAGGCGGCCAACAACCTTTGCGGGTACTGCGAGACGGGCCGCAGCCGCATTCCGGTGATCGTGTCGGCCCACGGTTGGTGCATGGCGTTCCGGTTCGCCAGGACGTAGCTCACTCCGGACGGCACGCGGACGTTGTCCTCGAGTACCCGGAACTCGCCCTGCTCGTCCCTGATCAGGTCGATGCCGGCGACGTGCACCCGGACTCCGTTGGCCGGCTCGATGCCGAAAGCTTGCCGGTGAAAGTTCTTCGAGGTGGTGATGATGTTGCGCGGGATCACGCCGTCGGCGACACAGTGCGCCGGGCCGTACACGTCCGCCAGGAAGGCTTCGAGCGCCTTGACCCGCTGCTTGACCCCGAGTTCGATCTTCTGCCAGGCCGTGTCGTCGATGACGCGCGGAACGATGTCGAGCGGGAATGGGCGCTCCTCGCCGCCGATGTCGAAAGTGACTCCCTGGTCGAGATAACCGCGGGCCAGGGAGTCGACGCTCGCCTTTAGTTCACTGACGCCGTACGTCCGCATCGACTCGGCCAAGGGGCGGTAGGGCGCTCGGATGGAACCGGCGGCGTCCACCATCTCGTCCCAGGCCGCAGCGCCGGCGCCGTAGTCGTCGAACAAGTCAGACACCCTCGCGATCGTATGGCGGAAATGTGTCACCCGTATTGCCGGTGATCTTGACGCAGACTGTGTACGCCCTACAAGCCCAGGCGTCGAGCGCCGATTTCGATCACATCGTCGGGTTGTACCGCGGCGACCCGGAAGAAATCGTCGGACTCGTCGCCGTAGAAGTCGCCGGGCGACACCACGATCCCGGCTCGTTCGGCCAGGTCGCGGGCGGCTTGCCACGCGTCCGCGGCCGGAATCCACAGGTAGAAGGCCCCGGCGGGGAGTTCGCAGGGGTACCCCGCCGTGATCATGATCTGACGCAACCGCACCAGCCGGCGCAGATACCGTCGGCGCTGCGCGTCCACATGATCGTCGTCGTCGAGCGCGATGATCGCGGCGGCCTGCACCGGTCCCGGCGGCATCAGGCCGGCGTGTTTGCGGACCTCTTCGAGGTAGTGCACGACGTCCGCGTCGCCGGCGTAGAAGCCGATGCGGGCGCCGGCGAAGTTGTCCCGCTTGGACAGCGAGTGCACCGCCAGCACGCCGTCGCAACCGCTGCTGAGGATGGTCGACGGCGGCTCGTTCCAGGTGAACTCGGCATAGCACTCGTCGCTCAGGACGAGAATGCCGCGTCGCCGCCCCCACGACGCGGCCGCCTCAAGATCATGCAGCTCGCCGGTCGGATTGGCCGGCGAGTTCACCCACACGGCCAGGGCCCGGTCGGCGTCGGCGTCGGCGATGTCTTCCAGCTTGTCGTAGGAGACGGACCGCAGCC
>Ga0105239_10008796_pt1 | contig 11427 bp, 13 predicted proteins | sample KBSC44metaG_FD_92761 | JGI IMG/M metagenome (GOLD analysis project Ga0105239, IMG submission 92761) | Corn rhizosphere microbial communities from Kellogg Biological Station, Michigan, USA - KBS C4-4 metaG | ecosystem: Host-associated > Plants > Roots > Rhizosphere > Soil | place: Michigan, USA...
ATCCTCGAAATCCTCAGGGACACCAAGCAGGACCTACCGGAGTACTGGAAAGCTTCGTTAGCCGACGCGCGCTAGAATTCGCCTTCACATGTGATGTAAATGCAAATATGTTAAAACATGCAGGAGACACGCAGGCCCGCAAAGGGCTTGTGGCCCGACTCTCCGGCGCTGGGCGCAACGCTGCTGACACGGGATCGAGCGCTCGCGTCGGCACGATTGCGGCGCGGAAACGTCGAAGTAATTTAGGCTAACGCGCGGCCAGCAGCGCACGCAGGTGGCGGGCGCGTTCCGGCGAGCGCAATTGGCGCAGGGCCTTGGCTTCAATCTGCCGGATACGTTCGCGGGTGACGTCGAATTCCTGCCCGATTTCCTCCAGCGTGTGCTCGCGCTCGCAACCGATGCCGAAGCGCAGGCGGATCACCTTCTCCTCCTTGGGAGAGAGGGTCTTGAGGATATTCGCGGTTTCGTCGCGGACGTTGGTGTCGATGACGGCATCGACCGGCGAGCCCACCCAGCGGTCTTCGATCAGATCGCCCAGCGCCGATTCGCCATCGCGGCCCACCGGAGTTTCGAGCGACACGGGGTCGCGCGAGATGGTCTTCAGCTTCTGGACTTTCTCCACCGGAATGTCCATGCGCCGGCTGATTTCATCGTTGGTGGGGGCGCGGCCGAGTTCCTTTTCGAGCTCACGCGTGGCGCGCAGGAACTTGTTCATCGACTCGTTCATGTGCACCGGAATGCGAATGGTGCGGGATTGATCGGCGATGGCGCGCGTGATGGCCTGGCGAATCCACCAAGTGGCGTAGGTCGAAAATTTGTAGCCGCGGCGGTACTCAAACTTGTCGGCCGCGCGCATCAGGCCGATGTTGCCTTCCTGGATCAAATCCAGCAAGTGCAGGCCACGGTTTACGTACTTCTTGGCGACGGAAACCACCAGGCGGAGGTTGGCTTCGACCAGATCCTTCTTGGCGCGCTCCGCTTCGAACTCGCCGTGACGGATCACGGCCATGGTGTGGCGCAAGGCGGTGAGACCGGCACCGGCCGTCTGTTCCCGCTTGCGGATTTCGCGCTTGAGTTCCCTGGCTTTGGCCAGGGCAGTTTGGCTCGTGCGTCCCTCAATCTTGCGCAGGTCCTGGTCGAGGTGGGTGAGCTCATCGACCACCCGCTCGATTTCCTTGGCAAACTGTTTCCACTGTGGCCCGTAGAAGGGCACGCCGCGGATGGCCTGCGAGATTTCCACCCAGCAGCGATTCACTTTGCCCGCGGCGCGGCGGCGCAGCTTTTTGTTGCTGGCCGGCACCGCCTCCATTTTGTCGGTGAGCTGCCCTAATTTCTTGTGCAGGGAGACGATATCCGCCAGTTGCTGTTTTACCTCGTTGCGCCGTTTGGCATAGGCGGCGCTCTCCACCTCGAGATCGCCTAAATCGACGAAGGCGTCGAGGTCTTCCACCTCCTTGCGGATCTGCTCGCAAATTTCGACGGCGTGAAGCTGAACCAAGGCAGAGCGGCTAATGGCCTTCTGCATCCGCAACTTGCCGCGCTCCATGCGGCGCGCCAGATTCACTTCGCCTTCGCGGGTCAGCAAAGGAACGGCGCCCATTTCGCGCAGATACACCCGTACCGGGTCATCGGTGTAGATTGACTCTTCTACCGGATGGGCAGCCGCAAACTCTTCACTATCATGAACTTCTTCGGGATGGAAGAAGCCCCCTTCTTCGTCGAAGGGGAGCCCTAGCGGTTCCTGGCTCGGGCCCTCAAATTGATCCTCAAACTGGTCCAACGCATCCACCTCTCCCGACCCGTAAAGTCGCTACGGTCGGGGCATAAGTCGTCATGACTCATAAGCCTTTTATTTTCAAACAGATGAGTCCGCACACTCCATCCGTAGGCCAGACGCATGCCGCATCCTAGTATATCAGCGTTCTGGTCTTCTGTTAAGTCCCTATTACAAAAGATGTTTTTAGACGCGTTAGGTTTCACCCCATGCAAGAGTCAGCCGCGTCGCTGCAACAGATCCTTCAATTCCGTAACGAATGCCTCCACATCCTGAAAGTCCCGGTAGACCGAGGCGAACCGGACATAAGCGATCTTATCCAGCGTCCGCAGGCGTTCCATCAGCAACTCGCCGATGGCCGTGGTCGAGATCTCACGATCCGCGCTATCTGCCAGCATTGAATCCACTTCGTCCACCACCTCGGCCAGCTTAGCCATCGCTACCGGGCGCTTTTCGCAGGCTTTGATCAGGCCTTCGAGCACCTTCTGGCGGTCGAATTTCTCCCTCCTTCCATCACGTTTGACGACCATGTAGGGCACTTCGTCACTACGTTCGTAGGTAGTAAAGCGGCGCTCGCACTTCAGGCACTCCCGGCGGCGGCGGATCACGTCGCCTTCTTTGCTCTCGCGCGAATCGATAACGCGGTCCTGGCGGTGGCCGCAGAAGGGGCAAGTCATAGGCTTTGGCGGCGGATATATTGCGGCCAGCGTCCCAGATTACGCCAGGAAGGGTGCCAAAGGGAAGTAGAATGTAGATCGAACTTCTGAAGCGCAACCTACGTTCTACTGAATAGGCGACAACGATGGAAGCGCTGACGGCAGTTCGACAGATGATGGGGCTAAGCCCGGCCCCAGCCAGCATCCGTGATGGACGGAAGATCTCCTTGGACGCCGATAACCTGATCGTTGAGCGGTGCCTGGCGGGCGAGGAAGCCGCCTGGGAAGACTTGGTCCGTATTCACACGCGGCGCGTATATGCTATTTGCTACCGCTTCACGGGAGCAGATCATAAAGCGCAGGACCTGACGCAGGAAGTGTTTCTGCGGGTATTCCGGTCGCTCAAAAATTTCCGGGCCGGAGAGGGTTCTTTCACGGTCTGGCTGGGGCGGGTGGCGCGGAATTTGCTGATTGACGACTACCGCAAGACCAAACTCGACCGGGCCACGGAGTCGATTGAAGAGCGGCTGCCGGTGATCGAGAACACCACGGCCGTTGCCGCGCGTGCCGACGGCATGCTGGCCGGGCGCGAAGCCAGCGAGATGTTGCAGTCCGCGCTGCAGAGGCTGTCACCGGAGTTGCGGGAGACGGTAATCCTGCGGGATCTTGAAGAACTGGAGTATCGCGAGATCGCGGAAGTGCTGCAGATTCCTGAAGGGACCGTGAAATCGAGATTGAATCGCGGGCGGGCCGACCTGGCCCGGATCCTGCGTAGACAAACAGGCGGCGACAGACGGGCGACAGTATGAACAGGATTACTTGCACCGAATTCGAAATGCTGCTGGCGGATTACCTGGATGGGACCTTGGCGGTGGGAGAGAGGTCCGTTGTCGAGGAGCATCGCAATGCTTGCGCGTCCTGCGCGGAACTGGCGCTGGATGCCGCGGGCGCGGTAGAGTTCATCGGACGGGCAGCCAGCGTGGACTTGCCCCCGGCCCTGGTGAATCGGATTTTGGCTGAAGTCAACAGCGGGGCCAACCGCAGCGTCGGCAAGCTTTCCTGGATCGAGCGGCTGCTGGGCCAGCGCGGGAGATTCATTTTGCGGCCAAGGTTCGCAATGGGCCTGGCAATGGCGGTGATTTCGCTGGCGATGGTGGGGCGATTCTGGGGCGCGGCCGAGAGCGGCGTGGAGCGGTCGTGGGATCGGACCGTGAAAAGGTACGAAAACCTGCAAGTCGTTTATGACGTGCAAACTCAGTTGGAAGAGTGGGCGCAGGAACGCAGGGCGGCCAGCGAAACGCAGGGCGGAGCGCAGAATAAGTGAGCTCGGAAGCAAGGATTGTCGGGTACTGCCGGATGTGCGGCAAGGCGCTGGAGGAAAGGGACGCCACCGCCTCGGGAGGCACGCTGTATTGCGCCGAGCATGCTGCGCTGGCGCAGGCTCCAGCTGGGGTTTCGGCGCCGGATGAGGTCTCTCCCCCGCTTCTGCAGCAGGGGCCTCCGCCGATTTATACGGCGCCTCCCTTTCCGGCGGCCTCTCCCTATGCGCCCAGCCAGCCGCCGCCTCTGCCACGAGCCGATCAAAATGTTTCACCGCTGCTGGCATTCATTCTGGGATTCATTCCCGGCGTGGGAGCGGTCTACAACGGCCAATATGCCAAGGGCTTGCTGCACGTCGTGATCTTCGGTTCCATCATCAGCATTCTGAGCAGCGGCGCGGCGGAGGGGTTTGTGCCGCTCTTCGGCCTGATGATTCCCACCTTCGTTTTCTACATGGCGTTTGAGGCGTATCACACCGCCAAGAAGCGCCGCGACGGAGAGATGGTTGACGAATTTTCGGGCTTGGTCCGGGCCCGCGGTCCACGATCGCGATTTCCCATGGCGCCGGTGCTGCTGATCACGTTCGGGATTTTGTTCCTGCTGGACAACCTGGATCTTTTGAAGATCGGCAGATTACTGCGCTACTGGCCCGCGTTATTGATCGTGCTGGGGCTGTACCTGCTGTTTGAGCGAATCGCGGAGTCTAAATATGAACCCAAGCAATAACCCTTCGAGCCCGGGCAATAACCCCACTTTGCTGCGATCGATTCGAGGCCCGGTGATGCTGGTGACCCTGGGCACGCTGTTCATGATCGATCACTCCGGAGGCGCCAGCTTCCACAGAACCTGGCCGGTTTTGCTGATTGTACTTGGAGTCATGTGGCTGGGGGAACACATGGCGAGCAAGAACGCCTAGAGACCCATGCGCAGAACTTCATTTGTCGCGCCGCTGCTGCTGATCGGCATAGGCGGCCTGTTCCTGGCGCGGAACATTTATCCGGAGATGCCGCTGCTGGATTGGGTTTCGAAATACTGGCCGCTGGTGCTGATCGGCTGGGGATTGCTGCGCATCGTCGAAATCTTAAGCTGGGCCGCGACCGCGAAGCCGCTGCCGGCGCGGGGCATTTCGGGCGGCGAATGGGTACTGATTGTATTCCTGTGCCTGTTTGGCGCGAGCCTGCACGCGGTGCGCGGATTTTCCAACTGGTGGCCCGATCACATGGTCCAGTTGAATGGACTAGACTTCCTGGGCGGCGAACGCTACGAGTATCCGGTGAGCGCCGCGAAGGCCTGTTCCCGGAGCCCGCACATTGTGCTGGAGGATTTTCGCGGCGACGCCAAAATTAACGGCGTGGATGCGGCCGCGGGGACGGACGAAGTGCGGGTAAGCGGACACAAGACGGTCCGCAGTACGGACCAGGCGCGCGCCGACAGAAGCAATGACGCTGCACCGCTCGAGATCAGCGGAGACCCGAACAATATCGTCGTGCGCATTCGGGAGGATCAGGCGCAGAAGTTCGAGCGCATCTCCGCGACGCTCGAAATCAGCGTGCCCAAGGGATCGAGCATCGAGGTCCACGGCCGCAGCGGCGACTTGGATATTAATGACATTGCCGGCTCCGTCGCCATCACTTCGGACAAAGCCGGCGTGCGTCTCAAGAATATTGGCGGCGCGGCGCGGCTGGAGCTGCGGCGGAGCGATGTGGTTCATATGTCCGGCGTCAAGGGAGAGGTGGAGATCAAGGGGCGCGGCTCCGATATCGAACTCGAAGACATGGCCGGGCCGGTCCATGTCGACGGGACCTATAACGGAACCATTGAGCTGCGAAGGCTTGCCAAGCCGCTGCATTTTAGCGGGCCGCGGACCAGCCTTAGCATTGAAGGGGTCCCGGGCGAGGCCAGCATGTCACTCGGGGATTTTAGCGGCTCGAAGCTCACCGGGCCGACGCACTTCACTGCGCGGTCGCGCGACGTCGAGATCAGCGACTTCAGCGGCCCGCTCGAAATCAGCATCGAGCGCGGCGATCTTAACCTTCGTCCGGGCTTGCCGCTGGGAAGCATCCAGGCGCACTTGCGCTCGGGCGACATACGTCTGTCCTTGCCGGCGGCGGCGCAATTCTCGCTGAATGCGTCCACCAATAATGGCTCGATCTCCAACCCCTTCGACGGCGGATTCAAAATCGAAGCCAGCGGCCGCAGGGGAACTCTGCGGGGCGCCGTGGGCGCCGGTCCCGCGATCGAACTCGACACGCAGCGCGGCGACATCACGATACAGAAGGCCGTCAACGCCGGCGCGAATGCTCCGCTCGAAAAACTAGACCAGTAGGATTCGCACGTCCGCCACGTTGGTGCCGGTGGGACCGGTCTTGACCAAGCCACCGGCTTTCTCAAAGAAATGATACGAGTCGTTGTCGGCGAGGAACTGCGCGGGGTCGAGGCGCAGCACGCCGGCGCGGCGCAAAGTGGAAGCGTCCGCGATGGCTCCGGCGGCGTCAGTAGGTCCATCGATGCCATCGGTGCCGCCGCTGAAGATGGTGACCTGCGGAGTGGACTCCAGCGCGATGGCGGCAGCCAGCACGAATTCCTGATTACGTCCGCCGAGTCCCTTGCCGCGAATGGTGACAGTGGTTTCGCCGCCGGATAGAAAGCAGGCACGGGTCCCGCCCCGGGCCATCAACTCGCGCGCAAGGGCCGCGTGCATGCGGGCAATCTCGCGGGTTTCGCCATCAATAGTTGTGGAGAGAACGATCGTCCGGTAGCCGAGCGCCTTGGCTTTCTTCGCGGACGCGTCGATCGACTGCCGGTTGCTGCCTACGATCACGTTCTGCGCATTTACCTGAGTCTTTGGCGTCTCGGTCAGTTGCGGGACAGGAATGCCGAAGCGCTTGAGCACGGCGGCGGCGTCATCGACCGTGGTGGAATCGAGCACGGTCGGCCCGGAACCAATCACGCTGAGGTCGTCGCCGATTACATCCGACAGAATCAGCGCGACGACGGTGGCTGGCGCGCCGAGCGCCGCCAGATGTCCGCCCTTGATAGCCGACAAGTGCTTGCGCACGGTGTTCATTTCGTGAATGGTGGCGCCGGAAGCCAGCAACTGCCGCGTGATCGCCTTCTTCCCTTCGAGCGTCATCCCCGCCACCGGAAGCGGCATGAGCGCGGATGCGCCGCCCGAGATCACGCACAGCAGCAGATCGCGCGGCCCGCTCTCACGGGCGATTTCCGCTATCCGCCGGGCGCCTTCGACCCCCCGCTCGTCCGGCACCGGGTGGCCGGATGCATGCAGATGAATCCGCTTTAGTTTGGCTTTCGTCCCGTCGGGCACGTTGATCCAGCCGCCGGTGACACGTTTGCCGAGCAGGCGTTCGAGCGCCTGGGCCATCTTGGCGCTGGCCTTACCGGATCCGATCACGTGTATGCGATCGAAATCGGCCAGGCGGTAGCTGCGCCGGTCGACGCGCAACACTTTGCGGCCAACTGGGCCGTCACATTTCACATGCGCCAGAACGGCTTGAACGGGGTCGGCCGCTTTGAGCGCGGCGTGAAAAATATCCAAAGCGTGTTTTCTACTCATTTGTTGTTTTAAGGTTTGGGCTCAAGGGCGGAAGAGCGGAAGCGCCAGAATACCGGCCACGACGGCGGCGGGCTCCTGGTCGAAGATCTCGATGCGATAGTCCGCGCGCGCGTAGGACTCGCGGCGGACCTCCAACAACTGCTGGAAACGCTGCGGATCGCGGGCCAGCGGACGGTGGGTCTCGGCGGCGATGCGCAGTTGGATAACTTCGAGCGGCGCGTCCAGCCAGATCGTCACGCCGTGATTGGACGCCAATGCGATGTTTTCCTCTATGGTGAACGCCCCACCGCCTAAGGCGATTACCTGGGGCCGCCCGGTGCGCACGTTATAAACCCGCTTCCTCAGCGCTTCGGTTTCGAGGGCGCGAAACTCGCCTTCGCCGCGCTGCTCGAAGATGTCGGCGACGGACGCTCCGGCGGCCTTCTCGATTTCCTGGTCCAGGTCGAAAAAACTCCAGCCCAGCTCGTCGGCCAGCGCGCTTCCCACCGTCGATTTACCACACCCCATGAATCCAACCAGATAGATCCCCGGAGTTTGCTTGAGCTTGAGAATCATGGGTGCGCGAAAGTGATAATAGTAGCATGCAGGGATGGCTTCCGTTGTTTCCGCTTCAAGTGGTGTTATTGCCCGACGCCGAACTGCCCCTGCACATCTTTGAGGACCGCTACAAGGAAATGATCGCGGAGGTGCTGCGCGACAAGATCGAATTCGGGGTGGTGCTGGCAAACGAGCGGGGCATCGTGAACACCGGCTGCACGGCGACCGTCGAGCAGGTGCTGCGCGAGTATCCGGATGGACGCCTGGACATCCTGGCGGTGGGCAGACGGCGATTCGAGATCGAGCGGGTGAACGAAGAGCGGGCGTTCCTCAGGGGCGAAGTGGATTATTTCGATGACGAAGATGAGACACTGCCGGAGGATGAATTTCGTGCCCGCGCCATTGCGGGATATAACGAATTGCGCGCGCTGACCGCGGATCCGCCGCTGCCTGCGGCGCAGACCGATGACCCGCAACTCAGTTTCCGGCTGGCGCGTCCGATTCAGGATCTGGGACTCAGGCAAGCGCTGCTTACGGCGCGCAGCGAGGCGGAGCGGTTGCGTCAGTTGGCCGAATTCCTCCCGGCGTTCCTGATCCGCCAGCGGCGCATCGAGCGCGTGAAGCAGGTGGCGCCGCGCAACGGCCACGGCGGCAAGGCTCCGGGGATTCAGTAGGCGTGCGCCTTTCGCTTTTGATCGACGCCGACGATACGCTGTGGGAGAACAATATCTATTTCGAGCGTGCGTTCGACAATTTTTGCAATTTCCTGGATCATTCGGCGCTAAGGCCCGCACAGGTGCGCGACGTGCTGAACGAGATAGAGCTGGTGAACGCCAAAATTCACGGCTACGGCTCAAAGAACTTCGGCCGCAATTTGCAGCAAGCCTACCGGCATCTGTCCGAGCGAGAGATCCGCGCTGACGATTTGCGTCATGTGGTCTCGCTGGCGGAACAAATTCTGGAGGAGCCGATAGAACTGATCGAGGGCGTAGAGGAGACGCTGGGCTACCTGAGTGAACGCCACGAACTGACGCTGTTCACGAAGGGCAGTCCGGACGAGCAGTTGATGAAGGTGGACCGTTCGGGGCTAGGCCGCTATTTCGCGCATCAAGCGGTGGTGAAGGAAAAGGATGCCGCTGCCTACTTGGGGCTGGTGGCTGCGCGCGGGCTGACGCGCGATTCCACGTGGATGATCGGCAATTCGCCGAAATCCGACATCAATCCCGCGCTCGAAGCCGGATTGCATGCGGTGCTGGTGCCGCATCCGCACACCTGGGTGCTGGAGCACCAGGATCTTCGTAATCCGGGAGACCAGCGGTTGCTAAGAGTGGAACGGTTCGCGGATCTCCGTCTGCACTTCTAAAAAGTGCCGGAACGAGGGTATGACCACGCTCCGGCTTAAAGTCGTTCTTAGTTGCCGTTGCCGCCGACAGGCGTGCCCATTGCCAGGTCCAGTATCAGGCGGTGATCCTGGGTCCCGTCATTCGCATCGAAATCGAACAGCGGCATGCGGGAGGCAATGTGGGTGGCCTACTTCAGCGCAGCTCGGGTCGCGATGTCTAGCACCCAGCCGGGGAAGATGCCGAGGACTAGCGTCCCCAAAGCCGAAGCGTATACGGCGATCTTCAAGCCGATGCCGGGGGCGTCGAGCGTATCCATCGCACCGCCGGGGTCCTTGAAGTACATCACGACCAGGACCCGCAGGTAGTAATAGGCGGCTACCGCGCTATTCAGCAAGCCCAGCACGGCAAGCCAAACCTCGTTAGCATCCAGCACGGCCTTGAAGATGTAGAATTTGCCGAAGAAGCCGGCGGTCAGCGGCACACCAATGAGGCTGAGCAGGAAGACGGTGAGCATCGCGGCCATGGCGGGCTGGCGCTGGGAGAGGCCCGCGAAGTCGTCGATGGATACATATTTTTCACCCTTGCGGGAAAAATATGTGACCACAGCAAAAGCGCCGAGGTTGGTGAATGCGTAGGCGGCGAGATAGAACATGGCCGCAGCGGATCCAGTGGTGGAATCAGCGGTGACAGCCACCAGAATGTATCCGGCGTGCGCGATGGAGCTGTACGCCAGCATGCGTTTGATGTTGGATTGCTGAATGGCCGCGAAGTTGCCCACTACCATGCTGGCGAGCGCGCAGGACCAGACAATGGGCTGCCAGTGGCTGGCGATTGGTCCGAAAGCGGTCATGAAAACCCGCAGCAGGATGGCGAACGCCGCAGCCTTGGGGCCCACGGACAGGAATCCGGAAACCGGAGCGGGCGCGCCCTGGTAGACGTCGGGAGCCCAGATCTGGAAAGGAGCGGCAGAAATTTTGAAGGCAATTCCGACGAACATCAGCGCGGCAGCGGCCCCGGCCAACGCCAGCGGCGGCGTGGAAGTTTGCAGTGCGCCGCGGATGTGATCGAGGTTGGTGGAACCAGTGAGGCCGTAGATCCAGGCAACACCATACAGCAGGAACGCGGTGGCGAAAGATCCCAGCAAAAAGTATTTCAGCGCGGATTCGTTGTTGCGGGGGTCGTCGCGCAGGTAACCGGCCAGCACATAGGAAGAGATAGAGGAAATCTCCAATCCGATGAAGATCATGATCAGCTCGTTGGCGGTGACCATTACGCACTGGCCGACGATGCTGAACAGGATCAAGGCGTAGTATTCGCCGCCCGCGGATCTTTCGCGGTGCAGATATTCGGTGGAGCTGAGGATCGCGATTACCCCGACGGCGATCACCAGCGCACGGAAGAACGAGGCAAAGCCGTCGATGATCAGCATGTTGCTGAAGGCCGCGCCGGGATCGCCGGAGGCGGATAACGACGCTATCAGAGCAGCCAGCAGCGCCACGATCGAGAACGGCCCGAAGATCTTGCGCTGATCGTCGTTGGTGAAGACTGCCTCCATGAACATGACCAGCACGCCCGCTATGGTCAGGATCATTTCCGGCAGGATGCGGAAGTATTCGACGCCGGTGGGGAACAGGTTAGCGGGCATTCGCTACCTCCCGCACGGCGGGCATCACAGGGGGCGACTGCGCGACACGCTGCTTGCTCAAGTCCAGAATTCGCGCGTTCTGCGCGCTGATCGGCGGCATGAAGGTTTGGGTATAACTGCCCATCCATAACATCAAGAGCAGCAGCGGAAGGATGGCGGCCCATTCGCGCCCGCTCAGATCCGGCATATGGTGGCTGAGCGATTCGGACGTCTTGCCGTAGAACGTTCGCTGGTAGAGCCACAGCATGTAGCAAGCGGAAAGAATCACGCCAAGGGCGGCGAACACAGTCGCCGGGAAGCTGGCATAAGAAGCGCCCTGCAGCACCAGATACTCGCCGATAAAATTGTTCAACATCGGCAGGCCGATCGAGGCGAGCGTGGCGATCAGAAACACAATCGCCAGGTTGGGGGCGGGCGTGGCGACGCCGCCGTAGGCCGAAATCTCGAGCGAATGGCGGCGTTCGTAAAGATAGCCGACGAGCAGGAACAACGCGCCGGTCGAGATACCGTGATTCAGCATCTGATACACCGCGCCGTCGAGCCCCTGCTGGGTGAAGGAAAACACGCCGAGTACGACG
>Ga0105239_10008799_pt1 | contig 11425 bp, 8 predicted proteins | sample KBSC44metaG_FD_92761 | JGI IMG/M metagenome (GOLD analysis project Ga0105239, IMG submission 92761) | Corn rhizosphere microbial communities from Kellogg Biological Station, Michigan, USA - KBS C4-4 metaG | ecosystem: Host-associated > Plants > Roots > Rhizosphere > Soil | place: Michigan, USA...
GCTGCGCCTTGGGGCGGAAGCTCATGCCGAGCAAGGCGCCGTTCGTTGCGCCGGTCAGGTCGCGATAATGCTGAAGGTCCTGCAGATTGTTGAAGGTGGCGCAATCGGCGTGCTGCAGCTGGCGCAGCGTCTCGGGATCGGGAACGGGTGGGGCAGGGGGCGGTTCCCCCAGCCTGATCCGCCGGTCGCTGAAGAAGCCCTTGGCCGCAAGCACGGGGGCGACGTGCGCAACGGCTGACGCAAAGCCGCAGGCGCCGAACGCGAGCAGGATCAAATCCGGTGGAGCTTTTTCGAGCTGCGCGATGAGCCACGCCTGTTCGCTCGGGCCGACGCCGAATTCCTGCGGCGCCCGGCGGCCCGGCACGCGCGTGAGCGCGCGTCTCAGCAAGCGCGTGTCATAGGCCAGGAAGCGTCCTCCACCCTGGGCGATCGCCTTGCGGACGATCCAGTCATTGCGCGCGCCGGCCTTGCTGCGCAGCCGCAGCAACGGGTTCGTCCGCCCGCGTGTGATATCGGTGACGTAAGAGAGCACCGAATGGCCCTGATCGGTGAGATAAGTGCGGATCCGGTCGAGATAGACGGCGTCGCCGCCCCAGACGGCCTCATAAGGATAGGATTCGACGATCGCGATGCGAGCCATGCCGAACTCTTAGGTTGGCAAATGCGACAGGCTTATGAATCCGCCGCAACATCATTGTAGCGAAACCGGGCTAGCAGCCCTAGCTGAGGGGTTCGCTGATCGCGTGGCCTCGCTTGAGGGGCAGGCCGCGTGCATCCGAGACAAGTTGCAAATCTCCAGCTCTTGCGTGCCGTGGCAGCGTTGCTGGTGGTTCTGTTCCATCTCCAGCCCGCTTTGAATGCAGCCTTCGGCCAGTCGCTCCACGTCAATTTTCCGGCATTCGGGGTCGATATCTTCTTCGTGATCTCCGGCTTCGTGATGTTCTACAGCAATCGCCGGCTCGATCGCGATGCCGGCCAGTTCCTGGCGGAGCGCTTCTTTCGTATCGTCCCGCTTTACTGGCTCGCGACGTTGGTGATCGTGGCCTGCTTCCTGGTGGGATTTCGTCCGGTGGGATTGCATCTCCTCAACGGTCGCATCCTGCTCCAGTCGCTGCTGTTCGTGCAAAGCAGTTTTCCCGACGGCCGCCATGATCTGATCCTCACGGTGGGCTGGACGCTGATGTACGAGCTGTTCTTCTACGCGGCGTTCGCGCTTACGTTCGCGTTCCGATCGCAGGTCGTTTCGCTGCTGCTGCTCGGCCTGTTGTTCGCGATGCTGATCGCGGCCGGCAAGCTCTTCGGCCCGTTTCCTTATGCGATCGATTTCTACGCGTGCCCGATCATCGTCGAGTTCCTCTATGGCGCTGTGCTCGCGATCCTTTACGATCGTCTCAGCGAGCGTGCCCCGTCCTGGCTGCCGGCGCTGGGCGTCATGCTGATCCTTGCCGCCGTCGCGATGATGTCGGGGTGGGAGGCGATGCGCCTGCCCGTGCCGAACAAGCATGATGCACGCTTTCTGCTGTTTGGCATTCCGGGCTTGCTCATCGTGGCCGGAGCACTGGCGATGGAAAAGGGCGGCTGGATCATGCGCCAATCCTTTCCGCTGCTGCTGGGTGCGGCAAGCTATGCGCTCTATCTGTTCCACCCGCTGATCCTTCAGATCGTAATCAAGAGGTGCGCGATCCTGCTGCCGCGCGATGGAGCTTTGCCCGTTGCGGTCGCGGCGCTGCTGGCGGTGGCGATCTGCATCTTCGCCGCGATCGGCATTCACCTCACGTTCGAGCGCCCCTTGCTGCGCCGGGCGAAGGCGCTGATCGCCGGCATGCGGATGCCAGGGGCGAAACGTGCCGAGGCCTGACATGCGATTAATCGCTTTCAAGCTGAGGCAAGGGCGATGAACTCGCGGCTGGCGAAGGCGGCATTCTGGTCGATCGCGGGCAGCGGGTCGCAATATGCGGTGGTCTTCTTCCTGCTCGTCTATCTCGCCCATGTGCTCGGGCCGCATGATTTCGGGCTGATGGCGACGGTGGCGATCGGGCTTGACCTCGGCACCCGCATCGCGCGGTGGGGCCAGGTCGAGCTGCTGCAGCAGGCGCGCTACCGCAACGAGCAATCGCGCAATCAGTCGCTGCGGCTTTCGCTTCTGATCGGCTGCGGCTTCACGCTGCTCTTCCTGCTGGCGGCGAGGCCGCTCGGACAGCTCTATCATTCGGATCAGCTCGCGCAGATGATGTATCTGTGCGCGCCCGTCTTTCTGTTTTCGGCGGCCGGATCGACCGCCGAGGCGATCCTGCGGACGCAGTTCCGCTTCAAGGTCATAGCGGTTCGTAACACCGTGACGACCCTGGTCGGCGCAGTGGTCGCGGTGGTGCTCGTCAATCTCGGCTATGGCGCGATGGCGCTGGCGCTCCAGCGTGTGATCCAGGCAGCGATTGCGGGGCTATGGGTCTGGACCGCGCTCGATTGGCGACCGTCCTTTTCGCGCATCGGTTCCTCGCCGGAGCTGGCACGCGAAGGCACCAACATCATGCTCGGCACTTTGATGCCGCTGCTCGTGCCGCGCACGGTCGATCTGTTCGTCGGCTTCACGATGGGCCCGGCCGCGCTCGGGCTCATGCGAGTCGGTTTTCGTGTCAATGATTTCATCGGCCAGCTCGTGGTGATGCCGCTGGTCAGCGTCGCTAACACGCAGTTTTCCACCTTGCACGACGATCTGGCAGCGATGCGGAAAAACTATCTTCGCCTCACCCAGGCGAGCGCGGTGTTGATGTGCCCCGCGCTGATCGGGCTTTCGCTGGTGGCGCCGGAGGCCATCCCGATCATCTTCGGCCATCAGTGGGCCGGCAGCGTGCCCTTCGTCCAGGTGATCGGCCTGTTGGGCATCGTTGCTCCGATCAACTATTATTTCGCGCCGGCGATGATGGCGCTGGGGCAAAGCCGCATGGTGTTCCGGCAGGGGCTGGTGCAGATCGTGCTGGGCATCGCGCTTGCGGCCGCGGCGGCGCAAGTGTCGCTGGTCGCGGTGGCGATCGCGCACGTCGTCCGTGGCGCGATCGTAGCGATTTACAACATCGTCGATCTGCACCGCCACATGAAGCTGCGGTTCGGCGATCTCGTCTGGCATATGGCGCCGCCCTATCTCAGCACGCTTGCGATGGTCATCACGGTGCTCGCAGGCCGTCTGCTGCTGACGGGGAATGTCAGCCCATTGATGATGCTGCTCAGCCTCTCGGCGCCGGGTGCCTTTGCCTATGGCGTGACTTTGGGGCTTGGCGGCCGGCTGCGGCTTTGGCCCGCGCACGCCTCCGCGCTTCCGCGCCAGATGTTCCGCCGGCCGGTTCCCGCCGAATAGATCAGCTGGGCCTGTAGCCCGCCGGTGCCTCGATGATCACGGGTTCCGATCCAAGCGCTTGCGGTGGGTCGATCCGGTCTCCCCGTGCATCGAAGGCGCGCGCGCCAGCGGGCAGACGCAGGCTTCGGCTCGCGCCCCACATCACATAAGGCCCCTCGCCGAAGCGATAGACGAAGCTGAGCGGATCTCCGACGTCGATGCGGCGCGCATCCCCGGCAGAGAGCAGGCGCTGCTGCACGGTGCGAAAGGTCGCCAGCGCGGGTTTGGGCGCATCGCCCGCATAGAGCCCCATGTTGCGGAACCACGGCTCGTCGAGCAGCGCATACCAATAAGCGCGGCTGGCATGCGCGGCGCTCATGATCGTCATCACCTTCAGCGCATGCGGCGGCGCTGCCTCCGGGGTTTTGTAATAATTGCCGAATTCGGTGCACCAGATCGGCTTGGTTGCGCCATGATGCGCCATCGCCTGCTTCAGCCGTTCGATCTGCTCGGGCAGTCGCTCGGGGCGATCGATATAGGGATGCACCGCAACCGCGTCGATGAGCGCGAGTTCGCCCGCCGCGAACATGCGCTCGTGGAACGGTACGTCGACGCCGATCGAGGAACCGCCGACCAGCGCAACCCGGCTGCCGGCGGCGTCGAGCGCACGGCGCACCTCCTTGAGCAGCGCGACATAGGATGAGAATTTCTGGGGCGGCGCTGGCCAGAGCCGCGAAGGCGTGTTGATCTCATTGCCGATCTCGACGCCAGCGATACACGGGAAGCGCGCCGTGAGTGCCACGATATAATTCGCAAAGGCGCGGCGGCCCGCCTCGGACGCAGGCAGCATGCCGCCATCGTAGAGCTTGTTCCGGGGCGGCACCATGACGAGCGCCGGGATCGACCGCGCGCATATCCTGTTCATAAAGCCGCTATTCTGGGCGGTGAAGTTGTAGACGCCGGGCTGTTGCTCGACCTTGCCCCACATCACCGAATCACGAATGCCGTCCGCATCCGCGGCCTGCACCTTGTTCATGGCGGCAAGCGGCCAGCCCTGCTCGAAATGCGTGTTCACCCCCATCCGCATCGCCGCAGGCGCCGGCAAGGCGCTGGCGATCGCGGCGGCAAGCCCCGAGAGCTGAAGGCTTTTACGCACAGGCGAGCGCGGGCGCGGCGAGGCATTCTTCGTGAAGCACGAAGTCGCGTCGATAATAGTCTCGAACGAACTGCGCGACGGCGCTGCCGGGGTGCACGAACTGCTGCTTGGGGATGTCTTTGTAGAAGCCCGCACGCGTCATCTTTTCGCGCACGTCGGCGCGGAACTCGGCCGAGAACAATTTGGAATAGGGCGCGCGCAACATGCGCTGCAGCGGTTTCAGCGCGCTGAAGCTCATCTCGGTGGTGCGGTTGCGGCGTTCCTCGCCGATCTTGATGCCCGTCACGGCCTCAACATAGCGGCCCGCTTCGGCCAATTGCTCGACTGCGAATACCTCCTGCACCATTCGCCGTCCGCGCAGCTCGATGAAATCGGATTGGCGATTGAAATGGACGTGCTCGAGGTCGAGCCGCTCGGGTGCGCTTTCGAGATAGCGGATGATCTTGCGGCCTTCATCCTCGACCATCTCGGGCGTGATTGCGGATTGGCCCTGGCCGCCAAATTCGCGCAGGCGCTGGAAGATCGCGGAGAAGAATCGGTCCATCGGGTCGCGCACCAGCGCGAACGATCGGTAGTCGTACAACTTCGCGAAGCTCTCGGGAAAATAGGCCTGGAGATCCGCGAGCGTAATGTGGGCCAGATGGATCGCGCCGAGCTCAGGGTGATCGCCGATCGGAAAGAACCGGCCACCGGTCGTGTCGATATGCTTGAGCCGGCGCTTGATGCTCGTTCCCGCGCATTTCGGGATGTGGACGAAGATGAACCTGTGATCGTCGCTAATGATCATCTCTGCCCGCCTTCACCGCCGGGTTCCGCATGCCGGCCACCGCGATCGCGGATGCGGGATGAATGTTACAATTTGCCGGTTGCGGAGGTCGCTCATGTCACCGCAAAGAAAAATGCCGGCGCATCCAGCCATGCAGGCGGCCGCGCCCGGCTTCGTCCGAGGCAAGCTGGCGGCGCGGCGTCACCGTTAGATCGAAGCGCAGCTCTTCCGCCCAATAGCGCCAGCCACCGTTGAGCGCATAATGACTGGCATTCTTGATGGTCGAGCCGAACCGGCGCGCCTCGATCTCATCGGTGTCGCTGCGCAGGATCTCGTTCCACGCGAGCCTTGCAAGCCAGCGGGCGCGCGACGAGCGTTCGAGATCGGCGCCAATGTCGGCAGGCAGCTCGGCCCCCAGCAATTGCTGACACAACAGCAATGCCTGCGCCGCGGCTTGGTCCGGCCTGCCGCCTTCAGGTTTATGGAGTCGCCGCAGTAGATCGGGCTCGCAGCCCGCCAGCTGCGCATTGACGTCGGCCAGCCATTTAAGCCGGGACCAGCTATGCTGCGCGCCATGATGGCAGAGATAGCGCAGATTGACGTCGTTCGGCAGCACACGGATTGGGCGGAGCGGATCGATGCCCAGCGCTATCGCCGGAGCCAGGGTGGAGACCGGCATCAGCGCGGCATTGTCGAACAGCCGCCAATGCAACTCGACCATCGCCGTCCGATCCGGCGAGCGAAAGACCATGTCTTTATGGTTGCGCATCCACTGGTGCCGCGCTTCGCCCCGCAGTGGCTCGCTCGGCTCTACGAGCGTGTAGCCAGCATCGATCAACTGCGCCTCGGCCGCGTCGCAGGAATCAGGCGCGATCAGGACATCGAGATCCCGATTGACGCGCATGCCGAAGCGCCCAAAGGATCTGAGCGATTGCGCAGGCCCTTTCAGCGCGATCAGATCGATACCCGCCTTGCCAAACAAGGATTGCATACGTGTCAGTTCGGCGGCGATGCCAAGTTCGCAGAACAGCGCCTTGCGCTGAACGTCCCGGCTTAGTTTCGTAAGCCAGTCCGGCACGTCAAGCCGCGCCGAATTGATCCCGTGAAATGCGAGCGGCGCGACCCGGTGCCGCGCGGCCAGCGCTGCGAATCGCCGCCAATCGATCGCCCCTGATGCCGCGCGGCGGATCGCTTCGCGTCGGTCATCGTCATCCGGCCATCTGAGCGTTGCCAGTAGCAGCGCAAAGCTCGGATCAGGGCAGGCAAGCAAATGCGGCAAGTTAGATTTTTCTTTCCCTGGTTCGCGTGCCTTCACCCTGAGCGATGACGGAGGGGAGTTAAGCGTCGGCCGGTGACTCGTTGATGACAATGGCTGTCGCCGATCTGTCACGCGGGTGAAACACTTTGCTGGCCTTGGGATTGCCGGTTGGGGGCATTCGTCCGCCGACAGGGGAACGTGGTGTTCTTTGTCCGGCTGTTGGTCGCAGTTCTGCTCATTGGTGCTGCGACACGCTCCTGGTCGCAGACCATGACGGATTCGCCCGAGCGCTATCGGCAGGATGTGGCGGGCGCGCGGCCGCAGCCGGCCTATGATCCGCTCGGCGCGCGGATCGGCGGCTTTATCGCGCACGCAAATGGAGATTTGGGCATCGGCTATAACAGCAACATCTTCAGCCGCGCCAGCGAACCTGTCGGCGATTCCTTTTCGAGGATCAGCCCGTCGCTGCGGCTGAGCAGCGATTGGGGGCGGCACGCGGTTTCGATCGGTGGCAACGCTGTGTTCACCCGCTTCTTTCATCAGCACGATCAGGACAGCGACGAATATCATATTCAGGCCGCGGGCAACGCAGCGCTCGGGGACAGCAGCACGATCAGCCCGCTCGTTGAATATGCGCGCGAGGCCGAGCCGCGGGGCAGCACCGGCAACCGGCTGACTGCGGGCGAGCCGGTCTACATGCGCCGCTTCTCGGCGAGTATCGGCGCGCGCTACGTAGGTCCTGCGATTACCGCTGAAACGCTGTTCGTATTCCGCGAGCTGCGGTATGAGCCGGTGACGATCGATGGTGTCAGCCTGTCGCAGGGATTCCGCGCCAGCAATGGTTTCGGCGGCCGTGGAACGTTGCTGTACAAGGTCACGCCGTCGGCATCGCTATTGGTGCAGCTGGTCGGCGATGTCGCACGGAACCCGCATGACGAGTTTTGCTGCCTGCGCAACGCGCATGGCTATGCGCTGCTGGGCGGCATTCGGTTGGACAATAGCGGAATGATCGTCGGACAGGCGGCGATCGGATATCGCCAGCGCTATTTCGAAGGATCGAAGACCAGCTCGCACGGGCTGACCTATGACGCGCGGATCGAATGGTATCCCACCGCGCTTATGACGGTGACGCTGACCGCCGAGCAGCAATTCCGCAATAGCGGGATCGCCGCCGCCAACACCGCGCTCGTCGGCACCCAGTCGCTCAGCCTCGACTATGAGCTGCTGCGCAATCTGATCGTCAATGTTCAGGGGGAACATGAGTCCGATAGCTATCGCCGGATCGACGCGCACTCCGATCTCAAGACACTCTCGTTCAGCGCGACCTATACGCCGCGACGGATGGTCCAATGCGTGGCGTCGGCGAAGTTCCGCTTCAACGATACCAACCGCCAGACGGTGGTGAGCAGCTTCAACGGCTTCCAAGGCAGCCTGATGCTGAGATTCCGGTTATGAACCTTCCGGAGATCTATCACGGCTTTCCCGAAAACGTGCCGGGCGATCATTTCGGCGCGGCCCGCCGCACAACCATGGCGGACAGGCTGGATTTCCGCGAGATCGCCTCGATCTTCCGCAGGCGTATCAAGCTGTTCGCGATCGTGACCTTCGTCATCTTCGAGCTTGCGCTGTTCATCACCTTCATCACCCCCAACAGCTATACGGCTATGTCTGAAATCGCCTTGAGCCGGACGGGCGATCAGGTCGCGCCCAAAGGCAGCGGCGTCGTCGACGACGAAGTCAATTCGGGCGATGTCGATACCGAAGTGCAGGTCCTCACCTCGCGCGAGCTGGCATCCAAGGTGGTCGACAAGCTGAAGCTCGTGAATGACCCGACCTTTGTCGGCATGCTGCCAACCAGCAGCTTCAGCGAAAGGCTCAAGCGGCGCTTCGGGATGCTGCCGCCGCGGCCGCTCGCAAGCCTTTCTCCAGAGGAACGGGCGCGATTGCGCATACTCATCATCGATCGGCTTACGAAGAATATCGATGTCGAGCGGGTCAAGACGGCCTTCGCGATGACGATCACCTTCACCGATACCGATCCGGTCAGAACCGCTGCGATCGCCAACGCCTATGCACAGATCTATGCGCAGGAGCAGGTCGATGCGAAGCGCAAGGCCAACGAGCGTGCTGCGGCCTTTCTGCACGACAAGATCGAGCGGCTGCGCCTGCAGGCGCAGCGCGACATGCGCGCCGTCCAGGATTATCGCGTCGGCAATAATCTGCTGAGCACGACCGGCGCATCGCTGACCGAGCAGGAGATTTCGAGCTACAACCAGCAGGTGGCCGCCGCCCGCGCGCAGGCGGTCGAGGATGCGGCGCGGCTCGATACCGCGCGGCAACAGCTCAAGAGCGGATCGATGGGCGACGATGTGGGGGCCGCCCTGTCATCCGATGTCATCCATTCGCTGCGCACGCAGCGGGCGACCATCAGCGCGCGGGTCGCCGACCTTGCCACCCGCTATGGCGACAAATATCCGGAGCTGGCCGACGCGCGGAACCAGTTGCGCGACATCGATCTGCAGATCCAGACCGAAATCTTCCGGGTCATCTCGAATCTGGACGCGCAGGCGCGCGTATCGCAGCAGCGGCTCGATTCGCTGCAGGCGAGCCTCGGCGGTGCGAAATCGACGTTGGCGCAGAACAACCAGGCCATGGTGAGCCTCGATGATCTGACGCGGCGAGCGAGCACGTCACAGGCGCTCTACGAAAGCTATCTCGATCGCTACAAGACGGTGTTGGCCCAGACGGGTACTGAATCCGCCGATTCGCGTATCCTCTCCGAAGCACGCATTCCGGGGCGGCCCAGCAGCCCGATCGTGATGCTGAACCTGATCCTGGGCCTGCTGATCGGCGCGGGCGTGGGCGCCGCTGCCGCCATCGCCGCCGAACTCTTCTTCACCGGCTTTACGACCGGAGATGAGGTCGAGCATCGACTCGGCCTGCGCTATCTCGGCGGGGTTCCCGCGCTCGATACGGTGGAGCCGCGCGAGGCCACCCCGATCGCCACCGTCGAGCAATTTCCGCGCTCGGGGTTTGCCGAATCCTTCCGGTCGATCCTGGGCGCGGTCCGTCATGCGCGCGATTCGCGTCACGACGTGATCGCGATCAGCTCGGCGTTGCCCGGCGAGGGCAAATCGACGCTCTCACTCTGCCTCGCCGCCGCCAACGCGATTGGCAGTAGCGACCGGGTCATCGCCATCGATTGCGATATCACCCGACACCGGCTCAGCGATCAGTTCGTCACCGATCCGAACAGGCCGGGCCTGCGCGAAGTGCTGCGCGACGGCGTCGCGATCGAGGACGCGCTGATCCAGGTGAAGGACAGCAATTTGTTCGTCCTGCCCATCACCACGCCGTTCGATGCGCAGGAGCAGATAACGCGCGGCGGTCTCGTTCATGCGCTGGTGGCGAGGCTGCGCGAATTCTTCCCGCTCATCATCCTCGATTGCCCACCGCTCCTGCCGGTCGCCGAGGCACGCGATCTCGCTGCGATTGCCGACGACGTCATCCTAGTCGCGGCCTGGCGCAAGACGAAGGAGAGCGCCTTACGCAGCGCGATCCGGCTGCTTCCGCCTGCGGCTGCTGCCAATGCCGGCGTGGTGCTGACACGGATCGATATGAAGAAGCAGGCGCGGTTCGGTGCAGGCGACGCGTCCTCATTCTATCACCAATATAAGGAATATTATTCGGCCTGAGCAGCAGTGGCTGCCCGCCAATTCTATGGAATTATTCATGAAACCCCGGGTTGCGCTCATTCATTACTGGCTCGTCGGCATGCGTGGGGGCGAACGCGTGTTGGAGCGTATCGCGCGCCTTTATCCGGAAGCCGACATCTTCACCCATGTCGTCGATCCCCAAGCGATCTCCCCCGAGCTTGCGGCGCGGCAGATCAGGACGAGCTTCGTCGCCAAGCTGCCGCGTGCCACCCGCATGTACCAAAGCTATTTGCCGCTGATGCCGATGGCGCTCGAGCAGCTCGATCTGCGCGGCTACGATCTCGTGATCAGCAGCGAATCCGGTCCGGCTAAGGGCGTGATCGCGCCGCCCGACGCGCTGCATGTCTGCTATTGCCATTCGCCGATGCGCTATCTTTGGGATCATTATCATCCCTATCGCCAAAGCGCCGGAAAGCTGAGCCGGACGATGATGCCGGTGCTCTGTCATTATCTGCGCAATTGGGACGCGACGTCGGCGCGCCGGGTTGATTCCTTCATGGCGAACTCCCGCTTCATCAAGCACCGCATCAAGCGCGCCTGGGGGGTGGAGGCCGATGTCGTCTACCCTCCGGTTCCGGTCGATCTCTATCACCGCGCGCAGGAGGTCACGCCGCGCTACCTCTGGGTCGGGCAGCTCATCCCTTATAAGCGGCCGGATCTCGCGGTCGATGCTTTCACCCGGCTCGGGCTGCCGTTGCTGGTGGTCGGCGACGGCGATCTGGCGCCGGACCTGCGCAAGCGGGCCGGGCCTAACATCGAATTCGTGACGAAGCTGCCGTTCGACGAACTCAGGCGTTGCTACAGCGAAAGCCGGGCGCTGGTGTTCACCGCCGAGGAGGATTTTGGCATCGTCCCGGTCGAGGCGAACGCCGCAGGGCGGCCGGTCATCGCCTATGGCCGTGGTGGCGTGCTCGATTCGATCGTGAAGGAGCGCACTGGGCTGTTCTACCGCGAGCAGAGCGTCGAGGCGCTGATCGACGCAATCGAGCGTTTCGAAGCGTGGCTGCCGCAATTCGATCCAGCCGAAGCGATGGACAATGTCCGCCGTTTCGCGCCCGAGCAATTCGATCAGGGCTTTTTGGCAGCAGTCGATCGCGCCTGGGCTGGCAAGAGCGCAGTCATGCCAGCATGATCGTCACGCCGTTTGCCGCGATCGCATTCCTGCTGGGGTTGATCCTGCTCTTTCGCGGCAGCGTGA
>Ga0105239_10008801_pt1 | contig 11424 bp, 15 predicted proteins | sample KBSC44metaG_FD_92761 | JGI IMG/M metagenome (GOLD analysis project Ga0105239, IMG submission 92761) | Corn rhizosphere microbial communities from Kellogg Biological Station, Michigan, USA - KBS C4-4 metaG | ecosystem: Host-associated > Plants > Roots > Rhizosphere > Soil | place: Michigan, USA...
GCTTCAGAGAGCCGTCAATGTCTTCTAGGATTAGCAGGATATAGCTACTATACGAGAGGTATCGAACGGCCGGGTCTAGGGAGGTTGGATGTTCTCAATACTTTCCCCACACTGCCTGCTCATGTTGCGGGCTTCTGACCTAAGCCCATTGTTGGAAGCCACCTTTTCCGTGTGGGTTTCTTCGCGCCAATTCTCGTCGATATAAATCTAATTGTGCAGCACGGTTCAAGCGTGTAGCATGGCGGGCGCTCAATAGGCGAGCATCCACATTGACGACTTTCTCCAAGATATTGACCGCTTTTGTAAACCTTTTCTTGTTAAAATATATATTTGCCAACATCTTCTGGTTGGATCGCCAGGTAGGATCTTCTTCTGACAGCTTCTCAAGCGCTCATCCTCGAGGATTGCGATAGCTTCCGAATTCTGGTATGTCCAACAGTATCCAATAGCTAAGTTCGCCAGGGCGTCCAGGAGATCCGGGTCATCTCTCTCCAGGCGTCTCGTGTGGATCTGCAGAACTTCTTTCAGGAGAGCGATGGCCTTTTCCTTTTCAGTACCTTTACTATTCCTGATCACGGCGAAGGCTAAGGTGGTCAGGCTCGAGAGTTGATTTTTGCCACCTTTTGGTAGTAATAGTCGTGTTTCAATCGCCTGCATGCGCTCGATCATGGAGATTGCAGTTGAATGATGGTTTCGATGAAACAAAACGCGTGCCTTCGGTGCGTACAAAAAAAGCCACGCGCCACTGGGCTCTAATGGGTCAATATTGCAGGTTGTGAATATGTACGCAAGCATACTCGCGAGTGCCTCATCTGTCCCATCCTACATAACTGCCATCCCACAATCACCATCATCTGGGCAATTTCCCTCTGGTACTTGCCAGAAAGCAGACAGTTGTCCTTTTGTTCCAACCAGGAATGGATATGTAGTTGAGTTAGTTCCTGGTGTAGGTACCAGACAGGATGTCTACAGTCCGACGCAAGTGCAATCACGGCTCCCGTGGTTAGCCAGGCCTGTTTTTGAGCCAGTGTGCTCTGTCGTACTCTGGCCCATCGATGGGCAAGAGGATGCATGGGAACTTCGGTAGAATTGCCTAGCTTGTGCTCAGCAATCAACGACAGAGATGCTAAGAGACGAATTGCTTCGACAACTCGATAGGGATCCCAGTCTTTAGATTCGGCTTGAATAAATGGTGGGAGCAGAGAAGTCTCAGTATGCCATCTGATGAACGTGTGAAAATCATCATCATCGCCGAGTGCATTAGCTTTCCGTGCTCCTTTCCGTGCTCCCTCGAAGAACGCCAAAGGGAGCGGAACCCTCGACAGTATAGATAATGTAGAGAGTATATCAAGTGCGTCTTTTGCATTTTGTCGAGGTGACAGCTCTAAGATCTGTGCAGATGCTTCGAGAGTCGCGTACACATCGCTGTACCGAGAGTGTGACTGTTCCGGGATGGACCTATGAGTTCTTTTGTTAGTATGGACAATATATCCACCCTTGCGCTAGGTCTTTTCCTTCAGGCAACAACAATCAATAAAGAGTAAAACCCGATAATTCATGACAGGGGATAGCGAGCGAACGACTCACCGTAATAGATCAATTGGCTATCTTTGGTAAATCTGTGGATATTGGTCAAAGTTACAGTATCCACGAGCGATATAAGATCCTGCGGAAATAAGTGCGAATGGATGGCCGTCAAACAATGTACAGACCTTATGCGCACCTCCCTCAAGGCTCTTCTGGGTTTCGAGAGGAATTTCGGCTGCTTTTAACACGAGACGTATGGCAACTTCACTTGGTAAGCCTCCTAGGGACGCGCAACCGATAGTTTGATATACACGACAATGAGGGTTTCGACTCGTCATCAATACTATCCCTCGATTTCCCGTGGGAAAGTATCGGTCATAATCTTGGGAAATATCGTCTGCATTGTCAATGATAAGGAGCCAGGGGTGATTGATCTGTGAAAGAACCTGAACTGCTTCGGGTAGACTTGATGCTTTCTTATCGAGCATCTTGGCAATTTCGATATAATGTTTTTCGGCATCGGTATACGAATTGCCGTCCACCCAGAATACGCCCCAAAAGCTGAAAATAGTCAGTAGCATGCATCAAAGAGTTTTCGAGCACCCACAGTTGTCTCATAGAGTTGGCAACTTGGAGACACAGCTCACTTTTACCCTGACCACCCATCCCAGTAATGACGAACCTCCGCCGAATGACGGAAGACATGTCGCTGAGGCTTTGACTGATAGCCTCAGTAATGGTATTCAAGATATCCTCTCGGCCAGTAAAGAGCGTATTGACAGAGTGTTGAACCATCCAGTGCACATTGCCTTGCAGGGCAGGCACACCTGCGAGAATTAGTAATAGTCACAATGCACATAATTTATGGTTACCCAGGACGTACTTGGATGGATTGAACGGCTTAACTGCGCTGGGATAGGAGTCTATAATGTGTTTGGGCTGGCAGGAGAGGGATTTATTGGACGGATTGGGAGCGTCAGCGCCTCATCCTGATAGGGGCCGATCCCAGACATCCATTCTGTCAAGAATGCCTTTGCACAGGCTGCAGCGGTACCGGCAGCGAATACCTGCCATATCTTGTTTTTGTGGCTATCTGAGTAATCATATACTCCTTTAATAACCAGACTCGGGAAGTGGTCCCATACACCTATCCCCTCCATCTCGAACGCAATGACTGAATGATGACGGGCAATGATATCCCTGTGCTCGGCGGACCTCATGATTGTGTCACCTGAAGCCATCTTCCCAATATGAACAAGCGGACAATATGCTGATGACTCAGAGGTGGGATGCAAATCCGTATCGACGGCAGACAGCCGTTCTCGGGTGACGCACTGCGTAAAGTCACATCCAACTTGGGAACAGGAGGCCATGCTGGCGGTTTTACAAATTCCACCACCTTTAGTGCAGTCGGAGCAGTCAGTGTCATTGCGATGTATATGGCGGTATGTTGATTGAAAGAGAATATCTTGTTTGGCGCCCGGATACTTGGTATACTTCACTGGCAGTGCAAGGGCAGGGTCGGAGAGAAGTCGTGCTATCTTCTTCTGCAGACGCCTTCGTCACCTATCCGTTCGGAGTCTGCTGAGTAAAGCTCGAACCTCTAGAGGAGCTCTTCCGGGACTGTCATCTAGAGTCTCCTTTCTCTGGAGAGCAGTAGGATGTTATCGACCAAAATCGTATTGTATGAGGGCTTCACTGATGACGACATCTCCAAGAATAATCTCCTCCCCAGTTGACGTGAAGGGGGCTGCGCCGCAGATGCCTACGACTAACACGAGCTTGATTTGTGTAAAACTTGCTTTTACCCAGGCAGCAGATGAGGCGGCTGAGACTTTGCCCATATGTGCCATGTGGACTAGGACAGCATTATGGCCGCCGATGAAGCCGGTGGAATATGCGTTGGGATCTCCCGCTGCTTTGCCAAAATGTAGACCTTCATCATCCCAGAACTTATCGAACATGGATTCGACTCCATCGGCTTCTAGGGGAAGAGCGCAGATGATAGCGAGGTGGAAGTCATTGCGATTAGCTGGCGGGACTTGAACGCCATTGAAGGTCATTCTGTGACACGGGGTAAGGCGGGGAATATCGAGAATGTTAGACAATTGTATGGACTATCCATATTCACGCAGCTTTGAGCTGGTTCATGATGGTCAAGATGTCCGCGACAGATAGAATTGAATGATCCATAACACGCAGCAGGCTGGAGGGACGAAGAGTAAGGCTGAGGATCGCAAGCCCACCTGGGCAAGCGTGCAAGGATGATGAACGTGATCAGGGTGCCAAGTCCATCGTAGAAGTAAATGGGAAGCTACTATACCTCGGTACGGAGTACTGGATACTATTGACGACCTATGTAGGTACCTAACTAGGTATGTACTTTGTACACGATTCCTGGCAACAATAGCTCACTGGAATTGAGTATAACATGACGACTCCCATAATTCCATTCGGATCCCACGTATTAGCACAGAAGGGATTATTAACATTAAGAGGCACCTGGGTACCTAGGTAATCATGTCATGATACTCCTGTGGGTCGTATGAATACTGGCAACATGTTGGTAATGTTTGCTGCAGCTCGTGTAGAGCAAATTTGGCAAAGCCTTCAAGGAGCACTATACTCCGTACAATCCCATGGGTATCGTTAAAAGAAGCCGTCCATGTTGCGCATAAGCAATGCAATACATCCTTTCACAACCATAATTCGACGTGTCGAAACCATCCTCGCTGTCTTCAGTCTGACCGTGCTGGCGATAGTTCTTATCTCCACCAGAGCAAAAAAAGGCTCAGTAGTATATCTTCTCCTCGTAGATTGGGGGCCGTGTTTCCGCCTCTTCATCATTCCAGATGATTTTGCCTTTTTCGTTCAGGTATGCACCCTCATCAGTCATAGGTGTAACCTTGTTGGTGTGGAAGCATTCTTGTCTTGACACTCCCATTTCATCTCGGGGAACCCAAAGTAGCGGTGCGGTGGCATTGACTGCAGGATGCTGGTATGCATCCCGTTCAACCTCTGGCGCATATCTGATCTCGGCAAAGTCCTGTGGAACCAATTTGCGAAGTTGGGCGTAGCTGCAGTAAATATCTGGGCGTAAGAATTTTTTGAAGACGCCAATTTTTCTACTGCCCTCAGGCCCTAGCGATTTCTTTGTTTGTTTCAACTCTTCTGCTCCATTCTTATCATGCATGGCGCCTCGGCTTGAATCCCTGGGTGCTTCTGAGTGAAGGGTACCATCTTCTGCTTCGAGCAGAGCGGTCTCCTCGGACTCCAAGGATCGTGGTAGATAGTGCAAAAGAGGGTGGATGGCTGCAGACAAGGAAATATGGTAGAGGACCATGACGACCAAGAAAATGACCATGAGAATAAGTGGCCCAACTGCGGCACGAATACCGAAAAGGCCGATCAAGCAGATTACAGCAAGATAACAGCCGATTAAAGTATGTTGAAGTGCCTTTGCGTAGACAAGTCCCTTGGTGTCAATGACCGAACTATCAACAAAAAGAAGGTTGTATCGGTGAGCAAAGTAGAACAATCCAAGGCCAATTGTGGCGAAGCCGAGCATCAGTGGGGCGATTGGAGCATAAGTGATAGAAATAACTGTCATCAACCTAGTACTTGGTTAGGCGTTGAAATATCTAGAGATACGATCTGACTTACTCAAGCAAAGGAAAGACACTTCCCCATCCAATGGATGACAGGCTAGACCATCGGTTGTACATTTTGCGAGGTGTCTTGTCTAGTATCTTGGAAAGAGCATTGAAAACAATCAATCCGGCAATGCGCAGAAGTTGGCCGGACGAGAACAGCAAACCTTGGAGGATGAAGTAGGATATGTAAAAGTTGGCAGCCAGTGGAAGATTCTGGCCCAATAGCGTTGTCAAGGATGCTGGATCCTTAAGAATTTGAGGAACCGCCGCACTTGCTGCAGATGTCAAGGTCGTCACCAAGAATACCTGGATGACTTGGAACCAGAAAAAAGACTCCTGGCAACGAAGTTCCACCAAGCTCAATGTTGGCTTGCCCGCAATTTTCCCCATTAAGCGCATGATGACAGGGACGAGGGACATAAGGATCGAGAGCATGATCACGGGTAACAGGTTAGTGATGACGCCCAAGATGACTGCAGGACAGTTATTGATGAATGAGAGCCACGGCAAGACCGTTGTTAAGTAGGAGATCTGTGAGACTGAGCCCACAAAAGCGACGGGGATGGACCAGAAGATGATCAAAGCGACGATGAAGCCAAGTGAGAAAATGTTGCGGAGAGTGCGAGTCCTCCAAGTGATGCCCAGGTTAGACCAGATGACCTCTTCCGGGCTCAGGCCAACCACACGGGGAGCCATATGGAGCGGCTGATGATGAGCAACCATTTGAAAAGCCGCTTGAGCTTGGGTTTGATTCCAGAACTCGACAAAGACAGCATTTCTCGGCGTAGCTTCCCCGGCACGATATTTGGTCTGATCGTCATCGATTAATGGATTCAAACGGGCAATCTCCTCACGACACCAATTGATTGTGTCGACCTTTTTGCCGATCAATGGCTTGAGGCGATGGGTTGGTCGTTGCTTGGGGCTAATCCATCGAGCAGCGGCAGTTCCAGAGTCTGCACTGTAGTCATCTTCCGCATCAACATTGGTTTCAGGGCGTTGTTCGGGTGATTTCCCTTTGAGAGATTTCAAACGTGCGTCATTGGCCAGCTTGATCAATTTGGTCTCGGCACCTTCTAGCTTGAGGCAAATTTTGGTGCGTTCGTCGACCATTTTCTCCAACTGTTTAGCATCCGAGGCAATCCAGACGTTTTTCAGCTCCTCACCGAACATGCGGCGGATTCGGGACTCATTTGCATATTCATTTGGGACCGCCTGAAAGAGGACGGTACGAGAAGAGATACGTGAGGCGTAGAGAGGAGATAGGAGGTATGCTTGGCGTAGGTTGATGTAGTAGATGGATTCTCTGGTGACCATGAAAAAGATGAAGGAGATGAAGATCCACGCAACGAAGGTATGGGCATAATATCGATTCTTATCCTGGATGTTGGCGAAACTCAGGATGTTGAGCTGTACCTGACCGCCGCCACCGGTGGCATTGATAGGAAATAAGATTGGCCAGGTGAGGCAACAACCAACGAAGCAGATGACGATTGATAATTTGATATACCGAAGTAGGAAATAGCCATCGAGCGAATTGTGTTGGAGCACGTATTCGTCAGGAATCTGTGGAGATTAGCGAACTGACGAGTTGCTTAACCAGATGACAAGGGCTCAAACCTTTCTCATGAAGGGAATCCATCCGAAAAGGGTGTTGGGAGGAGTTGGGGTGCGCTCCTGGGGTCTCAAAGCACCAAGGTAGGTTCTCGGAGCATATTGGCGTGGGAAACGAGTGCGTAGTAGAAGGAAGATGGCGAAGTAGGCTATAGCGATGATTAAGGTCGGGACGAGAGTTGAGATTAGGCCAGACAAGGAGGGTGAGGCCCGAGCAGAACCAATGTTTTGATCATCGCTGGCGTTGGAACTTAGGCCGTCGCGAGCGATTAGGAGAACGGGCAGTGACTCCATGATTCGGAAAGCAAAGAGATCAAGGATATCTTGTTACCGTTTACCGGATCTGGAGTCGATGATTAGAATAAGATTGTTGTCATCTAAAGCAGTGGGTGAGTTGCTAGTGTTGGAAGTGAGAATGAGAGAAGTTGAAGTTGAAGTCGAGGGGAGTCGTCGGTAACAAGGAAGGAACCGTTGTTCTGTAAAATGAGAATGGAAGGCACGGTCAATGATGGTGATATTGGATGTTGACGTTGACAGTGGGAAGGTACGCGCCAAAGAAAAAAGGATTATTTGGGTTCGACTTGCTGCGATCGACAGAGTATTAATCGTGTTTGTATGAGGTGGGCGTAGGCATCTGAGATTTGACGTCTAGTGGGAGTACAAGGCCATGTTGGCAGGGAGCCGAGCTGGCACTGGCACTGGCATTTGGCGTTGGCGATGACGATGACCTGCAGGCGAGGACCCAGCAAAGACCAGGCTTGCACCTGAAGTGGTCGACGGGGGTTAGTTAAACTAGGCTTGCCGAACCCTCGCCAATGCACGCCTTACCGAACCCTTGTCCAGCTGGTCGATCCCTTACAAAATCCTCACTGGTCCTTTCGCCTTTTGCGGTGCCAGTGCTTTGTTGCTTCTCTCTTGCGCGTCTCCTGAATTCTATCTTCCTTCAACTGAAATTTCAAGCCAGAGGCAATTGGGAAGGGACTACCGGGCACCCACATATTAGGGTCCTGACTATCAGGCTGGCTCACGAATGCAATTTGCATTATCAGCCTTTGCTGCTCAAATCCTGAGCAATGGCGGTAACAAGCCTGGGGATGGGTCTTATTAGATCAGCCACCCTCCCGATGTGCTCCCCACTTGCCAACATTGATTGGAAGATGCTGGTGGTCTGGATGTGGGCAGATTAAAGAACCCATGCTGGAAGGTTTGACTTTTGCGCTGGCGGGCGAAATAGTGCCTCATTTCAGCTTCCTAGGGCAATGAACACTCCATCATGGACAAATGCAAACTCGGTACGGAGTACTAGTACGGAGTACATACTACCACCGTACGAGTATTCTACTCTGTGCTTGTTTAGCAAATATCCACTTCGTCGCATTCTTTCATCTCGACTCTGGAGTCAGCACAGCTGAATCTCGAATCTGGACCCTCTGGAGAGCAACAAGCCACACTTGGACAACGTGGCTGTGTTGTTACGATGAAACCACACGGCTTGTAGCCTCACCTGACTTTCGACGTCTCGTCCATTCAATTAGTTTCTCGGACAGTTTGCTATCATGTGATGGATCTGTTTGCTAGCGACAGAGCAGCTTCATTGCAGCACGACTTCCTGGGTACGAACATCGAGTTCAGTTAATAATAATATGCCGCCAAGCACGCGTTCCGAATTCTGGCGTCATGAAATCCCATTGAGACAAGAGACCTCATATGTACCATTCAATTTCTGCACCAAGTGATTGCAGCTTCCTGAGCCCTGCGGATAGGGGACACGCCTCAAAAGCCAAATCGGCAGCACACCATGAGACCTTCATTCATAGACACGGCACCGTTTCGGGTACTGTAGATTGTATGATCTCAAAGGCTGCTGATGGCAACCTTAGTTACACCTGTTCATCTATCCATTTACATCTTGACGAATCCGAAGGGCTAAAGACCTACATAGGTAGGTAGTGATCTACTCGGCAAGATTCAAACTTTTGACACGATATCCAAGATATCTCTTTAAATAACCAGGCGTATACATACCAAACAAAATCCACGAAGGGCAGAAGGACAAGCAGATGACAATGTCAGTGCCAGAGCAGCTTTCATCAATACCCTCCAGGTTTGGCTCAACATTCCGCCCTGGCATTTCCCACACTCGCTGGTCTCGCTACTAGAACCTACCTCGGGCAGGTAGGTCTATTCCCACAGACACCCAAAGATTAAAATTAACCTTTAGATCTCTTTCTAACCTTGCTAAGATTCGAGCAATAATATCTGTAAATGCCACCCTCCTCTTTCTGTTCAGCGGGAGCTCGGACCATGCAACTCTAAGTATTGCGTATGCCAACACTTCCCCGTGCGCTCGTGGCTTTCGGACTGACCATCCACGTGTCATCCTTTCCCTTCCCAAGCTCACTAGGGTAACAGGAGCCGGTGAGAGTGAAGCGGATGTGTGTCTGTGCTCTGCTCTGTTTTTCTCCCGGCGACGAGTTTGGCTCCTCCTTCATACGACGAAAGCATCCAAAGCACTCCCTGGATGTAGAAGTTGCGCATTGACCCTCCGTGTTCGAACCCTTCAGCACCGACATGGCAGAGTTGACATTACTCTGGGTAAAGTCATTCAATCACGAGTTTACTCTGAGTTGAAAGCATGAAATCTCTGGCCTCGGTGGTCCCCTCCATACCACTTCAGATTCATTGACTCCACGGAACGGGCTGGCTGCATCCTACTCAGGGAGGAGGGGACTAATGCAGCTGTCGCTGTCACTGTCACTCAGCTGTCGGAGGCGTGCCAACCCGTTTCGCAGCCTCACCCAAGCCAGAGCCACAGGGGTACGTCCGACTTCGGGTAAGGGTATGCCATCTCACCAAGCCCATCATGTCCTTGGGTGAGTCTCGAAACGCAAGCATGACATCGCATCCCATTCAGCCTTCTCCAAGGGATGGGGAGCCTTCAGTACCCCGTACGGGGCATGCCCGCCAGGACCTTCACGGTGTGCCGTCCGATCGTGTACAAACATATCTAGATGATAAAGAGACACCGGGGACAAAAGAGGGCTCGAGCTCGCACAAGCCCCTCGAGCCCATCCATCTCTGGCACGAGTTACACTCTCCAAACGGATACCATCATCACCCATAAATATAGAAATGAAAATTCATGAGCATGATCAACTACTATAGTTCACTCGTATATATGTCGTATCACGCCATACCCCGTCCCGCGAATCCAGACATCTGGCCTGCGCCATTCGTATTGTCCCGCTTGCGGGCCACACAATCGCGGCACACACACACAAACACACACACACACACACACACACACACACACACACACACACACACACCCAATCCCAAAGTCGCGTTCCCGTGTATAAGAGGTATCATACCCCACCTCCGGTTCGCGACAAGCCACTGCTTCAGACGCAGGAGGGGCGGGAGGGCTTACTTAGTATGTCTGCCAATATTTTTTGGGGGGGAACGGAGGCGGAGGGGGGGCTTGATGGATGTGTTTCGCCCTCCCAGGCTGCCCGCCACCTCGGGTTTCGAGACACATGCCGCCGCATCAGTGACCTGCCTACGGAGTAATTACGGAGTACTAACTACTGCACACTCGGCTCCTCGCGGTAGGCGACTCAAGGCGAGGCGAGGCTGAGGCTGAGGCAGCTGCGGAGGCTAGGGCTGGGACTTTCGTCGCCGCGAACCGTGTGTGCTAAATAAAGATGCAGAAGTGGTTAAGAGACCTTGGTGTAACACGCAGCACGACGCATCGAACGCAACGACGTGGTTTGTGAGCAGGTTGGGGAGTCAGAGTAGAGTTGAGTTGTGGGCGAGATTACTGTGCCATGCTTCATATTCTAGAAATGCAAGTAATGCAAGGAGGGGGGAGGAATATGTGATATTCCCAAATGTAGTATAGAACGGAGGACGAGAGTAGCAAGGCGGAAAGGCCAAGGAAAACCCTCCATGTTCGTTTTGGATATTGTCTTCTTTATCTTATTTGGATAGCTCCAACAAACGGCTCTATCGAGGTGTAGCAGTAGTAGTAGCAGTAGTGTAGCAGATTCTCGGCTCGCCGCCGCTTGATCTCTTCTCGAGGTCAGAAGCTCCGGATCAGGCCATAAGAAAAGAGTAAGGAAACCACCTTGCTCGACCCAACCCCAACTCCACCATGACCACCACAGCCACCAGCTTTGGCATGTTATGTACCATACAGTAAATCAATCAGCTCATTTCGTTTCACTGCCTCGACAACAAAGAGAGATAGAGAAAAAGGAGAAAGATTTCTTGTGTCCACATTGTTGTATTGTCCACCCTTCATGTTGTGATCAAGATTAGCATTCAGAAGACTCTGGTTTGGCTCCCTGCTTGCTGAGGAGTTACGGTCACGGACCCCAACCCACTGCTCAAGGCATGGAACCAAAGCCATAGAGAGTAGAGAACATTCCATACTCCGTCGATTAAGCTGAATAGCTGATCTTGCGCCATTCATATTTCGGCCATGTGTCCGTCGAGAACACAAAAGGCACGTCGTCTCCACCGTCGAGAAGATTTGGTAGAAAATTGCATCTGTGCATTTCGCACAGGAAAAGTAAAAGGAAGCCCACATATGGCATTTGGTTATTTGAACCATTGAAACGCCCCCACC
>Ga0105239_10008805_pt1 | contig 11422 bp, 13 predicted proteins | sample KBSC44metaG_FD_92761 | JGI IMG/M metagenome (GOLD analysis project Ga0105239, IMG submission 92761) | Corn rhizosphere microbial communities from Kellogg Biological Station, Michigan, USA - KBS C4-4 metaG | ecosystem: Host-associated > Plants > Roots > Rhizosphere > Soil | place: Michigan, USA...
AGACCGCCGGCGCGATGTCGGCGGCTGGACTGCGGCTCAGGTCAATTCTGTGGCCGTTCAGATCGACGCGATAGATCTCCCCATACGCAACGGCGCGGCGGTTCGCGGCGAAGACGATCTCCGGCTTGAGCGCGCCGAGGCTCGCCGCCGCTCTCGGCGCCGTTCGGACCGCATTGTGTCCGCCGGTGCTTCCCGAGCCCAGGAAGTACGCACTGACTCCTCCGCCGAGCGCGGCACCAACGACCACCGCGGCTCCGATCCGGCGCCGACGGCTCCGTTGTCGCTGCCGCGCCTCCTCGATCAGCGCCTCGAGCTCGTCCGGCTGCGGTTGCGTGGGAGTGCGCGGAGGCTCGACGACGGTGGACACGCTACGAAAGCGACTCGATCAGCTCGAGCAGCTCCTCGCGCCGGTAACCCTGGCGGCGGGCGAACTGGACGAGGTCCTTCGCCCGCGCCACGACTGCGCCGCGCTCTGCGGTTCCTGCCACAGTCACGCCGCGGCCACGCCGGAACTCGAGCAGGCCTTCGTCGCGCAGCATGCGCAGGGCGCGCAGGACCGTGTTCGTGTTCACGCCGAGCACCGCCGCAAGGTCGCGCGCGGGCGGGAGGCGGTCGCCGGGGCCGGCCTCGCCGTCGGCGATCGCGCGCCGGATCTCGGCCGCCACCTGCTCGTGGAGCTCGAGCGGTTCGTCGCGGTTGATCCGAACGTTCAGCATGGTGCTACCGATCGTAGCTTCATGAATTCCCCAGCGCAAACCGGAAACGCCGCTACACTCCGGGCTTGCGGGTGGAAGCCGGGTCGAGCGCGGTACGGCTGCGTCGGCGCCGCCGTGCGCGGGCGCGGCAGCTGCTTGCCAAAAGACTTCTGGCACTCACCGCGGTCGGCGTGATCGCCGCGGGGCTCGTCGGGCTCGCCTTCGCGGGCTCGTCGGACCGGATCGCGGAGGGCGTGCGAATCGCCGGCGTCGACGTCGGTGGCCTCACGAAAGGCGAGGCGATCGCCAGGCTCGAGGCGCGCTCGCGAGCAGTGGCGAACGTCCCCGTCGTGTTCACCGCGAACGGGCGCCGCTGGCGCGCGAGCCCCAACGACCTCGGCGTCCAGGCGCAGTGGAAGGCCGTGGTCGAGCGCGCGCAGAGCGAAGGCGAGGGATTCGCTCCGTGGCGCGGCCTGCGCCGGGTGAGCATCCGCCTGCTGGGCTCGGACCTCACGCCGCCCGCGCGCGTCTGGAAGCGGGCGCTCGACTACAAGGTGGCGAGGATGAGCGCCGCGGTCGGGACGCCACACCGCGACGCGGCCATCGTCCTGCGGGGCCTGAATCCTCAGATCCTTCCCGGCCGCACCGGGCTCGCCCTCGATAAGCAGCTCGCGAGCCAGACGATCGTCGGCGCGCTCACCGGCTTCGAGCGCGGCCAGGTCGTGAAGCTTCCGGTCGCGGTCGATTCGCCGAGGGTCACTGCTTCCGAGCTCGCGCCGGTCGCCGACCAGGTCCGCACCGCGCTTTCGGGACGAATCCGAATGAGCCTCGGAGCCTCGTCATGGTGGCTGCCGCCCGGCCAGCTGGCTTCGCTTCTGTCGCTGCCGCACGACGGCTCGAACGAGCTCGCGATCGGCGGCAAGGGTGCGAACGGCTACTTCAAGCGCCTCGGCCACGGGATCGGGCGGCCTCCGCGGGACGCGAGCTTCAGCGTCTCCCTGGGGGACGACCGCGTCAGCGTCATACCCTCGCGCCCGGGCCGCGTGATCGACGTGCCCAAGACCGAGCGCAGCATCCTCGCGGCCGCGCTTGCGACGTCGAACCGCACTGCGCGCGTGGCCGTCACCACCCGGGCGGCCAACCGCTCGACCGCGGAGGCCCGCGCCATGGGGATCACGTCGCGCATCGCCGGCTACGAGACGATCTATGGCGGCGACCCGAACCGCATCCACAACGTGCAGCTCGTGGCGCGCCTGATCGACCGCAAGCTGGTCGCGCCGGGTGCGACCTTCTCGTTCAACCAGGCGACCGGGGCGCGCACGGCGAGCAAGGGCTTCCTCGAGGCGCCGGTGATCATCAACGGCGAGCTGACAAACGGCCTCGGCGGCGGCGTCTGCCAGGTCTCGACGACGGTCTTCAACGCGGCCTACGAGGCGGGCCTCAAGGTCACGGCGCGGACGAACCACGCGCTCTACATCAGCCACTACCCGCAAGGCCGCGACGCGACCGTGAACTACCCGGACACCGATCTCCGCTTCGTCAACGACACCCCGCACTGGCTCCTGCTCCGCACGTTCGTCGGTTCCTCGTCGCTCGTCGTCGAGCTCTACGGCGCGCGGATCCACCGCCGTGTCGTCACGCAGACGAGGCCGCTCGTGGAGACGGGGCCGGTGCCGGTGAAGCGCGTTCCCGACCCTGCGCTCTTCAGGGGCGTCAGGGTCGTCGACGAGTACGGCCAACCGCCGCGCTCGACGAGCGTCAGGCGGCTCGTCTACCTGCCGAGCGGGAAGCTGCTCTACGACAACACGTGGTACTCGTCGTACCGCGGCGAGCCCTCGCTAGTCCGCTTCGGGACGAGAGAGAAGGAGCCGAAGAAGGGCCCGAGCGGGCCCAGCGGCCCCACCGGCCCGACCGGGGCCAACGGGGTCATCCCTCAGAGCTGACGATCGCCTCGACGAGCCAGGCCGGGACGCGCGTCGGCCGGTGCGTGCCGGCGTCGACGCACGCGTGGCGCGTCCAACCGTCGGCGACGCGGTCGCCGCCGCGGTCGATCGCGTAGTCGAAACGGAAGCGCGCGCCGCGCAGGTCGCCGCAGGCGCAGCGGATCGTGAGGCGGTCGTCGAAGCGCGCCGGCGCGAGGTAACGCACGTGCGACTCGATCGTCAGAGCCTCGACGCCGCCCGCGCGCAGCCCCGGGTAGCCGCCGTCGAAGCGCGCCAGGTAGTCGATACGGGCGATCTCGAACCAGACCAGGTAGGCCGAGTTGTGCGCGATTCCCTGCGCGTCGGTCTCGGCGAAGCGCACGCGCACCTCGGTGGCGAAGTTGAAGTCCACGCACGAACTCTACGATCGGGCGCATGTCGATTTCCGAGCTCGCCGAGCTGATCCGCCGTCGGCAGCCCTGCGTCGTCCTCACCGGCGCGGGTGTGAGCACCGAGAGCGGTATCCCGGACTTCCGCTCAGCGACCGGGCTCTGGGCGCAGTTCGACCCGCGGGAGTACGCGACGCTGGAGGCCTTCGAGAGCGATCCGCGCAAGGTCTGGAGCTTCTACAAGCCGCGGATCGCGGTGCTGACAGAGGCCGAGCCCAACCCGGCGCACCTCGCGCTGGCGGAGCTGGAGCGGCTGGGTTTCGTCAGGGCGATCGTCACGCAGAACATCGACCTCCTGCACGAGCGCGCCGGGAGCCGGCAGGTGGTCGAGGTACACGGCTCGATCCGGACCGCGAGCTGCCCCGGCTGCGGCGAGCGCTACCCGCTCGAGCGCGTGTTCGAGCTGCTGGAAACGGCCGGAGCGCCGGAGTCCCCGGCCTGCGGGCGCGTGCTCAAGCCGGACGTCGTCTTCTTCGGGGAGCTCCTACCCGCCGAGGCGATCGACCGTGCGACCGAGCTCGCGCGGAGCGCGGCACTCCTGCTCGTCGTGGGCTCGGCGCTCGAGGTCTATCCCGTTGCCGGCCTGCCGCTCGAGACGCTCGCCGCCGGCGGGGAACTGGCGATCGTGAACCGTGGACCTACGCCGTTCGACGGAGAGGCCTCGCTGAAGGTCGACGGCTCGGCCGGCGACGTGCTGCCGCAGGTTGTGGAAGCGCTTAGGCTGCCGCGCGCTTGAGCGGGCGCTCTTCGAGCACGTGCCTGCACTCGGTGCAGACGGTGCGCTCGACCTCGTACGGAACGCCGAGCCGCCGCAGCAGGACATGCGTGCGGACTGCGTTGTGCGTGTGAGTTCGCCGGCGCTTGTGGGTAAAGATGTTTGACATCGTCCTCGGACTCAGCGTAGCTAGGCCTTCGGAAGCTACGACGCTCAAAAGGGTGACGAAGTTGTGACGAATCGCTTTCGCCGTTTCGATGCCCGCGCTACTCTCGCTTGGGTGAGTCATCCGAGATCCGTCCTTCTCGTTTCGCTCCCGCTCGCTTGCTTCCTTGCGGCGTGCGGCGCGACGGCGGGACGAGGATCGACCTCGCCGCCGCCCGCGGCAGCCAAGCCTCACTGCCGCCCGGGCCTCACGGCCCTCGGCACGCGCCGGGTCGCGGTCGCCGCGGCCGTCCCCCGTCACGCGCGGGTGTACCGCCGTCCGGGCGGTAGGCGCCTCGCCAGCTTCGGGCCCGTGAACCAGAACGACTACCCGACCATCTTTCGCGTGCTCGCAGCGGTGAGGCGTCACGACTGCAGTGCTTCGTGGTACCGCGTCCAGGTGCCTCTCCGGCCGAACGGCGTCACGGGCTTCGTCCCTGCGCGCGACGTTCGCACCGGGACCGTGCGCACGCGCATCCTCGTCAGTGTCTCGCGGAGGCGCCTGACGCTCTTCCGCGCCGGCAGGCCTGTGCTGCGTACCCGCGTCGCCGTCGGTTCACCCGCCACCCCGACGCCGACGGGCAGCTACTACGTGAACCAGCGCCTGATCCCCGCCGACACGAGCGGGCCGTTCGGCCCCGGTGCGCTCGGCATTTCCGCGTTCTCGAATGTGCTCACAGGCTGGACTCAAGGCGGTCCGATCGCGATCCACGGGACGAACGAGCCCTGGTCCATCGGGCGCGCAGTCTCAAACGGCTGCATCCGCGTCCCGAACCGCACCCTCCGCAGATTGTTCGCCGCCACCCGCGCGGGAACGCCGGTCGTAATCCTCAGGTGACGAGGGCCCGCGCCGTCCTGCTCGGCGCGGTGCTCGCCGCCTGCCTGGCTGCCACGGTGGGCTCCTTCGCAGGCGCGAGGCCGAACGTCCCGCCGCCCGACCCGCAGGAGGCCGTCCTCGACGGGTGCGGCCGCGACTACCTCGCGCAGACGCAGCGCCAGATCCCGACGTGGGTCTATGTCAACGACCGCTACGCCCCCGCGACCGGTCGGCCGCCCGAAGCAGCGTTGCTGAGCGGAGTGGTCAGCTCGCGCTACTTCCCGGACCTGGCCTCTCACCCGACCGAGGAAGACCTGCCTCCGGTCCACCGCTCGTACGACTTCAACTTCGACGTCCTTCCCGATGCGCAGTACCGGGGCCTGCTCGGCGGCGACCCGGCCGCGCACACGGGCAACTACGCCGGCCACAGCCCATCGACGGCCCGCATTCACGTCGAGCGCGAGCAGGCGGCCCTGCCGCCTTTCGCCTGGCCGGACCCGGGCGACCGGGTCACGCTGATCGGCTCCTGGGTCTGGGACTGCGGACACTGGACGAACGGCGGAGAGCGGACAGAGATCCATTCGTTCAGTGCGCTGTGGGTCGTGCGCCGCCCGGGCGGGGCCTCGGTCCGCAACGCCAACGGAGAGGCCGAGGGCGACCTCAGCATCTCGAACGACAAGACCTACGCCGGGGTCGAGGCGGACTGCGCCCACCGCGCGAAGGGGGTCGTCCCGGTCTTCCAGGCCTGCCTGCTCAGCGAGAGCGAGCGGAAAGACATCGCGGGGAACCATCACTTCATCCTCCCGCTGCCGCGGCGCCCGTCGAAGGCTTCGCGGCTGCGGGTGCGGGTCCTCGACGCCGGGAGCGTCGGGGCTCGCGCGCAGATCACCACGAGGCTCGTCCCCCGCGGCTTGTCGGTGTGGGTCGCCGTGCCGTCGGGGACTGCGCCGCTGCTCGTCGCGAAGCGGATCGTCGCCGGGTGGACGCACGCGCCGAGGCCCGAGCACCTGCGCGTTCGCTTCACGCGACTGCTCGTCCGCCGCGCGATGGACCCCGGCTGCCCGAACGCGCAGACCACCTGCGGGTCGAAGGAGACGACGCACGGCGAGCAGCTGTCCTCGCCGCCGGGCGAGTGGAACGTCTACGTCGACGCGGCCGGCGTCTGGCGGATGTGGGGCTCGGGCCTCCTCCGCGTGCGCGACGGCCAGGTCGTCCGGCACGGGCCGACCCTCGACGTCTACCTCCCCCGCGGCCGGCCCTGGCGGCTGTTCGTGTTCACGCGCGAGTGCGACTGGGGCTCGCTCGGCAACGCCGACGGCGCGGCGCACGCGATGACGCCGTGCCCGAGGTCGGGCGAGGTCGGCACTTTCGACGGCGACGACCGCCCGGGTTACGTCGTCAAGCGGTTCCACTCGCCGGAGGCCTCGCTCGGCTTCCACCGCTCACGGCCGTCCCGACGGGCGATCACGACCTGCCCGCCCGTGAACAAGCTCGGCTGCTACGAGTTGGACTACAAAATCACGCGCGTGGGCAGGTAGGGTCCCGGCATGGCTGAGCGCAAACAGGATCTGCTGGGGATGCTCGCCGATCGCGGCGAGGACGTCGTCGGCCGGATAAGCGAGCTTCCGAGAGCCCAAAAGCTGCTCGAGACGGCGAACACGCTGCGCGACCGGGCGGATGAGCTCCAGAAGAAGGTGCGCGGGCTCGATGCTCTCGAGCAACGCGTGGCGGTGCTCGAGAAGAAGGTCGACCAGCTTTCGAAAGGCTCCTCGTCCGGCACCACGAAGCGGGCCGCGCCCAAGCGGACGACGACGAAGCGCACGACCGCCGCCAAGAAGACGCCGCCGAAGAGCTCCTAGGGCACGCGCAGCCGCAGGGCGCGCGGGAGGATCTCGAAGCGGACCGGCGTCGTGCCGGGCTGCTCGCCGTCGAGCTCGACCGGAAGGGGCTCGTCCGCGTCCACGTCGACGGTCGCGCCGCGCAGTACCTCCGCCTTGGGGTGGGGGAGATGCCGGCCGCGGTACGTCTTGGGCAGCGTGAGGAGCAGGTCGCGCTTCGTCAGGTCGCCGATCAGGAGGACGTCGAAGAGTCCGTCGTCGGGCTCGGCCTCGGGACAGATCATCATCCCGCCCCCGAAGAAGCGGCCGTTCGCGACCACGACGTCGTGCATGCGGGCGCTGCGGCTCTCCTCGTCCACGCGCACGCGCACTTCGTCGTTTCGCCAGCGCGCGAAGACCGTCAGCGTCGCCCAGGCGTAGGAGACCTTCCCGCCGAGCGCCTTCGAGGTCTCGTTCGTGCGCTTGGCGATCGCGCCGCTCATCCCGGCGCTCGCGATGTTCGCGAAGAGCGACTCCCCGTCGCCGCCAGCCCAGGAGCGGTAGCGCGCCCGCCCGAGGTCGATCTCGCGAGCGTGGCCGTGGCGGGCGACGGCGACAGCGTCCTCGAGCCGGCGCGGGATCCCGTAGGTGCGTACGAAGTCCCAGCCCGTGCCGCGTGGAATCACGGCGAGCTCGACACCGTCGCGGCCAGCGAGGCCCTGCGTGATCTCGTTGACCGTCCCGTCGCCGCCCACGGCGACGACGAGCCGCGCCCCCTCGTCGACCGCCTTCCGCGCGAGCTCGCCGAGCTGGCCCGGCCGGTCCGAGAGCATCGCGTCACCGCGCAAGCCGAGCTCTGCCGCCCGGTGCGCGAGCTCGGGCCAGCGCCGTCCCGTGGAGCCGTTCTCCGAGGCGGGGTTGACGAGGAAGACGGTTTCGCTAATGAGCCTGCGTCACGGTCGCCAGCGCGACGCGCGTCATCCGGTCGACCGCAGCGCGCAGGTCGTCGTCGGAGATGCGCGTGAACTGCTCGCCGATGACGATGTCGCTCACGGTCAGCAGGCAGCCGGCCTTGACGCCGCGCAGGGCGCCGATCGTGAACAGGACCGCCGCCTCCATCTCGACACCGAGGACGCCGCGCTCGGACCAGCGCTTGTGCCGCGCTGGGTCGGGGTCGTAGAAGGTGTCGCTCGAGGCGATCGCACCAACGCGCAGTGGCTGACCGAGCTCCTTTGCCGCGTGGACGGAGCCGTGGACGAGCTCCCAGTCGGCGGTCGGCACGTGCGGCTCCCCGCCCGCGTAGTGGCGCGCGGTGCCGTCGGCCGGAACGGCCGTGACCGCGACGATCAGGTCGCCGAGCTGCAGGTCCTCTTGCAGCCCGCCGCAGGTCCCCACGCGCAGGAAGCGCTTGACGCCGAGCTGCACGAGCTCCTCCATCACGATCGCCGCCGAGGGGCAGCCCATCCCCGTCGCCTGCACCGAGACGGGCCGGCCCTCGTACTCGCCGGTGTAGCCGAGCATGCCGCGCTCGGCGTTCCGCTGGACGGGGTTGTCGAGGTACGTCTCGGCGATGTACTGGGCGCGCAGGGGGTCGCCGGGGAGGAGACAGGCCTCCGCGTAGTCACCCGGTTCCGCTCGAACGTGGATCGGCACGAGCGAGAGCCTAAAGTTTTGGCCGCCGATGCCCACGTTGAAGGAGCCGGAGCTCGACCAGATCCTCGCGTTCTGCGCAGAGGACCCGGTGGAACGTGTCTTCCTCGAGGACGTCGCGCGCCGCGGGCTCGGGCGCTTCACGGCGGTCGAGTCGCGTGGGCGACTGCAGGCGCTGTGCCACGTCGGCTCGAACGTCGTGCCCTCCGGCCGAGGCTGCGACGCGTTCGCGGAAGTCGCCGCCGCGGGCCACGCGCGGATGGTGATCGGGGACGAGCGCGCCGTGACCGAGCTCTGGGACGCCGTGCGAGGGCGGCTGGCGGAGCCGCGCGAGGACCGTCCGGGCCAGCCGGTCTACGTGCTGGAAGAAGCTCCCGAGCCGGGCGAGACCGGTTTGCGGGCCGCGACACACGACGACCTCGAGCTGCTCGTCCCGGCCTGCGCGGCCGCCCACTTCGAGGAGATCGGGATCGATCCGCTCGAGCGCGACCCCGAGAGCTTCCGCTGGCGCACGCGAATGCAGATCGAGGACGGCCGCTCGTGGATCTGGCGCGAGGACGGGACGATCCTCTTCAAGGCGGAGGCCTCGGCCTGGACGCCACGAGCGGTGCAGCTGCAGCAGGTCTGGGTCGACCCGACCGTCCGCGGCCGGCACCACGCCCAGCGCGGCATGCGCGATCTCTGCCGCCTGCTGCTCGAGCGGGTGCCGATCGTCTGCCTGTTCGTGCGCGCCGAGAACGCGCCCGCGATCCGGGTCTACGAGGCCATCGGGATGCGGCAGGTCGGGACCTACCGCTCGCTGATCCTCTGATGCACGAGCCGGTCGACACGGAGGCGCTGCGAGTCCGGGTCGAGGAGCAGATCCGCCGGCACGAGCTGATTCCGTCGGGCGGCGAGGTGACGGCGCTGGTCTCCGGAGGCCCAGACTCGACCTGCCTCTGGCACGCGCTGCGGGAGCTCGGGTACCGCGTCTCCGCGCTGCACGTCGACCACGGCCTGCGCGGGGCCGAGTCCGAGGAGGACGCGCGCCACTGCCGCGAGGTGCTCGGCGCGGAGGTCGTCGAGGCACCGTCGCCCCCCCGGCCGACCGAAGACGCCCTGCGCGAGCTGCGCTACTCCTTCGCCCGCGACCGCTTGCGCGCGACCGGCCACACCGCCTCGGACCAGGTCGAGACCGTCCTCTACCGGCTCGTCTCGAGCGGCGTCCCGGGCGGGATCAAGCCGAAGCGCGAGGACGGCGTCGTCCGCCCGCTCCTGAGGCTCTGGCGAGAGGAGACCGAGGCCTACTGCGACGCCGAGGGACTGACACCGCGGCGCGACAGCTCGAACCCGGAGACGAAGCGCGGACTCATCCGCGACGAGATCGTGCCGTTGCTCAGGCGGCTCCACCCTGGGGCGGAGCAGAACCTCCTGCGCCTCGCCGAGGGCAAGCCGTCGAAGCTCGACGAGCTGCTCGCCGCGCGCGAAGGCTCGAAGCGCGTCGACCTCGGCGGCGGGCTCACCGCCGTGCGCGAGTACGACCGCGTCTGGCTCGAGCAAACGCCGCTCGCGCTCCAGGGCGAGGTGCGCTGGGGCGCGTGGCGGATTGAATCCGAGCTGCCAGGCCTTAAGGTACGAAGCTGGCGGCCGGGCGACAGGCTCGCGGGCCGCCGCAAGAAGGTCCAAGACTTGTTCGTCGACGCCAAGATCCCTCGATCCGAGCGCGAGGCGTGGCCTCTCGTGGTGCGCGGGAACGAGGTCGTCGCGGTGCCGGGGATCGTCGAGGCGGCGGGCATCACCGCAGTGCGGGACGAGTGAGCCAGACGGAGCTGGAACGCGCGGTCGGCGAGATCCTCATTGACGAGGAGGCCCTGACCACGCGGGTCGGCGAGCTCGGCGCCGAGGTCTCCGCCGACTACGAGGGCCGCGACCTGCTCCTGATCGGCGTCCTCAAAGGCGCTGTCTTCTTCATGGCCGACCTGATGCGCCACCTGACCGTCCAGTGCGAGGTCGACTTCATGGCGATCTCGAGCTACGGCGACGCGACCGACTCCTCCGGGATCGTCCGGATCCTCAAGGACCTCGACATCAACATCGCAAACCGGCACGTGCTCGTGGTCGAGGACATCATCGATTCCGGCCTGACCCTCTCGTACCTGATGCGCAATCTCGAATCGCGTGAGCCCGCCTCACTCGAGGTGTGCGCGCTGATGACGAAGCCCGCGCGGCGCCAGATCGACGTTCCGGTCCGCTATATCGGCTTCGAGATTCCCGACCGCTTCGTTGTCGGCTACGGCCTCGATCTAGCAGAGCGGTACAGGAACCTGCCCTACGTCGCCGTACTCAGCGACGAGCTGGCATCCGCACAGCGTTAGATTCCGTAACCCCGGGAAGGTGAGTCTCATGCTCGCTGGTACCCTTTGCCGATAGAGGGCCCGTGAATCGATTCTTCCGCTCAGCGCTTTTCCCGCTCTTCGTGATCGTCGTGCTGGTCTACCTGGCCAGCCAGACGCTCCTGCCGCATTCGAAGAGCGCGAAGAAGGTCACCTACTCGGAGTTCATCACCGACGTTCGCAACGACAACGTCAAAACAGCCGAGTTCGCCCCGAGCAAGCACGCGATCAGCTTCGTCGAGAACAACGGCACCAAGGGCTCCGTGCACTACCCCGCGGACCAGGCGGTCCCGCAGCTGACCACGCTGATGCTCGACCACGACGTCACTTTCGACTCGAAGGGCACCGGCGGCTTCTCCTGGGTCGGGATCCTCGTCTCGATGCTGCCGTTCGTGATCCTGATCGCCTTCTGGATCTTCCTCATGAACCAGGTCCAGGGCGGCGGCTCGAAGGTGATGTCCTTCGGGAAGTCGCGCGCCAAGAGGATGGCGCCGGACTCGCCGAAGATCGGCTTCAAGGACGTCGCCGGCGTGGACGAGGCAGTGGAGGAGCTCCAGGAGATCAAGGAGTTCCTCGAGAACCCGAAGAAGTTCCAGGCCCTGGGCGCGCGCATTCCGAAGGGCGTGCTGCTCTACGGGCCGCCCGGTACCGGCAAGACGCTGCTCGCACGCGCGGTCGCCGGTGAGGCGGGCGTGCCATTCTTCTCGATCTCCGGCTCCGACTTCGTCGAGATGTTCGTCGGCGTCGGCGCCTCGCGCGTCCGCGACCTCTTCGAGCAGGC
>Ga0105239_10008806_pt1 | contig 11420 bp, 11 predicted proteins | sample KBSC44metaG_FD_92761 | JGI IMG/M metagenome (GOLD analysis project Ga0105239, IMG submission 92761) | Corn rhizosphere microbial communities from Kellogg Biological Station, Michigan, USA - KBS C4-4 metaG | ecosystem: Host-associated > Plants > Roots > Rhizosphere > Soil | place: Michigan, USA...
CAACGGATCGGCGAGCTGATCCAGTTGGAACGTCGCGCCTTCCAACCAGCGGTAGACGCCCCAGCTGAACGGGAACTCCTCGTTCGGCGCCCCGAGGGCCAGCGGTTGCGGGACGGCCAGAGGCAGCTCAGGCGCCAGACGTGGCAACCACGTCAGGTCCTTCTCCACCTGGCCTTGCATCGACGTAGTGCGTGGGAGACGGACGGCCAGGTCGCCGCCCACACGAAACGTCACATTGTCGGTACCCGAGGACGTAACCAGCCGGACCGGCAGCCCAGCCCACTGTGGGAACTGCTCGGCCAGCAGGTGTGCGACCAGCGACGCGTCGATGTCCACTTCGTCATCGTGCAGCTTGGTGACTTCGGGTTCAGACATGGGGACGGAGCCTGTCACAGCCGCTGGTTCTGCATCCACCGACTTTCGGCGGAGATCGCAGTGAGTTCTTCAGTCGTCGCCAGCGATGGCGCAGCCCAGGGTGAGGAAGGCTTCGTGGATGTCGTCGCGGATTTCCCACTGGATACGCAGGCGGCGGAACCAGTGCAGCAGCGCGAACGCGGCCTCGGCGACCCAGCGGTAGATGCCCAGCCCGGAGCCGTGCTCGGTGCCCCGGCGGGCGATGACCGGGGTGATGCCCAGCTCGCGCACTTGGCGGCGGTACTTGTTGTGGTCATAGCCGCGGTCGGCATACACCCGGTTCGGGCGCTGGCGCGGTCGTCCGCGCGTGCCCCGGATCGGTGGGACGGCCTGGAGTAGTGGGATGAGCTGGGTCACGTCGTTGCGGTTGCCACCGGTCAGCGTGGCTGCCAGCGGGATTCCGTGGGCCTCGACGATGACGTGGTGCTTGCTGCCGGTCCGGCCCCGGTCCACCGGGGACGGGCCGGTCTTGGCTCCGCCCTTCATCGCTCGTACGTGCGAGCCGTCGACTGCGGCGCGGGAGAAGTCCAGCATTCCCGCGCCGCGCAGTTCGGCCAGCAGCAGCTCGTGCAGCCGTTGCCAGACTCCGGCATCGTTCCAGTCCCGCAGCCGCCTCCAGCAGGTCATCCCTGAGCCGTAGCCGAGCTCTTGGGGCAGGAACTCCCAGCGAATCCCGGTGTACAACACGAACAGGATCCCGTTCAGGGCCTTGCGGTCGTCCAGCCGCGGGCGGCCCGGGTATCTGGGGTTGGGCTTGACCTGCGGCAACAGCGGCGCGATCCGTTCCCACAGGCCGTCCTCGACCTCCCACGGCCGACGTGTGCTCTTCTTCGTCTCGGCTGTCTCCCACCTCCGGCGGGAATCAACGAAGGCTGATACACGCGCATTCCCGTAGGCCAGACGACACAAATTTGTTAGGAGTCCTAAGAGCTATGCGAATTGGTAGCGCGTTCGGCTGTTGGTTGCGCTAGCCGCTGTTGGAGGGAGGCGTGTCGGAATTGGTAGATGGGACCCACCGTACGTAAGAGGTGTCTGCTCCGCGCGTCCTCCAGGAACGTGATCAGTCTTAGCGGGGTCCTGTGTCGGATCGCAAGGTGTACCAAGGCGACAGAGGTGTCGATGGTTGCGGAGCCAGGTGAGGACACGTCGGTGCCGCTCGTGCGTTTGGCCATTACGGCGTAGCCGAGGCCGAGCACGAGCCCGACCAGGGCTCCGCCCAGAATGACAACCGACAATTTGGACGCGAGCCCTGATGCGAGCCCGGGTGCAAGCTTTACCAAGAGCGTTACCAAGAGGCCGACTACGAGACCCAACACCGGGATGAGTACGAGCCCGTTTCTGTCCTGGCGCCAAGCATCTGCAGGTTCGAGGGAACTTCCAGCGACCTCCATACGCCTTGTGATTCCGCGAAGGGCGACACCCGCAACCCCGGAAGCTAGGCCGACTGAAAACCCTGACGTGATCCCGGCAGAAAGCCCTGACACGCGCCCGACTAAGAGGCTGGCCAGAAGCCCGCCTGTGAGTCCAGACATGAGCCCATACGCGAGGCCGTGTGATGCATTCCGATAGCTAAGGCGGGTGATTTGCCTTGGCGTATGCGGTACGCCCCGAACACTGCCGGCCAGAGGTCCGATGAAGCTCGCAATTCCGAAGATGAGTCCTGCGAAAAGCCCGAGCCCCAGCCCGAGCGAGAGCCCCAGACCTGGCGCCCAAATAGTCTCGTTCGCGAGCACGGTCGCGACGGCGGCTGTGATCATTCTGGACCGGTGAGTAGTCCAGGTGGGAATGTGCCACCAGGCGAGGTCCGAGGTGCGTTGTTCGGTGAGCTGGACGGCGATGTAGCGCAACGTGTGACGGGCCGTCGTGACGGTGTAGCGGGGTTTTGGGCGTCCAGGGCGGTGTTCGTAGGCGGCGTCGATGGCTTGGTCAAGGAGATGGTTTTCGATGTCAGCGGCAGTGGAGAATCGCGAATCGTCGAGGAGTTCGTCAACGGGGCCTGTCGCGCCGTAGACGTCACGGAGCAAGCTGAGGGCCAGCGGCGTCGTCAGGGCTTCTGATAACGCGCTGCGTGGCTGGCCAGCCCTCGCCGCCTCGGCGAGGTCATGCCTGATCGCCTTCCAGGGGGGTGGTGGTGGATCGACCAATGATTGGAGAAGGTAAGTTGCGGCCTCGGTGGGTTGCACCGCCTGCAGTTCCACCGCGGCGGCTCCGGTCAGGAGGATATGCTGTGCCGCATTAACCGCTTCTGCGGTGCGGCTGAGCAATACAACGCGAAAAGGGGCATCGGCAAGCGCCGCGAGTATGGAAGGCCGAATGCTCGCGGGGGTTTCGTCCAGGCCGTCGAGGAACGCTGCTACGCGTTCCGTGGCCAGCAAGTCTTCTGCTGCCTGACGACCCGTGCGGCCCCGGAACATCGGGTAGGTCTCGGCAAGTTTGCTCGCCATCCAGTCGGTCGTGGATTCGCCGCGATCGGGGTTCCAGCCGTGTAAGGTGAACAGCACTGGTACTGGAATTCGAGCTTGATCGTCCGGCGTGGCCTGCTCTCGGTGCCGCAACGCTTGCAGCAGAAGAAGAATCGCAGCGGAGCTCTTACCGGCCCCCGGTCGTCCAATCAACAACATCCTCCCTGACGGCAATCCCCCATAGATCTGGTACAACTCCTCCTGGGTACCCTCACCCAGTTCGCAATGGGTGACGGCGGTCAGCCCGGGCAGCGGACGGAACCTCGGATACCCAGTGGTGGCCGAGACAGGGCCAGCGACTGGTACCGTCGCGCGAGTCCAACGAATCGGCAACGGCCCAGGATGCGTCAACCTCCGATCGCTGGCCGCCGCCGTCCACTGATGCCGTGAAGCAGCAGCCAGCAGCCGCAGTTGCTCGTTCGCGGACGCAGCATCTTGTTTGGGCCCGGGCCCTCCGACGGGGTGGCGCTCCCGAATTTCGAGGTACACCAGCGGTGCGGACAACACCACCCCCGCAGGCCACGAGATCCACAGGAATGGCGTCCATGAAGTAGGCAAAACGTTCGCCTCGATGTTGCTGATCGCTGGAAGCAAGAAGAGCGCGATGATTGCGAGGAGTGTCGTAACCGTTGATGAGCGGCGCCGCATCGGTCGTGTCCTCCCGTTGACGCGGTCTCACTTGAAGTGCCTGTCTGCACGGCAACTGAAGCTTCTCTTCTAAGTCAGGGGAACGTGCTCTGTGAAAGTGTTGACGCTATCTCCCCGGGAGGCTGGGAGTGTTAGCCGCCGCAGGCCTACCGCCCCGGCTAGACGCGCATTGGCGGCAAGACGCAGAGACGACCGTGCAGCAGTCGTCGACCAGTTCGGGGATGCCCCGGCGGGCCGGGATGTCGAGGCCGTAGCCGGCGATGAGAACACCATCACGAGTCCGGTACCTGATGCTGACGCTGGTGTTGGGGCCGGTTGGATGTCCCGGCGTTGACGGGCTGCCATTCATAGCTATCGCCGCGACGGCGACTCTGTGCCTTGAGCGGTTCGCCACAACGGATCAGAAAGTCGGCCTGACTGCTCTAAACCACCGAGTCAGCTTGCTGTGACGGCTGCCAGGCCAACCTCATCGGTACCACCGCCGGGTTCTGATACGTCAGGAAGCACGGCTCTGGCCGCTCCGCAGTCAGCGCTTGTATCTCCCAACGAACGCTGAGTAACCGGTTGGCCGTTAACGGTGCCCGCCGCCGCTGCGCAGCGGGGGCACCGTGGCCAATCTCGACCATGCTGGTGCCTCGCCCGGCTGTGTCCGATCCGGTGTGGACGCAATCCTCTTGGGATAGCAGACGTGACTGAGCTGCGCGCCGGCCGCAGAAGAAGGCATCGTCTGTTCTCGGCTCGGCGAAGCTGACGGCGTGCCGGAGGACAGGAGTCCGGGTTCAGACTCCGATGAGGTCGTCGGTTGCCGGGCGGACATACACGGCCCAGGTCAGGGCGGCGCATATGGAGTAGAAGGCGATGAACGCGATGTAGGCGGCGTCGCCGGTGCCGGTCGACAGGAACGACTGGCGGAATGCGATCTGTACCAGGACGCCGCCGAAGGCGCCGACGGCTCCGGCGACGCTGACGAGCGCGCTGGCCAGTCTTCGGGCCTGGAAGCCCTCCTGCTCGGGGTCGGCGCCGTCGCTGAGGTTGGAGGCCGCGCGGGCGTGGAAGATCGCGGGGAGCACGGCCTTCGCGAAGTTCATCGTCCCCCGCCCGGAGCGGCTGCACTCCGCACCCGCGCCAAGTCACCGGGCCAGAACGGGTGCGCGAACGCGGCTTCGGCTCGCTGAACTACGGGCACCTCTACCGTATCCACGAGCAGATAGTCGAAGACTTCCACCGCGAAGCAGCCGCATACCGCGTCATGTTCAACCAGATCCGGCCACACGACGCCCTGGGCTTCCACCGCCCGATCGAGATCCTGGCCGACCCCCTGCTACACCCCACCCACATGAATCAACCCGAAGATCTTGTGCCACAAGCTTGACGCGGGAGGCCTCACGCGTGGTTTCGGCAACGTACCGCGGTGGCAGGGGTAGGTCTCTTCTCGGTCCGTGAGTTGTTGGGCATCGGTCCGGGCCAGGCGGCGGGAGTCGATGGCGGGCTCGATGATCTTACCAGTCCGGTAAGCATGTCGGGGATTGATCACGGGGGTCGGCATCTCAAGGCAGCACTCGCAGTCCACAGGTAGCTGAGGAAGATCCATCTCCAGCGGAAGGGCCTGATTCAGAGATCTGATGCGAACGCGCCATCACACGGGCACAATTGGAACGTCACATCCGTGCCCGTGCGTGGCGGCGAGGCTACTTCTCTGCCCAGACAACCGGGTGTTCAACGGAAGGCGGTTTCAGTTGGCAGGCCGTTCCTGGCCTCGACTCTGGGTGTTGCTGGCTGTCCCCCCGTGCGGCCAGCAGTGCCAATCTCCAGGTGCTTCCCCCGTGCGCCTGGATTTCGGGTCGGGGCTGAAAACGTCTGACCCCCCGCAAGAGCAAGCTCACGGGAGCAAGTGAGCGGGAGCTGAGCTGGACGCGAGCCCCGACAACCCACGTCGTTGACCGAAGTGAGTTGAAGGAGAGTCGTGAAAGCAAAGCCGAGGACCCTGCGCTTCCCCCCGCAGTGGCCGACCGTGGTGATCGTGGTCGTGGTCATTCTGCTGCTGGTCCACCCGACCATCGGCACCGACCAGATCAAGGCCATCGAGACCATCGTCTACCTGTTGGCGGGAAGCAGCGCGTGCGCCGCGCCGGCAATCCGGCGGGGCAAGCCCACGCGTAGGCGGGGTTAGTGACAGGGCCCCGGATCTGCGTTGGCGGATCCGGGGCCCGTCGGCTTCAGCGGTGCTCGCGATTCAGCCGGGCCGCCTTCTTGTGGTTGACCCGCGCGAGCCGGCCGCCGTTGGTGCCGTCGGCCAAAACCAGCGCCACGTGCTAAGCACCGTAGGTCCACCTGGAGCCTGGTGGATCTTCCGGATTCGGCAGGTCAGAGCCTGCTCGGCGGACGACTTGGCCGCCCGCACCGGCTCGGCGGCCCTGTGGGTGCCGATTATTTGGCTGGCAAGACTTTCGTGACGTGTTCGGTGGTTGTCGTCATAGCAGCAGGGCGCGTTTTCGGAGAAGTGGGCTAACCCCCGAGTTGTAGACACCTTGATACTTGGATCCGAGGTGGATCCACTTGGAGAGGTGAACGACGTACATGGGACGGCCGTCGAAGTACTCCCCGGAGTTCCGGGATGACGCTGTGAAGCTGGCGCTGGACTCCACCCTGCGGCGATGAAGGTTCTTGGCCCTTCGGAGCCGCCCTCGCCGGGGAGGCTTCAAACCGCCTCATGCTGCGTTGGCTGAAGACCGTCGTGGTGAGCGATGAGGAAAAGGCGCAGGTCATGCGTCAGGTAGGGCTCGGGAAGACGACCGCTGTGTGAAGCGTCGAAACAAAGAGATGGCATCGGAACCGGGGTGATGTTCTGCATTCCGGGATGAGTCTGGCGGGCGCGGCGTGACTGGCCAGGTGGTGTCCGGCGTAGAGGCGGCGTGAGCCTGGGCTGCGGCTTTCGTGTGGAACGTGGGAAGGCGTGCTGTGACACAGTTCCCGGGGATCAGCGTTCTCGGGGCGGCAGGGAGAAGCGCCGTGGTCCGGATGGATGGCCGCAGGTGGTGTGAGAGCCAGTCCGGTTCGGGAAGGGGCCGACGGAATAGGACTGGGGGGGCACGACGGCCTCCCGATCTCCCTGAGAATCATCTGCACCCCCGACGGGGACGCCGACAGGCACGCCCCCTGTAACACCGGCAACGCCGACCTATACCAAGCTGCTCGGCTGCAGTGCAACAAGCCCACCGACCAGCAAAGGCCAGCCTGCTGAACAGCGAAGAGGACTTCACCTTCTTCGACTGCCGTTCATCCCGCCGTTCCCGCAGCGATTCCCTGCGCCAACATGCTGAGTCGCTGCAGGAGACGGAACTCACCGAGGAGAGATGATGAACAGACGGTGGCATGCGGCGGCGAGCCTGGCACTGGCGACGAGCGTCATCCCGCTGGCCGCCGGGACGGCGGATGCGGCGGGTGGGAACGGGTACGGCGCGCGGAGCGCGTTCACGGTGGCCGTGTACGGGGACGCCCCATACGGGACCTCGCCGACGGACACGGCCGAGTTCCAGGCGACGCCGGCGTTCATCGCCGCGGTCAACACCGACCCTGATGTCAGCACGGTAATCCACGTGGGGGACATCCACTCCGGCAAGCAGTACTGCACCGCTGCGTACGACCAGTCCATCGCCGCGCTGTGGAAGACGTTCGCCGACCCGCTGGTCTACACGCCCGGCGACAACGAGTGGGCCGACTGCCACAAGGCCGGCGAGGGCGGCGGCAAGTACAACCCGGTCACCGGCCAGATCGATCCGGTGCTCGACCCGGCCACAGGGCAGCCGGTCGACTACGCCGCCGGCAACCCGGCCGCGAACCTGGACCTGATCCGGGACACGTTCTTCGGGCAGCCCGGCCACACTCTGGGCAGCGACACGCTGCGCGTGCTGTCGCAGGCCCAGCTGCCGAACTGGGCGCACCCGGAAGACTCGAAGTACGTAGAGAACGTGCTGTGGGTCCGCAACGGCACCCTGTTCGTCACCGTCAACGTGCCAGGCGGCTCGAACAACGACGCCGACCCCTGGTACGGCGCCCCGACCGCGTCCCAGGCACAGAAGGACGAGGCGGCCCAGCGCACCGCTGCCGACCTGCGGTGGCTGGACACTGCGTTCGCCCTGGCCCGCTTCGGCGGCGTCTCCAGCGTTGTGGTGACCACCCAGGCCGACATGTGGGACCTGGACGGCAAGACCGCCGCCCACCTGACGAACTACGAGCCGATCGTCTCCAGCCTGGCCTCCCACACCACCGCCTTCGGCAAGCCGGTGTTGCTGATGGTCGGCGACTCACACGTCTACCGCTCGGACAACCCGCTGCAGCAGGGCGCCCCGTGCACCGGCGACGAAGGGGTCTGCTCCTACGACGCCTGGAACAGCCACCCGAACTACAACGTGCCGAACTTCCACCGGATCGTCGTGCACGGCAGCACGATCCCGCTGGAATATCTGAAGCTCACTGTCACGCCGCTCGCGCACAACCCGACCACCGCCACCTCGTTCGGACCGTTCACCTGGGCGCGCGTGACAGGCTGACACTCCATCGCGCGGGGCCGCAGGTCAGATCCGAATCCGGCACGCGGTCCCGTGCGGTCGTGTCAGCCGCCCGCTTATAGATGAGCCTTGAACGCATCAATAGGCGGGCAATCAAAACGCGAAGCGGTCTGCGCGACAGTGTGAGGATGCTCTGGTCCGGAAACGCGTTTGCGCACCGGCAGCAACTCGCGAAACAGGTTACAGGCTGCAACTGGATCACCGGCTTCTCTGGCCCTTCGTCGCTGCCGAGCGCACAGCGGGCGTCGAAGTGAAACTGCAGCTGCTCAACCGGCCAACCAGCGCGCTCGGCGTTGACATCAACACGCTGGCCAGAGTTCTTGGGCACGCTGCTGCACCCGTCGACCCACGTGCCCACACTGGCTTCGGCGCTGCAGCAGCACCTGCCCGGCAGCCCGGACCAGACCGTGTTCGCCGCCAAGCTGGCCGAGTACCGCGCTGGCAGTCGTCGGCGTTCCGCCCCTGACGGGGTCGGGGAGGTGAACGGGGTTCCGACTGCCTTCCTCGCGTCCGGGGCGACGTTCCCCGACGTGCTGGCGGGCTCGGCGGCGGTCGGCGCCGGTCTGCCGATCCTGTTGACGGACCCGCATACGTTGTCGCCGCAGGTCTCCACCGTCGTCCACCGTCTGGGAATCCGGCAGGTGGTGTGGTCCTCGGCGGGCGGGCCGCTGTGGCCCCGAGCGTCGAGGCGGCCCTGGACCGCCAGGGGTGGTGACCAAGCGCCTGTCCAGTCCCGACCGCGGGGCCACGGCCGCCGCGATCGCCGCCTGCGCCGTCGGCACGGTTGGGTTCGCTTCCGCCGAGATCTCCTTCGCCCGCGGTGACAACGCGGGCGTCGATGCCTTGGCCTTGGGTGCCCTGTCCGGTGGGAGGTCGGCGATCAGCGACGCTCTGATGGCGCAGCTGATCGCTGCCGCGGCGCAGGCGCCGCAGTCGGCGACATCGCTTCAGGTGCAGGTCACTGATCTGCCTGCGGGATTGAGCGGCGACGTTACGGTTACCGGCCCCAACGGCTACAGCATGCGTCTGGTGTCGACCATGACGCTCAGCGGCCCGCTTCCGGGAACCTACGAGGTCACCGCAGGCATGGTGAAGGACGCCGCCGGCACTACCTACGCTGCCACGCAACCCACGCATACACTCACGGTGGCCGCTGGTGCGGCGCAGACCACGACCGTCGACTACTTCGATCAGATCCCGGCGACCACCAAGCCGATCGATCCGGTCACCGTCTCCGCGGTCGGTACCGCAATCGTGACGCTCACCGGGGCGCCCGCGGTGGCGGACGGGGAAACCATCGCGGTGGGCGTCGGGCCCGCCACGCCCAACGGCCTGCTGGTCAAGGTGGACAGCGTCACCAGCGGCGGTGCCGGGGTACAGGACCTGACCACCGAGCCGGGCATGCTCACCGACGCGATCACGCAAGGGGACTTCTCGGCGGACGCCGCACTTCCCGAGGAGTCGCCGTGCGATCTGGGCCCCGCGCCGGGGATGAACGGTGCCGTGAAGAACTCGGCGGCCAAGCCCGATGTGCGCCCCAGCGACTTGGCCAATGCTCTGAGCTGCGGCGCGAACGGCGCCGTCTCGCTGTACGGCCAACTGGACGCCAGCGTCTACCGGTGATCCACGCGCACTGGTCGCTGTTCCACGGAATCAGCGTGACGGCCACTGCCACCGCCTCGGAGACCGCGAGCTTCCAAGCAGACACAAGCGGAGACGCGACCTGCACAGTCGACGTCCCGATCAGCCCCCAGGGGACCCTGCCGACTATGAGGCGGGGCAGCCGGCGCGGTGTGCTTCACGGCCATCTCCATAGCGGTGCCGGTGTCTCGTCGACCATCGCAGGCCAGTCCGGGTCGAGGCGCAGGTGAAACAGATCCTTGCCGCCCGCAATGAGCGGACTGCGGGCAGCATACGGCCTTACGGTATCGAGTCCGCCCTCGAAGCTGCCGCCGAAGGCGGCAGCGGGCTGGTCACTGCCAGCGGCGAATGGTCCCGCGTGACGAACCGAGCCTCGGTCATCAGGCCGACCGTCGTGCAGCCGAATCGCTCCGACACGCGTTGCCCCGCCAGGACCTGCCGAAGAACGGCGAGATCGGACAGATCCCGAACACTCCGGTGGCCAGGGGCAACAGGCCGGCCGCGGCCAGCGCCCACCAGTTGCCGCCGAGAGCCGCGCCGATGGCTATGAGGGCCAGGCCCACGGCAGCCCGGATCAGGCGGCCGGGCCCAGTGGACATGTAATCGAGAAAACGCATCAGGGAACTCCTTCAGATGTCGCCGATCCGCCGGTCTCAGTGTGAGAACCGCATGTTCGGCAGGATCCGGGCCAGCCATCTGGGGCACGTCCACGCGGAGCGGCCGAGCAGGCGCAGCAGCACCGGCAGCAACACCAGGCGGATCAGCGCCGCGTCGAGGAACACCGCGACGCCGAGGATGACGCCCATCTCCTTCGGAGGCAGCGGACCGGACAGGGAGAAGGTGAAGAACACCGCGACCATCACCGCCGCCGCCGCGAAGATCACGCGGCCGGAGTGCCTCAGCGCCTCGGTGACAGCGCGCCGTGGGTCGCCGGTGAGTTCGAAGTGCTCCTTGGCGGAGGCCAGGAGGAACACGGTGTAGTCCATGGCGATCGCGAAGATCATGGCGAAGAAGAACACCGGTGCCCAGCCGTCCAGGAAGCCCTGGGGCGTGAAGCCCAGCAGCCCGGAGCCGTGGCCGTCCTGGAAGACCAGTCGGGCCACGCCGAAGGCGGCGGCGGTGGACAGCAGGCTGGTCAGCGTTCCGGCCAGGGCCGCCAGCGGGGCGCGCAGGGCCACCAGGAGCAGGACGAAGCCCAGGGTGAGGACCACGCCGATGACCAGCGGGGTCTTGGCGTCCAGGGCGTGCTGCAGGTCGAGGTTCTCCACAGCCGCGCCGCCGACCTTCGCATCAGCCGGCAGGTTGGCGCGCAGGTGGTCGACGGTGGTGCCCAGGGCCTTGGCGGAGGGGTCCACCGTGGGCACGGCCTGCACCATCGCCAGCCCGGAGGTGTCGGCCGCGGGGGTAGCGGGCGTGACAGCAGCGATTCCCGGAGTGGCAGCCGCTGCGGCACGCACCGCGTCGGCCTCGACCGCCGGGGCGATGATCTGCAGCGTGCCGGGCATGCCGGGGCCGAATGCCTGCTGGACTTGGGTGTATCCGACGCGGGCCGAGGCGTCCTTCGGGACGACGTTGATCGAGGGCATCGAGGTGCGCAGGCCCAGCAGGGGAGCGGCCAGCGCGAGCAGCACCGCCAGGGCCGGCAGGCCGTAGCGGAACGGGTGCCGCCACAGCTGCTCGCCCCAGC
>Ga0105239_10008807_pt1 | contig 11420 bp, 13 predicted proteins | sample KBSC44metaG_FD_92761 | JGI IMG/M metagenome (GOLD analysis project Ga0105239, IMG submission 92761) | Corn rhizosphere microbial communities from Kellogg Biological Station, Michigan, USA - KBS C4-4 metaG | ecosystem: Host-associated > Plants > Roots > Rhizosphere > Soil | place: Michigan, USA...
AATCAACATTTTATGGCTTGCAAACTACCAGCCCGCTAATGGCTAAGTATGCCAATGTTATCTACCAAAACCCAGCGCAAAAAACGCTGCCATTTGTGAGCAACAATATGGTGTTGCTACGTCTGGCTGACATACTTTTAATAAAGGCTGAAGCAGCGGCAAATTTGGGTGAGCAGGGTACCGCACTGACCTACCTTAACCAGGTGCGGCAAAGGGCCGGGCTTGACCCATATGTACCGGAGAGCGCAAGTGACCTGCTTTATACGATAATGGATGAGCGGGGGAGGGAACTGTTTGGCGAGGGCCAATGGTACTTTGACCTTGTACGATCAGGCCTTATTGATGACCCTAACTATTACAATTCTATAGAGGGTTATTTGCCAACCCGGATTGATCATAAAGGCTATCAATGGCCGCTGGACTTAAGGGCACTTTTGCCACAGGACCCTTTATTAACGCAAAACCCATGGTGGGCACAAGCTGGTCAATAATTAACTTAAACAAAGAAAAGATGAAAAATATTAGTAAACTCATTATAGTTTTTGCGTTAGCCAATATCGTTTTTGCTGCATGTAAAAAGGACGATTATATTATAGGTGGCAAATTGGAAAGCTCCACTACCACGTTGAGCACTTATGACTATTTGAAAAGTAACAAATATCAAATGTTTGACACCTTGTTGATGGTAATTGATAAAGCCGGATTAAAGGATGTAATTAATCAAAAAGGGATAACATTTTATGCTCCTTCAGATTTTTCAATTAATAATTACCTGCAGGCTAAGACGCTGGAAGCTCAAAAAGTAGATCCATTTGCAAAGTACAGCATTGATACATTGATTAAATATGATCTGAATGTATTCAAAGACTCTCTTAATGCTTATATCGTACCACAGAAAATTGTTTATGGCTCTCTTACGCAAAACGGGGTAGTTTTTAATACAGCAAAAAACGGAAGCCAGGTGGTTATCTCTTACGAACCAACATTCGATACAAACCTGGGGTATACTTCGGCTGTAAGCACAGCACCTCGTATCGAGTATTATACTTTTATTAAAGGGCATTTGCCGCCGGTTGTTGTAGCATCACAAATTGCTGACACTGTTGGGGTCAGGGTTTTATGTCAAACATCAGGACTAACCACCTCCACCGGGCAATTAAATGTTCTTAGTAATTCACATGTTTTATTCTTTAAACACTAAAAGCAACATGAAACGTAAATCATTTTTCTATATAACATCGCTATTAATATGTTTTGCAACAATTTATGCTTGCAAAAAAACGGCTGCAGGGTTCCTTAGTCCTTATATTCACTATGAGCAAAGCCCTATATTAATTCCGAAGGGCCGTGCTTTTCTGAGTGCAGGATTGAATGGCGATGGAACTTCTCAACCCATTTCGGTTAAGGTTTTGCATTATTATGATAAAGCAACGGGTAAAGTATTAGATACCCTTTTTAATAAAACCTTTCCTGTTCAGATCTGGACAGGTTTATATAACTCTAAAACAGATACAACCCTGCAACTGATAAATGCCAAGCTTAAAACAGTTAACGCAGCTCCGATTTCGGTTAACCCTGCAAGCGGGCAAATTGTGGCTAATTATGGGGCCTTAAAGCTGCCGGCAGGGGAATATCAATTTGATTTAGAAATAAAAAATGAAACAGGTACAAAAGTATATCCTAAAATCGGCGATTTTATACTTAAAGACACAACCACCTATGATGCAGTTCCGGCCCTGGGTACGCAATATGATAAATTGTTTAAAGTAGGAAATGAAAGTGTCGCTAAAACCGCAGGGGTTCCTACTCTTACAATTACAAGGGTGGCTGATACGCCCAATATAGTAACTGTTAAGTTTTTAGATAAAAACGGGGTGTATTTCAACCCCAAAAAGGGAGAGGTTCAAAGACGGCCTACTACGGGTTTAAATCCTAATCCTCCATATTTACAAACCCTTCAGGATTATTCTATTTCATATACTGCCACCGATGATGCAATGATCTTTAAATTTCCTTTTACACCTTTCCCATTGAACTCCTTGGGAAATGGGTATAATATTTATTATAGGATACCTACAAATTATGTACACATTGACGGGCAACCTGATGGGATGTGGAGCCTAAACCCACGGTTTCCGATACGAATATATATGCCGGGATCATACCTTGTAACCATGCAGTTCCCGGATATTGTTCATGTGCAGTAAGCAAAACAGCTTATTTACGGGAGCCTATGTTAAATATCAGGTAAATAAAGCGGTTTTATTGCACCCAATTAAACCAGAAAACAAAAACTAGCTGATATTGAAGATAATCAAAACAGGGGGGGGGAGCAAATATAGTGTGGAGAGCATCCCAATATGCCTGCTTGTAAAAGGACAACTGTGGCTTAATACGGAATAGATATTATTAACCATAAACAAAATAGAACCCGTTGAAGAAATCAATTATATTGTTTTTAAAATCCATTGCAGGAATAGAAAGCGGATAACGACCACATTAAAAAAATCCATTAATAACCAATTAAATACACCGGCACTGACCAGGCCGGATAAATTATCATAAACCTAAATTTTTATAAAATGAAACCTATAAACTTATTATTTTCAGGAAGTATTCTTTTGATATTAAGCATATTGTCAAGCTGTAAAAAAAATATAATAGAACCAACTTTGTCAGGAAAGAATTTAACCCGTTCTGATAAATTGGTCTCGCTGGCCGCAAGCTCTACCGGTACCTGGACAAAACTAACAAACCAGCCAATGTACGCCTTCAGCTCGGTGGCAATACTACTTTCGGATGGAACCGTCGCGGTAAAAACTACCGGCCCATCTAATTATGGAAACGTATGGTTAAAACTAACACCGGATGTTACCGGAAGTTACGTAAATGGCACCTGGTCAAATACTATTGCGCCAATGGCAGACACCCGGCACGATTTTAGTTCGCAGTTGCTTCCCAATGGTAAGTTATATGCAGCTGGGGGGGAATACGGAACAGGGGCTGCTACGGCTGAAGTATACGATCCGGTGAGTAATACCTGGACAACTACCAGTACCCCGGCAGGATCGATGCTCGATGCTTCAAGCCAACTTTTGAATGATGGTACCATCATTCAGAATTTTGTGGGTTTAAACGGGTCAACCGCATGTAGTATATACAACCCCTCAACAAACAACTGGAGTCCTGTATTTAACTCCTTGCATAGTCTTGATGAAGGCCATTTCGTACAACAGCCGGATCAAAGTGTATTAAATATTGATATAGGTGGAGCAACTGCAGAAAGATATATTCCATCCCTGGGAAAATGGATCGCTGACGCTCCCCCGGTCAATAATCTTTATGGGCCTGATGGCGAAATGGGAGCCGGGTTCTTATTACCTAACCTGAAGACCTTTTTTATGGGAGCAAATGGTAAAACTACTTATTATACGCCATCCAATTCGCAAAGCCCGGGTTCCTGGACGGCCGGCCCAGGCACACCAGGCGGGCTAGGCGCAGATGATGCCGGCGCTGCTTTTATGATAAATGGCAAAATAATTTATGCGCTTGGCCCAGCTCCCACGCGAAGAAAGAGTTATCAGTCGCCAACAACTTTTTTTGAATTTGATTATACCACTAATACTTACACTCAAATTACGGCTCCCGGAGGAACTACAACATATGCAGCCCCAACTTTTGAGTGTAACTTTTTACAATTACCCGATGGGTCGTTGCTTTTTGCAACAATGTATTCTGCAACCGGTTTTTATATTTACACACCAGGAGGCACCCAAATAACAGCAGGGGTGCCAACTATTACTAATGTTGCAAATACCGGCACCCGAACCTACACCATAACCGGTACGGGCTTTCGTGGAATTAATACAGGAGCTGCCTATGGCGACGACGCACAAAACAACACCAACTATCCTATTGTGCGTTTAACTTTCGGTTCAAATGTTTATTATGCAAGAACATATAATTGGACACTGACCGGAACAAACTCTGTTCAGGTTAGTATGCCAAATGCTATTCCTTCAGGCACTTACGCAATGACGGTTACGGTTAATGGTTTCAGTTCGACACCAACTAACATCACGTTCTGATAATATCGATTGATATTTAACGAGCTGTTTTTCAATTAGAATTGAGGTATTTATGTCGCTGAAGACAACAAACTACCTGGGAGCAGCGAATAAATGCAAGCCGGATAAGCGGGTGGTACTAATGTATCACCCGTCTTTAAACGATTATAATTATACTATATAATAAGCGGTTTAATATGAATAAACCAGGAAGAATGTAAAAAAATGCGGAATTCTATTTCAAATCGACTAACTCTATTTAAAAATATGCAATTAAAATTTAAGGCGTTGTTAACGGCCATCTTAATCCTTACATTATCATCCTATAGTTTTGCCCAGCAAAGTTGCCCGAAATGGGGGCCGTATGTAAAAACGGTACACATGGCAAAAAATAACGCCGAGCTTATGATGGCCGATGTGATGATCCCATCCGATGGTACAGCGCCTTATACTTATGCCTGTTCGGTTCAATTTGGTATTGGGAAAAGCGGCGGCTATTGCGGCATTCAGAAGGCAGGGTTAACAGACTCGCGCATGCCGAATAACATATTTTCAATTTGGGATTTTCCTAATAAAATACAAATAGCCGAGCAATATAAAGACCCGCTAACCTTTGTTGGTGGTTTTGGAGGTGAAGGTACCGGGTTGCACTCCCACACAGACTTTGGATGGAAACCCGGTTATTGGTATACTAATATTGTAAGGCGATGGTCCGTTAACGATTCAACAACACAGGTCGGATATTGGATATATGATCAAAGCGAAAAAACGTATAGGCATTATGTAACTTTTTCTGTTCCTGAAAAAGAGGCTATGCTGCATGGCGACATTGGAAGCTTTCTTGAAAATTTTGCAGACGAACAGAAAAGTTCCAGAGTAGCGATATATAAATCGTACTGGATGTTAAGTGGACAAAATAAGTGGTTACACCCTGATTCTTTGTTGGCCGAAGCAGGCGAGGGTTCGTGGAAAGCAGAGCGATATGGTAATGATGGTGTAAAGGTAACCTCATGCGGAACAAGCCCATGGCAAAAAAAGACTTTTTATCCGGTCACTCAAAAAGAAAAGCCGGATTTTATCCCAGCCAACGTTTATGATTTAGCATGTTACTATGACCATTCGCAAAAAAAGATATTTGTTAACTGGAGTATTCTGCAAACGGCTACGCCGCAGTTAAGTTATGAGGTGCAAATATTTGACAACAGTTCATACACAGGGAAGCCATTGGCTTCATCCAAAGGCATCGATCCCGATTTGAACAGCATAGGTATCGAGGTAAAAGGCCTGAATCTAAAAAATCAGGATTATTATATCACCTTACAGATAACAGATATTTTTGGACAGCAATCCCCGATAAAAACCACCGTATTAGAGGAAAAGAAACCTTAAAGAAAAGTAGTATCCTGGAGGATCTCCCGCAATCCTCTTCAAAGTTGCATTGAGCCCGCTTCGTTACTGAAGCGGGCTTACCTATGAGCGAACAACAAGACAATCGCCTTGCGATATCGAAAACGTTTCAATAACATTGAGAAATATTTATTTCAAAGTACTTTGAAATAAAAAGTAAACTGGTATTTTTGTAACTGCTATAGGCCTGGCAACGGAAGCTCCGTGGGAGTGCCATCGGCAATTTATCAGTTAATGAATTACAGTAAGAAATATAACCTAACATAACTCAGCCAATTTAAGATGAGTAAACAAACTGATTGCTTTTACAACAGATTCTCGTTTTTATATCCATTGGTGGATGTCTTCCTAAAACCCCAAAAAAAGATTCTATTTAACGAGATCAATAGCTTGCCTGAAGGTAATCTGTTGGAGATTGGTGTTGGCAACGGTGCTCATTTTCAGCTTTATAAAAAGCATCGGAAGATTGGAATTGAGTGCTCTGCAGCAATGCTTAAAATAGCCCGCAAAAAAAGCCGCGGAAATATTCGGCTTTTCAAAATGGACGGCGAAGCACTCTTATTTGATGATAACGAATTTGATTACGTCGTTCTCTCTCATGTTATCGCCGTAGCAGATAATCCCGCGCAATTATTAGAAGAAGTGTTTAGAGTATTAAAACCGCAAGGGCAGGTGTTTATTCTTAATCATTTTACACCCGATAACTGGCTTAGGCATATCGATAGCGCGTTTGAGCGGATTTCGAATATTCTTCACTTCAAATCGGTTTTTTGTATCGATGAAATAGCCACCATCAAAAAGTTTATTCTTATAAAAGAGATTCATTTTGGCTTAGCATCATATTTCAAACTTTTAATCTACCAGAAAAAGTGAGAAAAAAGTATATTCTTATTTGCATACCGCTGCTCATCAGTTTGTTTATTTATTTGTTTTACAGAACAGGCAGGACGGCTGTTAACGAAATCTTCATTCGGATGATTTCGGCAACAACATACACAAGTTTAAAGGCACATATTGTTAAGGCATTACCTTTGAACAATATTGTGATTTATTCTTTACCTGAAGGGCTGTGGATATTTTGTATTACGCTCACCTCAAAGCCCTATTATGCCAGGCTGAATAATCGGCGGGTCGATTGTGTGTATATTCCACTTATATTTTGTATTACCCTGGAAATATTTCAACTCTTTCATATCACCAATGGCAGATTTGACTTTATGGACATTGGAGTTTCTGTTGTGTTTTGGCTATTGGCCAGTTACGTTGTGAGTGATGAGCCTGAAAAACAGGATATCTTTACCAGGCCGAACTCAAGAATGATTGCTTTCCTGGCCAGTTATTGTATTGTTTATTTGGCACATGTTTTTAAATAGAAAGGAAATTACATTTAGAGCGCATGAATAGAATTAAGGAACACCTGGCAAGCTATCGGTATTCAATACGTGGGATATTGCTGGCATTTCGATACGAGCATAACATGATCTTTCATCTTGCTGCTGCTATTGCCGTCGTGGTGGTAAACATCCTGTTGAAAGTTAATAAAACCGAGTGGCTTATTACCCTAATATTGATCGGCCTGGCGTGGATGGCAGAGATTTTTAATACAGCTATTGAAAAGTTAGCAGACCGGGTTACTAAAGAACAGGATCCATTAATTGGACAAGTAAAAGATCTGGCTTCCGGGGCTGTGTTGATTATTTGCTGTTTTGCAGTTGCATGCGCTATAATCATATATCTGCCTTATTTGCTGACATAATCTCATAAAGCGGTTTGCAACTCAAGTCATCGCGATTTGCGCTATTAGCACCATATTCTTAGGCAATTTATTCCTATCGGTATTTTTGTTTAGCTTCCACCTTCGGCCGTCGGCATCCCGGGTTATTATCAATTCGTAACCTTTGGGTTCTCTCGTTTTATTGACCGGGCTTTTTGCTATAACCCGTTTAACAGCACCTGTTACTAAATCGTAAATTTGCAAGGTAGTTCTGTTTGATACATGATTATAAGTTCCGGGAGGCATATCATAAATTATATTGTCGCCACCTTTAACCACACGAAACATTCGCTCTTTCTCCATTTCCTGGTGTAAAAGATCATAATCACCGTCATCATGATTATTTAGTTCAAGTCTTACTGTAAAAAAGGCCATTTCGTGATATTTAGGTTGCCAATTGATAATAAAATCTCACATAAAGTTAAAAAATTAAGTAACATCAATTTGGAAAAATATTTTCACTTTACTATTTATTAAATTGTAAATAATAACTGGTTTTGGCTTTTATATTTGTGGTGCTTAATAAGTTTTAATGTATTGGCTTACAATTAATAAATACATTATTAATTGGGTATTAGTACGCGATAATATTCAGTAGAAATACGCAGTCATATCTATTAAAGTAATGCCATATTTGATTAGCAAAAATAAACCTTTTCAAGTATGAAAAACTTAACCACAACATCCAAACCGGTTCGGCGGAATTTTCGCCGGGGCCTGCTATTTGTGTCGCTGTTTATTGCTATAAGTTGCGGCACGCCCACAACGCCCTGCGGCACCTTTCATTTCACAGGTACGGCGCTGCCCGGGGGCGGAGGCGCCACCGTTAATATCGATTTTAATTTTGGGCCTTCAACGTGCGCCTCAACGTGCAATTGTAGCACCATTGCTTACGTTCAGATTGTGAGGGTAATTGACCGCAGTACCGGCGCGTTCCTTGCGCCTAACTCCGATCAGCAGGCCCGGATTGTAACCGGCACACCGCAACCCACACTCAACGGCTGGGCGGTAGACAGGCTTTCAGGACGTAACTGGGGATATTATGGCCGCAATAATGACGGTACATTTGCCAGCACTTTAACGCCTGGCAGCAATGCATCTACAGCTACATTGCGGGATATGCCATCAGGCTGGGGCCCAGACGACTGGCTGGATTTCGTAAGTGTTCCGGTTTGCATTGATAACAGTTCGCCCTGTGTGAGCAATTTGCTGGGCTATTGGTACTGGCTTATTATTATCGGTGCCGATGGGCATAACGGCGATCCGTTTAACGAACCCGGTGTGGATTGGAACAAAGACGCCTTTGACGCATCGGTGCAAATGTGGAACCAAACTGCACCACCGCTGGGTAAAACAGTATTCCCTACATTCACACGTATGTCTAATTAAGTACCTTTAAAACAACATATCATGAAATTACATATCCTGCGGGTTTTACCCATCATACTTATCTTTCCTTGCATGTTCTCCTGTTCGCAGAAGACGAAACAAAAAGAAGAACCGAAACCGGTTGTGAGCCAGCGCGACAGTGTGCTGGGCGATGCCGATAAAAAACGCGCCGCATGGGCGCAGCAATTGCATGGCATGACCGTAAAACAGCTTACCGATCAACTGTCGAAAGAGTCGGTTAAAGGGTTGGAACCTTTTAACTCGATGGCTTATAAGGAACTCACTTCACGTAAATCGGTAACTATCGATACCATTCAAAATGTGGTGGTAAAAAATGCGAACCGCTCATCGCTATTGAGCCTGCTTGCAGTTAGGAAGCTTAGTCAGCCTGTTTATCAAAAACTGGATGCGCAGGTAAAGGCCTCTGTTTATGTAGACGCCCTGCGCAGTGCCAAAACATTCAACACTTTTGGTTTGCCGCATAGTAAATGGGAAGAAGCCGCCCAGGCCATTATCGAAGCCGGCCCGGTTACCACCCGCGGACTCGAAGCCCTGCTTACCGACAGTCGTCCGGCACCCATGTGGGGATCGGAAGATTATATGGAATATAAGCTGTATAACTACCGCGTAAAGGATTATGCCTATGCACTCATAATTGGATCGCAGAAAGGCCAGCTGCAACTATCAAAAGACACCGCCGAAAGGGATAAATTGATTGATGCGCTGGTGAAGGGTAAACGGTAATAGCGCCTTACGCGCCGGTTTTTAAATATTGATACATCATCTGCCTATAAATAGACAAGCTGCTCTGAAAGGGGTGGCTTGTTGTGTTGAGTAGGGGACCGGCATGGTGGAGCTTTTATGGCAACATGCCTGGTAAAGCGTTCCATTTTTCCACACGGAACACCCGGAACGCTGTGAAACATGCTGATTATCAATTGTTTTAATTTTCTGAAAATGGAATCCCCTTAAAAAAATAAATCAGGCGCCTTCTGCCGCCTGATTTTACTTAAACTGATCTAAGAACGAATGAAGGTTTTTGTGATTCTTTAAACGGGTATTTTGGTTTACAACACGTCATTAGTCTGCTTGTCCTATTTTGAAGGCATACGGCTGAAAACAGATACTGGAGTAGTACCATCCGGCCGTGGCGAACTATGCCAGCTCAGTTTATTCCCTTCAAGCTTGAAGCTGCTGACGCGGGTCGTCTCATCCCAATTGGGATATGAGGCGCGCTCTACGTGAAAAGTGATGGTGCCTTTTGTTTCGTCGACGGTATAGGTGCCGAAATGACAACTGGCGCTCAGCACGGCATCCCGGTATTCGTCCGGCGTGCCTTTCGCCCGGTCGCCGGAAGCAAATTTTAGGTGCTCCGACCGGAATATTTCTATCACGTAATGTCCGTCGGCTGTAAAAATGGCGATGCCCCTGGGATCTGCACCATAGTCAACAACTTGTTTGCCGTCTGGCAGAATTTTATCGGCCGCGGTGAGCCGCCAGGAACCTGTAAGTAAAGTTGATTGAGAAAATGCCGGCATTGTAGCGAACGCCAATGCCAAAAGCAAAAAGCTCTTTTTTAAGACTAAAAATTGTTTTTTCATGATTTTGATTTTTGATGGTCAAAGGTGTTTTTTGCCGATCGGTTTCAATAATCTTTTCGACGGGGAACTGGCTATTCCGCGCGGCTCCGGGCAGTTATTCGACGCCAGTATTTTTATTGGCTGCTTGGCTTGTTACCTGAATTTTGCCGGCAGTGGCAGAGAATAATGCCCCAACGGCCGGGAAAACTGTAAGAAGCCATAAAAGGTTGGTATTTTTGGGTATGAAGATGTGGAGGCACGCACCTGGTATTGTTCAACTTCAGCTGCTTATATGGGTAGCCGTTTTGCTGTTGATCTTTTTTTCGCTGTTGCCGATGGATGGGTTTGCACGGTCGGCGGTATACACCGTAGTCAACACCATCTCGTACGCCATTATTATTTATGGCAACATACTGATCCTGTATCCTGCGTTTTACAAAAAAGGAAAATTTGTTTGGTACGGCTTGCTGGTGGCGCTTTTTTTGGTGGTAACCGGCATGTTGCGTGGCTATGCCACCATCATACTTTACCAGTATTTTTCACTGACGGCGAAAACCCCTATAACATGGCTCAGGTTGCTGGGTTATGTGCCCGGCGGTGTACTAATTTATGTCCTCAGCTTGATCTTTCGTATTGCAATTGCCTATTTCACTTTAAAGCAGCAAACAGAAGAAATCCTTTTGCAAAAAAGCCAGGCCGAACTCAATTTACTTAAATCGCAGGTGCAGCCGCACTTTTTGTTTAATGCGCTCAACAGCATTTATTACCGGGTTTACAAGATTGATCCGCTGTCGGCCGGGCTGATAGAACACCTGTCGGATATTATGCGGTATTTTGTTGATGAAAGCCCCAAGGATGAAGTGCCGGTAGCTACCGAGGTGGCATTTATTGAAAACTATATGGAGCTCGAAAGGATCCGCATCCGGCACGGCGTCAACGTTAATTTCGAGAAGGCCTATAACCCGGAACTCCGCATCCCGCCGATGTTGCTCATGACCTTTGTGGAAAATATTTTTAAACACGGCATCGACAAATCGCGCAAGCAAAACCAGGTTAGTATTTCGCTGGTGCAACAAAATGATTATTTGCTTTTTAAAACCAGCAACCGTAAGTTCGATACGGACGCTGGCGACCAACCGGGCGGGTTTGGGCTCATTAACTTAACCAAAAGACTCAGGATGTTATACGGTGACAAATTTGAAC
>Ga0105239_10008809_pt1 | contig 11417 bp, 9 predicted proteins | sample KBSC44metaG_FD_92761 | JGI IMG/M metagenome (GOLD analysis project Ga0105239, IMG submission 92761) | Corn rhizosphere microbial communities from Kellogg Biological Station, Michigan, USA - KBS C4-4 metaG | ecosystem: Host-associated > Plants > Roots > Rhizosphere > Soil | place: Michigan, USA...
GCCGCCGCCTCGCGCGCCGGAACAGTGCGGGCTTTGCAGGTCTAATAACACGGAAAACACCGAGAGAGTCCGGAGGGGACATGAAACGAAGAGCACTTCTCTGCCTAGCGACCGTCGCAGCGCTCGTCGCGTTCGTCGCACTGCCCGGGGCGGCAAACGCGCAGTCCGCCGCGGGTACCAACGCGGTCACGCATTGGAATGAGATCGCGGCGAGCACGCTCGTTGCGATGCCGGGTCCTGCGGGAGGAGCACCTTCTGCCCTGCAGATCAATATGGGGATAACGCAGGGGGCCGTCTACGACGCGATCAATGCGATCACGCCCAAGCACCATCGGCCGTATCTCCTCAACCGGCGTTTCTCGGCGAGAGCCTCGGGGGAGGCCGCTGCCGCGACGGCGGCGTACCGCGTTCTCTCCAACATCATCTCGACGGTGCCCGCGGGCATCACGTTCCCAAACAGGGACACCCTGTTGCAGTCGCTCGCCGATCAATACGCCACGTCGCTCAACGCGATACCGGACTCGCCGTTCAAGACACAGGGGATCGCGGCGGGGAACGCCGCCGCCGACGCGATGATCGCCGCCCGCGCGGGCGACGGACGCTTCGGCCCGTCGCAGTGGACGGGGACGATCTCAGATCCGGCGATCTCGGATCCGGGGCACTGGCAGCCGCTGTTGCCGAATGGAACGTCGCCGCTTGACCCGACTCCGTGGGTCGGCGGCGTGCGACCGTTTTTGTTGGAGAGCTCCTCACAGTTCCGCACCGCCGGCCCCAACGCCCTGACGAGCGCCGCCTACACGGCGGACTTCAACGAGGTCAAGACGCTCGGCGGCGACGGCGTGGCGACCGCCTCGACCCGCATGCCCGACCAGACGCACAACGCGATCTTCTGGCAGAGCGCGGGGGGTCCGGCCTTGTTGTGGAGCGGCGCTGCGCGCAACTTGGCCGAGGATCCGGCCCACGCGCTCGACCTCGCGGACACTGCGCGTCTGCTTGCGATGATGAACCTGAGCGGCGCTGATGCGTCGATCAACTGCTGGAACGACAAGTACCACTTCACTTCTGGCGGCCCTGGCACGCGATCCGCCAAGCGGACTGGGACGGCAACCCCGCGACCTCAGCCGACCCGACCTGGACGCCGCTCCTGACCGCGCCCTACCCCGAACACCCGTCCGGGCACATGTGCCTCGACGGTGCGCATCTCCGCGTCCTCGAAATGTTCTTCGGCACCGACACGATGCACTTCGACGTCACCAGCAGCCAGTTCCCCGGACAGCCGCGCTCGTTCGACAGCTTCTCGGCAGCGCTGGAGGAGATCACCGATGCACGCGTCTGGGCCGGGCTGCACTTCCGCACCGCCGACGTACAGGGACAGCACCTCGGCATCAACGTCGCCGAGTACACGGCCGACCACTACTTCCAGCCGGTCGGCCGAGGCTAAGCCAATCGCGAGGGGCCGCATCCGCGGCCCCTCGCAACGGACCCCCCTCGCTCGCGCGGGACGGCGAGCAGAAGCGTGCGCGGCGCAGCGCTGACTACTTCCTCTCGTCCAGGCCGCAAGCGCGGGCGGGCGGGCATGGTGATGCGGAAGGAATGTTCGCGACGCGTAAGCGACGCGGTGAGCGCCTACCTCTGTCGCGATGACCCGGTGGCGGCGGCGAGCCGGCGTACGAGGCCTGCTAGGGCCCCGCGAGAACGACGGCGACCTTCGCACCGGGCGGCAGTTGCGTGGCCGGCGCAGGCGTCTGTGCGAGGACGCGGCCGCGCTTGCGCTTGGGCGCCGACTTCCTCGAGACCTTGCCCAGGGCACAGTTCTGCGCCGCCAGCGCGCGCCGCGCGTCGGCGACGAGCCTCCCGGCCAGCGCGGGGACACCGCAGCCGACGATGGTCGTGACGTCGCCTTGGCCGAGCTGCCCGCAGTCCACCCTGCACGCCTCGACCGAGATGGAGTGGTCGACGCTGACCTGCGCGTTGATCACGGCCGTGAAGGTCGTGGTCGCGCCGGCCGGGAACCCACTGAGGGCGCAGTCCACGAACGGCACCTTGGCGGCGGTCGGCACGCACGCCTGGCCGTTCGCGCCGGTCACCGAGGTGTACGTGTTGGGCGCGACCCGGTCGGACTGGGCGCGGAGAACGAACAGGCTCAGCACGGTGTCCGCCTCGTTGCCGGACGGAAACGCCCGCGGCCCGGTGTTGGTCACGGTGATCGTCAGCGTGACGTCCTGCCCGAACGGGACGGGGTTCGGCGGGGATTGGACCGTGTTGACGAGGGCATCGCCCGACGCGGCCGCCGGCGACATCGCCAGCGCCGACACGACGAGCGCGATCGCTGCGGCCTTGCGCACCACCCCACGGACGAGTCTACGCCCCGACAAGTGCCTCTGGGCGCTCAATTTCCCTGCGAGAGAGAACGACTCAATTTCCGTTGCCAGAACGAAGGCGGAGTAGTGCAGTGCCGGGAGCACCTCTTGTGTCTGGCATCGACCTCAGGACCTGGTGTTGGGCCAGCTCACTGCCCGCCACCGCGCAGCTGCTCGACCCGCACCTTAGAGATTCCAGCCGTCGCAGCGATCGTCGTGTCAGCGATCCCGGCCTCGCGGGCGCGACGGGGACGTCCGGCAATGCCGCCCACGCCCTGCCACTGCTGATCTCCGCCTGGGGCCGCCAACCGCGAACCCACGGGTCCCTGCCGTTGGCCTCGAACCGTTGACGCCGGGCCACGAAGCCGCCGCGGACTGGACCTGCGCGTCAGGGCATGATCTCGATCGGCAGTCGCGGCCGCGGCCGGGCACCCGTGTGCTGCCAACCAAAACGGAGAGAGCCCCGCTTGGTTCGCTTGCGCTCCAGACGAGTTGCGCAAGCCATCTCGGCTGAGGCGAGACGCCTGCTCCTCGTCCAACCCAGGCGTCTCGGCGCACCTACCGCGGACGCCTCCTTTCACACCGGGTGCTTGTGCTGTCGCAGGTCTAAGGGAAGCACTACGCGATGGAACTCATCGGCGAGCGCGCCGAGGGCGCCGACGCCTGCTGAAGGAGCGCGTGGGCGATGTCGAGGAGTTCATCGACGCCGTCGAGCGCGTGGCCACCGGCGGCACCGATCTCGACCCCGAGGTTGTCGGCCGCGTGCTGGAGCGCCGCCGAACCGAGGGCGCGTGGACCGGCTCAAACCGCGGGAGCGAGACGCGCTCTGCCTGATTGCGGAGGGGAAGTCGAATCAGGGCCGCCGAGTGCTGGTCATTACCGAGGCCGCAGTCGAGAAGCACGTGACGGCATCTTCCACAACCAACTCCCACGGAGCACCGGCGCGTGCTCGCCGTGCTCGCGTACCTCCGCGACTCCGCGTAAGGCGATCCTGTGCGACGAACGCGCCGTCGTGCCGGTGGCGGCCTACTGCCAGTGCCCTCACTTCCAAGCGGCCTTCCCGAGCGCCAGGCGGGCGACGCGCAGCTCGTGCGGGTCGACGGCGAACAGCCGGAAACCAAGACCGTGGAGGCGCGCGGCGACGGCGTCGGACACGCGGCCGCGGAGCCGCATCCCGATCCGGCAGCCGGGCCGGCCCTCGCGGACCTCGGCCACGGCTTCCAGAAGCTCGTAGGTGGCGGAGTCGATGTCGCTTCGGGGATCGACGGCCAGCATGCCACGGCGCATGTAGCCGTCGAGTGGTTCGGACGTTAGGAGCTGGCTGGTGGGGATGGCTAACATCGCCTCCTGCAACGCCCGCACGTCGATCCACATCACGTCACTCTCCTCCGCGATGTCCGCGGCGCGCATCACGGCTCGGGGGCTCGTGAGGTAGCTGCCGACCGCGAGGCGTCGACCTTCGGCGAGCTCCTCACCCAGCCGGCGGATGGTTCGGGCCTCGATCGGGTCGCTGACGTGACGCACCACCAGTCGCGGCGTCGAGCCGTAGCCGCTCCGCTCAGCCGCGAGGGCGAGCCCGTCCATCTCCGCTCGCAGCACGTCCGGATTGCCGATGGGAAGTAACAGCTGGGGCGCGTCGTCGAGCAGCGCCTGAGGGACCAGCTCCCCGGCTTCGTCTGACCGGGCGTCGATTGCTCGCACGTCGATGTCGACGCCGTTCAGCGCTGTCAGCAGGGGCGTGAACGCCTCTGCCACGGCTTCGTGCATCTCGGTCAGCGCCCCGTCGCCGCTCCCACGCCGCACCGCCGCCTCGAGGACGTTCACCAGCTGCCCTGTCGTGGCCAGCACGTCGTCGATGCTGGTCAGGACTCCTGCCGCTCCACGCTCGAGTGCGGTCCTCGCCTGTGCCGGCGTCCTAACGCGCGCGAGCACGGAGCACCCCGAGGCTGCGTCGGAACGATCCATCAGCAGGGAGAGGTCTGCGCCCGCGGCGGCGACGCGACTCAGTCTCACGGACCCGACGAGGAGTTCGCCGGCGCCGCCGTCGATCGAAACGGCATCCCCTTCTTGTAGGACGCGCTCGCCGGCGGTCAGGGTCCGTCGCTTCTCGTCGATCGACACGGCGCCGCAGCCGACGACGCACGGCTTCGCGAGTGCACGGGCGACGACGGCGGCATGACTCGTGGCGCCGCCGCGAGCCGTTACGATGGCGGCAGCGGCGATGAGTCCGTGTAGGTCCCGCGGGCTCGTTGTAGGGCGGGCCAAGATGAGCTCCCTGCCCGCCTTCGCTCGCTCGACCGCCCGCTCGGAGTCGAGGACGAGGCTGCCGGTTACGTGCCCGGGCGAGGCGCCGATGCCGGCGGCGATGACCGCACCGACGGCTCGCGCCTTCTCGAGGTCGGCCTGATCGAAGCGCGGCCGCTCGACCCAGCGCAGGTGGTCGGCGGACACCCCGGCGACGGCGGCTGAGGGCCGGAGCCGCCCGTCCCGGAGCATGTCGGCGGCGATCGTGATCGCGGCCTCCGGAGTCCGCCTGGCGCTGCGCACCTGCAGCACGTACAGCTTGCCGCGTTCCACGGTGTACTCGATGTCCAGCGCGTCGCCGTAGGCGAGCTCGAGGTCCTCGGCGATCCGGGCGAGCTCACCGAAGATCTCCGGGGTGCGCTCGGCGGCCGCGGCGATCGTCTCCGGGTCCGCAACGCCGGCGACGACGTCCTCCCCCTGCCCGTGCTCGAGGAACTCCCCGTAAAGAGCGCGCTCGCCGGTCAGGGGGTTGCGGGTGAAGGCGACACCGGCCCCGGACGGCGAGCCGAGGTTGCCGAAGACCATGGTCTGGACGACGACGGCCGTGCCCAGGTCATGGGAGATGTCGTGATGGTCGCGGTAGGTGATCGCGCGCCGACTGTTCCAAGAGCGAAGGACCGCCATGACCGCCACCCGCAGCTGCGCCCATGGGTCCGCCGGTATCGCCGCGCCGACGTCGTCCTCCACGGCCTGCCGGCAGCGCGCCCAATAGCGGTCGAACATCTCGGCGAACGGCGTGCCGCCGGGGCGCAGCGCAAAGTTGGCCACGGCCCCGTCGACGACGTCAGGATCGGAGCCGAGGACGACCTCGGAGAACCCCTTCTGCAGTCGCCGCGTCACGTCCAGGACGAACTCCGGCTCGCCCGTGGCCGCGGCGAGGGCTACGGCCGCGTCGTGGCCGATGCCGAGGTTGAGGATCGTCTCCATGATGCCGGGCATTGAGACGGGGGCCCCCGAACGCACCGAAACGAGCAGGGGGAGCGGGCCGCCGCCGAAGGTTCGCCCTGTCTTCTGCTCGAGGGTGGCGACCTGTGCGCGCACCGCCTCGGTGACACCGGCTGGAAGCTTTCCGGTCGCGACGTACTCGGCGCAGGCCCGAGTCGTGATGATGAAGCCGGGCGGGACTGGCAGGCCGGCCCTGCTCATGCGCGAGAGCCCGGCGCCCTTGCCGCCGAGCAACGCGACGTCGTCGGGGTCGGCGTCCTCGAAGCTGTAGGCCCATCGCGTCGTCGCCGGTGAGTCGTGATCGACCGAGCTCATCGGTTCAATCCGTGCGCGCCTTGCCGAGGGACCGCAGGAGGTCCTCATGGAACTCGAACCAGATGTCGTGGACCGACTCGAGACCGGGCGACGAGAGGTACTCCCGCTCGCCTCGGTCGACCCGGTCGAGGGCCGCGTCGAAGCGCTCGCCGTAGCGGAGGAAGCGCGGGTCGTGGTCGCCGAGCGCGCCAGCGATCCGCTTCAACCGCTCGACGAGCTTCGCGGCCCTCGTGATGATCTTCTCGTCGTAATCGCGGTCGGAGTGGTCGTTCGCCACCTTGTGACCTCCGACATCGATCTGCTGCCACGCCGCCATCGCTTGGAGGAGCTGGGCATTGATCTTCTCGAAGCGCTCGTGCAGCCCGCCCGACTCGGCGTCGGACCGGAGGTCCCCGTACGCCGCGGCGGCGAAGGCGACGAGGGCGGGCTCGGCCGCGTCGGTCGGCAGCAGGAGTTCGCCGGCGCGGCCGATCAGGTCGCCCCGCTCGAGGGCGGCGACGGTGTCCTCGGCCGCCGACTCCGCGAGCGCGAGCACTTCGGCTACCGCCCGCGTTCGGCACATCCCCTTGAGGACTATGACGTTGAGCACCTCGAACTCGGTGCGAGTCACGGCTACAGCCAGCGGTGCTTTGAGCTTCGGAGATCGGCCTTGTCGGAGAACGGGAGATAACCCTTGCCTGAGAAGATCTTCGTCGGAACGACCTCGTGCGCGAACTTGCGCTTCGTGATCTCGTAGTAGTAGTTCGAGACCCGCTGGTCGATCTCCCAGAGGTCGTAGTCCCTGCAGGCCTTCTCGTACGTGCCCGCCAGGCGCAGGTGCGGCAGGATCATGTCGATGAAGTAGACCCAGTGGCCGTTGGTGATGAGCTCTCGCCGGGGCATGCGGGCCAGCTTGCCGTAGAGCTTCAGCGTGGCCTGTTGCAGCTTCTCGAGCTCGGCACCCAGGTCGTCCAGCGCCACGGGACGGACCTCGCCCATCGGCGTGTTCCACTTCTCGCGGACGAAGACCGCCCCGCCGGTGATGTACGGCACGTAGTTCTTCGGCCGCGTGAAGGAGGTCGAGATGTCGTTGACGCGGATCTCCGCGAGGCCCATCGCCCCGGCGTCGATCACCACGGCGGCCGTATAGCAGTGGGGCACGTCCTCGTGGTCGCAGACGTCGCTCCAGTGGAACTCCTCTTCATTGGTGAAAAGGTCGCGGACGATCAGCACTCGCCCGTCGGGCAGCAGGTAGGGCCCTGTGTCGCCGAGTCCCAGCCGGCTGTCGAAGTGGTCGAGGAAGGCAAGCAGCGTTGCAGCGGCGTTGAAGCGAGTGAAGGCGTCGTGTTTCGGCTCGTCGGGCTCGAAGTCCTCGAGCTCGCCGAGCAGCTGATCGAGGATCTCCTGCTCGTGCACGCGGCAGCGATAGCGGTCCTGCGAGTTGAGGATGTAGCCGTCCTGGCGCTTGCCCCAGAGCACGCGCTGCATGAACTTGAGGATGTCGTTGCTCTCCTCGACGTAGTCGTCGGGTTGGATCGCCTCGAGCGCGAGCAGGCCGCAGCGCCCCATGCCGAACCCGGCCGCGCCGATGCACCAATCGTGCACGCAGTTGACCTTGGTGCCGATCTCGCGCCGCGCCGTGGCGCCGATGTCCATCACGCCCTGCGGGCCGGCCTCGTCCGTGGTCATGCGCAGGATCTCCGGCCAGCGGTAGAACTCGTGCATGAAGGCGAGAATCTCGTACTCCTGCCGCGGGATCATCCCGGAGACCCCTTCGGTGGCCCTCATAACGAGGACGTCCCAGATGTTCCACGCGAGGTAGTTGTTGAGATCGTTGAGCTCGTCGAGCGTGAACTGCTGGCGTAGAACCTCGTCCTTCGAGACCCTGTCGACGACGCCGGTCTTGGCCCGCCGGCGCATTATCTTGTCGCCGAGGATTCCGTCGGGCACCGGCTCGAGCCCGACGAAGTTGCCCTCGTAGGTCAGATCCTGGAAGCGCAGGCCGTCGTCGTCTGGCTCGTAGCGCAGCTTGTAGGTCGCGGTCTTGCTGGTGGTGGTCATGCGCCGTGCTCGGCGAGGTAAACGCGGCCGACGCTGTTGTCCTCGCAGTCGAGCCGGACGCGCTTGCCTTCAAGCCGTTCCACGATCGTCTCGAAGTGCGCGTCGTTGGTGTTTCCGACCTCGTATCGCGAATTGCTGTCCGTCAGACCGATCGTCATGAGGCACGGCGTCTGGAACTCGCGCGACAGGATCCCAAGGTGCGATTCGGGCGCGCCGGACATGGTCAGGATGCCTGTCGCGCCCATGCTGAGCACCGGGGCCAGGAAGGTCGTCGTGCCACCCCGGACGAGGAGGATGTAGTCCTTCAGCGTTCCCGACCGAATCAGCGCGAGCACGTCGCTCGGCGTCTCGAGGTACTTGACGACTCCGGTGGGAGCCTTCTTCGTCTCGAAGGCGTTGTGGCCCTCGGCGATGATGCTGCCCATTCGTGTCTAGGTTCCCACAACGGTGTGGAGCGCCGTTCCCGCGGGCTAGCCGGTCGGGAGCGGCAGCGTGGCGGCCAGGAGTGTGCCGCCGCCGGGCGGGCTCTCGATTTCCAGCCGCCCACCGAGCGCGGTCGCGCGGTCGCCCAGCCCGACCAGACCGTGCCCATCGGGATCGGCGCCTCCGATCCCGTCGTCACGAACCTGGACGTGGAGCAGTCCGTTCTGCACGGATACGGTGACCTGGGCATGCTCCGCGTCGGCGTGCTTGACGACGTTGGTGAGCGCCTCGGCCACGATGAAGTAGGCGCTCGCCTCGATCTCCGCCGGAACTCGCTCGGCCGGAACATCAAGCCTGACCGGTAGGTCGAGCCGTCCTACGAACGCGTCGACGCCAGCTCGGAGGCCGCCGCGTTCGAGCACGGCTGGAAGAATCCCGTGCGCAAGCTCGCGCAGCTCTCTATTGCTCTGCTCGGCCTGCTCGAGCGCGTCACCCACGAGCTGCCGCGCCTCGCCGACGTGCGTTCCAAGTGCTCGCCTAGCGAGCTTCAGCGTCAAGATCGTGTGCACCAACCGCTGCTGCGCGCCGTCGTGCAGGTCCCGCACCAAGCGGCGGCGGGCCTCGTCCGCCGCGGTGACGAGCCGCCCCCGCGACGCGTCAAGTTGGCCGCGGCTGTCGGCGTTGGCGATGGCGGTTTCGAGCAGTCCGGCGAACTGAGCCATCCGCTCCTCGGTGTCGACCGGCGGCGACTCCTCGCCAACCCAGCTCGCTCCGATCACGCCCCAAACCCGACCGTCGACGACGACAGGCACTCCGACGATCCCGCGGACGCCCATGGTGCGCTGGACCTCAGCGATGGGGCCGTGCGCTTCCTCAAAGTTGTCCATCCGGACGGGCCGCTCCGTGCGCCCTACCATCTCCTGGACGTTGTTGCCCTCGAGGCTCAGCCGCGAGCCTTTCGGCACCAGCTCCGCGCGTGACCCGTGATGGGCGAGCACCGTGATCTCCGCCCCGGGTTCGTAGCGACTCAGCGAGACGCGGTCGGCGCCGAGCAGCCCCTCCATCTCCGCGGCCACGGCGTCGAAGACCGCTGTGCGCGGCGCACCTTCCGCCACCAGCGTTGCCACCCGCCGCAGCGCGGCCTGCTCGGCGGCGAGCCGCTCCACCTCCGCGCGCGTCTCGGCGTTGGCGATGGCGGTGCCGACCAGGTCGGCGAACTGCGCGATGCGGCTCTCGGTCTCGGGCGGGCACGGCTCCGCGCCGAACCTCGCCGCGACGATGGCGCCCCAGATGCCTCCACCGACCACGATCGGATGACCGACCGCCGAGCCGATCCCGTGGGCGCGGGCCCCCTCGGCTGTGGTCTCGCCGACGGCGGAGTAATCGTCGATCCGGCGCGGCCGTCCTTCACGAAGCACGAACGCAAGGACACCGTCGCCGTCCGCCGGCACGCGCGTGCCGACCGGGAACTGGGCCGACATCCCGGCGCCCCAAGCAGCGACTCTGCTCGCGGTTCCGTCGCCCTCGTCCCGGAGCAGTGCGCACTCGACCTCTGCGAGCAGGTTCGCCGCCTCCTCAGCGACCTTGGCGAAGACTTCCGCGGGCGAGGCTGCCTTCGCGACCAACGTCGCGACTCGCCGCAGCGCGGCCTGCGCCTCCCCGAGCCGGTCCGCCCTCCCGCGCGACTCCGCGTTGGCGATCGCGGTGCCGACCAGGTCGGTGAACTGCGCAATGCGCGACTCGGTGTCTGGCGGCAGAGGCTGGCTCTGCTTGGAGTGGACGGCCAGCGCGCCCCACAAACGGCCCTCCACCACGATCGGGGAACCGACCGACGAGCTCACGCCGAGCACGTTGCGGATGACCGCCGCTATCGATCCTGGAACGGTCGTCCAATCGTCCACGCGCGCGGCCTCGCGCGTCGCCGCGACGATCGTCGCCGGATCGCCGGGCTCCATGTCCCAGCGAGCGGGAACGGGCGGGTGCTCGCCCATTGCGGCCCAGGTCGCCACGGTCGTGACTGACGCGTCGTCCTCGTATCGGATCATTCCGGAGAAATCGGCGCCTAAAAGCGTGCCGACCTCTCGCGCGACCGCGCCCAACAGCTCACTCGACGGGACGTCTTGAGCAACGAGCGTCGCGACCCGCCGCAGCGCCGCCTGCTCCTCCGCGTGAACGCGCAGCTCCTCGCGACTTGCGTCGAGCAAAAGCTGCGCCTCGCGCAACTCCGCCTCGACGCGCCGGCGCTCGGTCGTGTCCCGTCCGACGCTGTACACGACGCCCCGCTCGGGCATCGACAGCGTGTTCCACTCGAGCCACCGCACTGAGCCGTCGGCGCAGATGACGCGGGCCTCGAACCCAACCAGATCGTGACCCTCCGCGAGCTGCGCCAGCGCCTCGCGCGCCGGCTCTACGTCATCCGGATGGAGGATCTCGAGAGCGGATCGCGAGAAGAGCTCCGGCTTCGTATACCCCAAGAGGCACAGGAACGACGCGTTCACGCGCCTGAACTCGCCGTCGAAGCCGATGATGGACAGCGGGTCGATCGAGAGGTCGAAGAAGTCCTCCAGCTCGGTCTCGGGCTGTGGCACATGTGGCGGCCTGGCCACGTCCACGCGCTCCTTTCGTTTCCGCGATTATCCCTCAGGATCAGGTGCTAACGGTGCCGCACCGGACCGGTACTGATCCCCAGCGCGGACCCGCCCGCGCCGGCGCGGATCCTGCTGGTGAGGCCGCCGACCCACCGGGGGTCCCTGCGTCGCTGTTCGGAAGGTGGAGCGTTCGCTGCGCAGCCTCGGCGTGACCACGGTGCTTAGGCAGCACAGTCGTCGACCTCGACGAGACGGGCATCACGGTCGAGGGCCCCGACGGCGCGGCGCAGCGCCTCCCAACGCGAACCGGGGTCTGGGCGGTGGGTCACCGCTTTCGCTCTCGCCTCGAAGCTGACGGAGCTCAGAGCGCCGAGCAGGACCACGCGGGCCGATGACGGTCGAGCCGGGACCTCAGCCTCCCCGGCCATCCCGAGGTCCTCGC
>Ga0105239_10008810_pt1 | contig 11416 bp, 14 predicted proteins | sample KBSC44metaG_FD_92761 | JGI IMG/M metagenome (GOLD analysis project Ga0105239, IMG submission 92761) | Corn rhizosphere microbial communities from Kellogg Biological Station, Michigan, USA - KBS C4-4 metaG | ecosystem: Host-associated > Plants > Roots > Rhizosphere > Soil | place: Michigan, USA...
CGACCGTTCTGCTCACCCCCGAGCAGGTCGACGATGCTGCGAAGCGTTCGGTCGAGGCTGTCGACTACCGCCCCCCGGGGACCTGATCCGCGCTACTTGAGCAGGCGCGACAGGCGCCGGTCCTTGAGCACCCGGCCGTCGGTCTGCTCGGTCGGGCAGTACGTCATCACGTAGTCCTCGTAGAAGACCGCCTCGAGCTTGGTGCCGCAGCGGGGGCAGGGCTCGCCCTGCTTGCGGTGGACCAGCAGCGGCATCGGCAGCTTGTCCGGGATGGGCAGGTCGATCACGCGCTCGTAGTGGTCGAGGGCGGCGCCGAGGGTCGCGATGGTCTGCGCGCGCAGCTCCTGCGCCTCCTCCAGCGACAGGTCGTCGCCGCGCTTGAACGGCGAGAGCTTGGCGTGCCAGAGGATCTCGTCGACCCACGAGCGGCCGATGCCGGCGATCACGCGCTGGTCGCGCAGCAGCGAGTGCAGCGGCCGGTTCCCGGTGACGAGCTCGTCGAACGGCGGCGGGTCCGGCCAGGCCTCCGGGCCCATGGTGGCCAGCATCTCGTCGTCGAAGACGACGTCGGAGGGCAGCAGCTTGACCCACGCCGCCTGCTTGGTGCCGAACTCGCGCAGGCGCAGCTCGCGGTCGCCGGGCAGGCGCACGAGTAGCCGCGAGGTGCGGTCGCGCGGGCCCGCGCGCTTCTCGAACAGCTGCAGCCTGCCGGCGCTCATCAGGTGGACGAGCAGCGTCAGGTCGCCGGCGAACTCGACCAGGAAGAGCTTGCCGCGCCGGCCCACGCCGGCGATGGCCCGGCCCTCGAGCGCGCTCAGCGGCGGGTCGAAGCTGCGCAGCGCGTTGACGCCGGGCGCGAGCACGGACTCGACCTCGACCCCGCGCAGCGCGGCGTCCAGGCGACGCGCGGTGATCTCCACCTCGGGTAGCTCGGGCACCTGCCCAATGCTAGGACCGCTGCAGCAGCGCGCGCAGCGTCCGGCGCATGACCGCGCTGGCCTCGTCCACGCTCAGGCCCTGGTGGGAGCGCAGGGCCTCCCAGGTGTTCCAGTCGCAGGCGGCGCCGAGCGCGCGTTGGAGCTCGACGCGCTCGCGCTTCGGGCAGGCGGCGAGCTCGGGGCCGAAGACCCGCTCGGCCTCGGCGCGCTTGAACGCCCGGAAGGCCTGCAGGGCGTTGCGGCTGCCGGTCGAGAACGGCTCGTTGAGCAGCGCCGAGCGCCGCACCGGGGTGATGAACTCGAGCACGCGCGCACGCTGGTCCACGAAGGCGTCGAGGCGCGCGTCGAGCGGGCCGGTGTCGGGCAGGTGCTCGACGATCTGGACGACGCGCTCGGTCTGCCGCGCGCCGACCGCGCGCTGCAGCGTCTCGCGGTCGCCGAAGTGCTGGAAGATCGAGCGCGGCGAGACGCCGGCCCGCTCCGCGATCTCGTCCGCCGAGGGCCGCAGGTTGCCCGCGTCGAGCAGCGCGAGCGTCGCGTCCACGATCGCCTCGCGCGTGCGCCGGGCGCGCGCGGTGCGACCGTCGATCTTCTCCGCTGCGGTCATCGGGTCAATTGTTGCAGTGCCACTGCAAACTTGCGCGCCATCTCCGTCGCCTTACGGAGCCGTAGCGTTGCGCTTACGGTCGCTTGATCGCCGGACGGAAGGATCGCCGCCATGACCACCGTCCTCGCCATAGCCTCCGACCCGGCCCTCGACACCGACCTCGTCGAGGAGGTGAGGACCACCCATCCGGATCGGGTGACGGTGCTGCTCCTGGCCTCCGGCTTCGCCGCCGACACGTGGGCCTGGCGCGACGGCCCGCGCGAGCGCGCGCTGCGCGACCGGCTGGCGCTGCTGCTGGCCCGCGTCGAGGCCCGCACGGGCGCGTTCGTGACCGGCCTCGTCGGCGACAGCGACGCGGTCGACGGCGACGAGTACGACCATGTCGTGCGCGCGCCGGGCGTGCTGGCCGCCGCCTAGCCGTTCGCGTCGTCCGCGATCTCCTCCAGCTCCCGGGGCCGGAGGAGGTCGATGAGTTCGCCGCGCGTGCCGTCCACCCGCACCGCCGCCACGCCGCCCTTCTTCAGGTCGACGCGCCCGCCGGTGAAATCGAACACCGTCTGGGAGAAATCGGGCTCGTGCCCCACGACGAGCACCCGAGCGTCGTCGCCCTGGGCGGCGAGCAGGGCGCGCGCCTCGCTCGCGTCGAACCCGGCCGACAGGGGCTGGTGGACCATCGGGTCGGCCTTCAGCGCCTTCGCGGCCAGGCGTGCCGTGTCGCGCGCGCGCACGCGGGGACTGGTGTAGACGGCGGCGAACTCGAGTCCGAGGCGTGCCAGCGCCTCGCCTGCCGTGCGGGCCTGCTTCTCGCCCTTGGCCGTGAGGCGGCGGTCGGCGTCCTGCCTAGCCCCGTGCGGTTCGGCGTCACCGTGGCGGAGGAGCCAGAGCTGCTGCGCCATCGCAGCTCCGGAGACTACCGCTGGTCTAGCGAATGACGAAGTTCAGCCCGGGCTTCGGGATGAGGCGGCCGTGGCTCGTCCTGATGAACCGGATCGTGGGCGGCTGGGTCGGGAGCGACGGCGCAGGCGCGACGCCTCCGGCGCCGGCCGCCAGGCGGAGCGGCGCGACCCGAGGAGTCGCCGAGCCGGTGGCGCCGGAGCTGCCGCCCTGATCGGCCGCGATCGCGAGCGGGACGACCGCGGCGGCGAGGCCTGCGAGTCCCGCGGATAGCATCCCCAGCGCCTTGAGCACGATCGTCGATACGCACGACGAGGCGGCCCGGCTCGACCTACCGCCGCTGCTCGTCCGTCGGCCGCTCGAGGCCTTCCTCGACCAACGCGGCCTCGGCTCCGGGCCGATCGAGGCCGAGACGGTGGGCGAGGGCCACTCCAACGTGACCTACCTGATCCGGCGCGACGGCGGCGAGTGGGTGCTGCGCCGCCCGCCCCGGCCGCCCCTGCCGCCCAGCGCCCACGACGTGCTGCGCGAGGCGCGGCTGCTGCTCGCCGTCGCCGGCCAGCCGGTGCGCACCCCGCAGGTGCTGGCCACCTGCGACGACCCCGAGGTCATCGGCGCGCCCTTCTACGTCATGGAGCGCGTGCAGGGCGACGTCATCACCACCGCCATCCCCGACGCCCTCGACACCCCCGAGCAGCGCCGCCGCGTCGCCGACGAGCTCATCGACGCGCTGGTGGAGATCCACGCCGTGCCCTGGCAGGAGTGCGGCCTGGAGGGGTACGGCAAGCCGACCGGCTACCTCGACCGCCAGCTGCGCCGCTTCGGCGGCCTGTGGGAGCACAACAAGACGCGGGAGGTCGACGTGCTCGACCGGGTCACGGCGTGGCTCGGCGACCACAAGCCCGAGTCGCCGCCGGCCACGATCGTGCACGGCGACTACCGGCTCGGGAACACGATGTTCGCCCCCGGCACGCCCGCGCGGCTGGTGGCGATCTTCGACTGGGAGCTGGCGACGATCGGCGATCCCCTGGCCGATGTCGGCTACCTGACCGCCACCTACCCCGAGCCGGGCGACGACGAGGGCACGCTCTTCAACCTCGCGGCGGTGACCACGCGCGAGGGGTTCCCGTCGCGGGCCGAGCTCATCGCCCGCTACGAGTCCGAGTCGGACCGGTCGATGTCCGAGCTGCGCTGGTACCAGACGCTCGCGCTGTGGAAGTCGGCCGTGTTCCTCGAGGGCTCGTACAAGCGCCTGCTCGCCGGCACGACCGACGACCCGTTCTTCCGCCTGCTCGACGAGGGCGTGCCCGAGATCGCCCAGCGGGCCTGGGACGTGGCCCATGGCGGCTGAGCCGGGGCTGCGCGGCCTGCTCGTCGACTTCGGCGGCGTCCTCACCACCGACGTGTTCACGTCGTTCCGCGAGTTCTGCGAGGCCGAGGGCCTGCCGCCCGACACCGTCCGCGACCGCTTCATGAAGGACCCGCTGGCGCGCGAGCTGCTGGCCGACCTCGAGACCGGGCGCATCAGCGATGCCGACTTCGAGCAGCGGTTCGCCGCCGTGCTCGAGGTCGAGCAATCCGACGGCCTGATCGACCGGCTGTTCGCGGGCATGCACCCGGACGAGGCGATGGTCGACGCGGTGCGCGCGGCTCGGGTCGCCGGTATCCGCACCGGGTTGATCTCGAACTCGTGGGGTTCGGGCCGCTACGACCGTGACCAGTTCCCCGGCCTGTTCGACGGCGTGGTCATCTCCGGCGAGGTCGGGATCCGCAAGCCCGACCCGCACATCTACGAGCTGGGCGCCGAGACGGTCGACCTGCCGCCGCAGGCGTGCGTGTTCGTCGATGACCTGCGCGGCAATCTGAAGCCCGCACGGGCGCTGGGCATGACCACGGTCCACCACGTGCGCGCCGACGACACCATCGCCGAGCTCGAGGCGCTGCTGGGCGTGGCCCTGCGCTGACCGCCTATCCCGCCGCGATCAGCGCCACCCCGGCCAGGGCGGCGACCATCCCCACCTCCTGGATGCGGCGGACGCGCTCGCCCAGCACCACGCGGGCCAGCACGACGGTGACGACCGGGTAGAGCGCGCCGAGGACGGCGACCACGCTCAGCAGGCCCTCGGTCGCCGCCGCCGCATAGAGGCCGTTGGCGCCCGCGTCGAGCACGCCGACGATGGCGAGCTTGCCGAGCTGCCTGGGCGCGGTCGGGACCGGGATGCGGGCGGCCAGGACCACGATGAGGATCGCGGTCACCGAGGTCGCACGCGCGACGAGCAGCGACCACGGCACGCTGATGTCGGCGCCGCCCTTGATGCCGATGAAGAACACCCCGAAGCCCAGCGCCGCCACCAGAGCGAGGCCGATGCTGGCCCGCCCCGATACCGCCTTCTCGGGCACGTCCTGATCGAGCTCGCGCGAGGCCAGCACCACGCCGATCACGGCAGCGGCGATGCCGACGAGCTGCACCGCGGTGGGGCGGTCGCCGGTGGCCACGCCGACGATGACCGGCAGCGCCGCGCTGGTGGCGCTGATGGGCGCGACGATGCTCATGGTCCCGATGGCCAGCGCGCGGTAGAAGGCGCCGAGCGCCACCGCCCCCGCCAGCCCGCCGGCCGCGGCCGGCCAGAGGTCGAGGAGGTCGGGCATATGCGGCCGGGCGATGGCGACGCCGATCGCGATGGCGATCAGGCCGGCCAGCTGGCTGACCAGCAGCACCGCGAGCACGGGCACGCGCCGGCTCTGGAGCCCGCCGAGGAAGTCGGCGAGCCCCCAACACAGCGACGACGACAGGCTCAGGACGACCGCGAGCACGGCGCCGCATCCTGGCAGGACGCCTCCCCGCGGCCTCAGGTGGCTAGCCTGGGGCGCATGTGCCGAAACATCCGGACCCTCCATAACTTCCAGCCGCCCGCGACGCGCGACGAGGTCGAGGCCTCCGCGCTCCAGTACGTGCGCAAGATCAGCGGCTACACCAAGCCCTCGCAGGCCAACGCCGAGGCGTTCGAGCGCGCCGTGGCCGAAGTCGCCGCGGTGACCAACCGGTTGCTCGACGAGCTGACGACGAACGCGCCGCCGCGCAACCGCGAGGTCGAGGCCGAGAAGGCCCGCGCCCGCGCCGCTGAGCGCTACGCCGCCGCCTAACGGCGCTTGCCGCGCCCGTACAGCAGGCGCAGCGTCCGGCCGATCAGGCCCGACTTGAGCTTGCTGTTCGGGAACATGTGGAGGTCCTTCTTGGGCGCGAAGCGGGTGATGAGGATCGCCTGCTGGTCGCAGTACTTGCGGATGCCGCCGGCCCCGTGGCGCGAGCCCAACCCCGACGCCTTCCAGCCGCCCATCGGCAGCTCGAGCGCGACGTAGTTGATCTGCGCGTCGTTCACGCACACCGCGCCGGCCTCGACGCGCCGGGCCACGTCCTCGCCGCGCGCCGCGTCGCGCGTCCACACCGACGCCGCCAGCCCGTAGGGCGAGTCGTTGGCCAGGCGCAGCGCCTCCTCGGCGCCGCGGACCTTCATGATCGGCAGCGTCGGGCCGAAGGTCTCGTCGGTCATGCACTTCATCGTGTGGTCGACGTCGACCAGCACGGTAGGTTCGTAGTAGCGGCCGGCGCCTTCGGCGCGCTTGCCGCCGGTAAGCACGCGCGCGCCCTTGTCGACGGCGTCGCGCACGTGGTCCTCGACGATGTCGAGCTGCGGCGGGAAGATCACCGCGCCGACGTCGGCCTCGCCCGGGCCGTGCGACTCGCCCTGGCGCAGCTTGCGCACGTTGTCGGTGACCTTGGCCACGAACTGGTCGTAGACCGCCTCATCGACGTAGGCGCGCTCGGTCGAGATGCAGACCTGGCCGGCGTTGTTCATCGCGTAGAAGGTGGCGGCGTTGGCCGCGCGGTCGATGTCGGCGTCGTCGAGCACGATCATCGGGTCCTTGCCGCCGAGCTCGAGGCTGACCGGCGTGAGCGTCCGGGCGGCCCGCTCCATCACCTTGCGACCGGTCTTCGTCGAGCCGGTGAACATGACGAAGTCGACCTCGTCGACGAGAGCGGCGCCGGTCTCGCCGTCGCCGGTGGCGACGCTGAAGACGTGCTCGGGCATGCCGATCTCGCGCGCCATCTCCTCGACCACGAGCGAGCTCAGCGGCGTGACCTCGGAGGGCTTGAGGACGCATGCGTTGCCCGCGGCAAGGGCCGGGATGCAGTCGCCGAACGAGTTCGAGAGCGGGAAGTTCCAGGGCCCGATCACGCCGACCACGCCGACGGGGCGGAAGCGCAGGATGAGCTTGCGGCCGGCCACGAACGGGTTGGAGGACTTGATCTTCTCGTCGGCCAGGAACTCGGGCGCGTGCTTGGCCCAGAAGCCGAAGGAGTTGGCGACGTACGAGATCTCGGCGAGCTGTGCGTCCTCGTAGGTCTTGCCGGTCTCGGAGACGATGGTCTCGATCAGGCGCTCGCTGTTGTCGACGACCCACTTCTGGGCCCGGCGCAGGATGCGCGCCCGTCCGGCGAACCCGAGCGCGTCCCACGCCGGCTGGGCGGCGCGGGCGCGCGCGACGATCTCGGCGACCTCGTCGGCGGACCGGTTGGGGACCGTCCCGATGACCTCACCGGTGGCGGGGTTCTCGACGCGGATGCCGCCGTCGCCGTTGGTCGAGGTCGTGGCGGTCGATCGCTGCTGGACGGTCGCCATGTTGCGTTGCCTTCTCCTGGATTTGCGTTCGGGTCGGGGTTGAGGCTACTCGACTAGGGTTCCGCGATCGCCAGCTTGACCCCCGATCAGATCCGGACGGTCATGCTGCTTGCGGGCCTCGCGCCGAGCGAGGCCGAGGTCGAGCCGCTCGCCCGCGGGATCGCGCGCGTCCGGGTCCTGGCCGCGAGCCTGCGTGCGCTCGACCTCGACGACGTGCCGCCGTGGACCCCGCCGAGCTGACGCTCGTCGACGCGCGGCGCGCGATCGGGGCCGGCGAGCTCTCGCCGGTGGAGCTGCTCGACGCGGTGCTCGACCGCGTCCGCGCGCGCAACGACGAGCTGCGCGCCTACTTGCTCGTCGACGAGGACGGCGCCCGGGCGGCCGCCCGTGCGGCCGAGGCGGCAGCCCGCGACGCCGACGCGCGCCCATTGCTGGGGATACCGCTTTGCATCAAGGACGTGATCGACGTCGCGGGGCTGCCGACGACCGCGGGCGGGAAGGGCTGGCGGCGCGAGCCGTCGGAGGACGCCGTCGCGGTGGCCCGGCTGCGGGCGGCGGGCGCGGTGTTCGTGGGCAAGGGCAACACGAACGAGTTCGCCTACGGGATCGACGGGCGCAACCCGCACTGGGGCGACGTCCCCAATCCGCTCGACACCAAGCTGCTCTGCGGCGGCTCGAGCTCAGGCCCGGCGGCCGCGACCGCGACCGGGATGGCGCTCGCCGGGCTGGGCACCGACACCACCGGGTCGTTGCGGGTGCCCGCCTCGCTGTGCGGCCTGGTCGCGCTGCGCCCGACGCTGGGCACGCCGCCCACGCGGGGCGTGGTCGCGCTGTCGTGGTCGTACGACACCGTGGGGCCGATCGCGCGTACGGTCGAGGACGCGGCGGTGCTCTGGAGCGTGCTGGCAGGCGACGAGACCGTGCACCGCGACGCCCGCCTGCCGCGCGTGGGCGTGCTGGACCAGCTCATGGCGGGCGCCGCGGCCCCCGTAGCGGAGGGCGTGCGCCGGGTGGCGGTGGCGCTGGACGCCGAGCAGGTCGAGCTCACCGAGCTCCGCCACACCGAGGCGCTCCACACCATCGTCCTGGCGTGCGAGGCGAGCGCGTACCACGACCCCTGGTTCGCCGAACAGCGGGAGCGCTATTCGCAGGTGGTGCGCGAGCGCATCGAGCTCGGCCGCACGATCCCGGCCATCGACTATCTGCGCGCCCAGCAGGCCCGGCGGCGGTTCGTGGAGGAGTTCGAGCGGACGATGGAGGACGAGGGACTTGCAGCGGTGCTGGCGCCCACGACGCTCGACGTCGCTTCGGCGCTGGCCGAGGACGAGGCCGCCCAGCGGGAGGCGCTGCGTGCCGCTGTGCGCCCGCTCAGCCAGACGGGCGGGCCGGTCATCTCGGTGCCGGCCGGCATCGGCGACGGCGGCCTGCCCTTCGGGATCCAGCTGGCGGGGCGGGCGGGGGATGAGGCCGGCGTGCTGCAGCTGGCAGCCACGCTGTCCGCATGAGTGCACGCTCGCCGGGCCGCTCCCGCCCGACTGCGGCTACGACGCCGGCGACCACGCCAAGATCAGCAGGATCACTGCGGCAATTCCCGCAAACCCCACGACGATCAGGTTCGCGACCATTGCGCGACGGAAACGTCGGGACTCGAAATTGCCGGTGCCCCCTTCATCGTGAGGGGGTCGCGCACGGTGTTCGGCCTCCTCGCCGCCGGGCACGCCGACGGCCCGCGTGAGCGAGCTTGTGATGAAGCTGTTCAGGCTTGTCTCCCGGCTCTCCGCCGCTTGCGCCAACTCGCAATGGAGAGATTGCGGCATGCGCAGGAGCAGCCGTCCGCTGTGCTTCGACTCCGGGCGCGGAGTAGGGATCGCCCGCTTCGTGGTGAGCGCGTTTGCGATCCAGCGCTCTATCGCTCCCCTGACGGATCGCACCGCCTCTTCCGGGTTACCTCCCCGCCCCACGCAGCCCGGAAGCTCGTCGACGCTTGCGGTCCAGCGACTCCCTTCGAGCGCGACGGAGATGTGGTAGGGCAGATCCACGAACCGCCGGAGGGCGGCAGCTCGAGCCGGGCGCGTCGGCTCCGTGTGACCCGGCCCGCGGTGCTTCGGCGACGCCTCGCGCTGCACGCTTGACGGCCCCTGAGTGCGCTCGGATTGCAGTCTGAGGAGCTCCGGGGTTAGTAGCGCGGCCCCTTCGCCGCCACCCTCGAGCTGCTCACGCAACTTCGCGAGCGCCACCTGAGTCTGGCGCGAGAGATGACGCTCCGAGATGCGCAGCTTCTGCGCGACGTGCTTTCGGCTCAGGTCCTGGACGAATCGGAGGTAGACGATCTGACGCTCGCGCTCATCCAACGCCTCGAATGCGCTCGCGAGCAGCAGCCGCTCGTCGCTGTCGTCGAGTCCGTCTGGGGTCGCTTCATCAGGTTCCGCCCCCGACGACCGGGCACCGAGCGCTCGGGCGACCTCGTCCTCTCCTACCTGAAGCTCGCGCGCCAGCTCGGCCGGAGTCGGCCGGCGACCGAGCGCAGACCCCAACTCGGTCTCGCAGCGCATGACCCGGCTCCTCAGCTCCTGCACCGCTCGCGGCACTCGTACCGGCCCACTCCTGTCCCGGATATGGCGCTTGATCTCGCCGACGATGTTCGGAACCGCAAACGCCGTCAGCTCGCCCCCACGCCCATGGTCGAAACGGTCGATCGCGTTGATGAGCCCGATCGAGCCGGCCTGGAAGAGGTCGTCGTAGTCGCCGCCGCGTTGGTAGCGACGCGCGAACGTCTCGACCAGAGGGAGGTACAGCTCGATGAGCCGCTCGCGAGCGGTGATATCGCCGTGCTCTCGATACGCCTGAAGCAAGCGGCTTGTCTCACTTTGCTTTTCGGTGAGACTTGGCTTTCGGCTGGCGTGTTCCAAGGTTCTCGCTACCCCCGGCGCACTGATACCAAGGGGACTCGGTCCAGTATCAGCGCCAGGGAGCCGCGCTCGTCGCCGCGTCGCGGTTCCCGTGCGGGCGCCCTTTGGGGTACTTGTCAACGGATCTCACCGCATTATGCCCGCGATTTCACTTCGAGTTCCAACAGGGCTTGCACGTCGCAGCAGCTGGGTCCGCCCGCTGCGGAGCTTCTCGGCGATCGTCACAGCCCGCGCGTTTCGCCCCGCCGCGCCGATGGGCCTCGCCGTGCTGGCACTCGCCGTGACGTTCACGCTCTCGCTCGCAGGGACGAGTCTCGGCGCAGCCGCAAAGCAAACGCAAGCGCCGACCTCGACCGCTGTCCTGGGTCCTGGGGCGGGATATGGCGTCGGGGGCGGTTCGAGGGCTGTTCGGCAGCTCCAACGCCGCCTTCGCGCCCACGGATACCTCGCCGGCCCGGTCGACGGCATCTACGGTCCACGGACCACGACGGCGGTGCGGCGCTTCCAGGGGGCGAAGGGCCTTGTGCCCGATGGTGTGGCCGGCCCGCTGACGGTGACTGCCGTCGCCTCACCGCGCGGCGGTCCTGTTCGTCCGGGCACGGGCTACGGGAGCGCGGGCGGCGATGTGCGGGTGCGGGACGTACAGCGCATGCTGCGAGCCACGGGGTACGACCCCGGTGCCGTCGACGGGCGCTTCGGACAACAAACGCAAGCTGCGGTCCAGTGGTTCCAGGCGAAGCACAGGCTCCGCGCAAGTGGTGTGGTCGATGCTGCATCGCTGAGGCAGCTGCGCCGGCTCACTCGGGACCGATCGCTGCCCAGCCGCTCGACGCCCCGGCTTGCGGCGCCCCCGCTCCCGTCGGCCGGGTGGCACGGCCGCCCAATTCGCAACCCTCGCCCTGAAGGGAGCGCTGAACTGGCGCGCTGGACGCAAACGCATGTCCCGGTGCGCCCGTTGGGTCTTGGCGCCGGCTATCGGACCCAAGGCGGCTCGCCGCGGGTCCGGCGGATCCAGCGCGTGCTGCACCAGCTCGGTTACGAAAGTGGGCCCCTGGACGGCCGCTTCGGGCCGCGCACGCTGGCCTCGGTCCGGTGGTTGCAGATGAAGTACGGCCTTGCCCCGAGCGGGTCGATCGATGTCGCGACGGTCGGACACCTGCGGGCCCTGGCACGAGGCGGGGCGCCGGCAAAGACGTCCCCGGAGCGGGTCAAGGCGTCCCCCGCGCCTCCGCAGGCCGAACCGGCTCAGCCAGTCGAGGCAAACGCCCAAGCGGTAGCGCTCGGGAACAACGCGGTGCCGCTTATTGTGCTGGCGCTCCTGGCGGCGCTCGGTGCTTCAGCACTTTGGTCTCGGCGCCAGCAACCGCTCGGCAGCCCCTGAAGCCG
>Ga0105239_10008811_pt1 | contig 11416 bp, 9 predicted proteins | sample KBSC44metaG_FD_92761 | JGI IMG/M metagenome (GOLD analysis project Ga0105239, IMG submission 92761) | Corn rhizosphere microbial communities from Kellogg Biological Station, Michigan, USA - KBS C4-4 metaG | ecosystem: Host-associated > Plants > Roots > Rhizosphere > Soil | place: Michigan, USA...
CTGGAACCAGCACGCCCTCGCGCAGGAGCCTGCGGGCCAGTGTCAACTGTTCCTCGGGTTCCAAGCCCGGCAGGTCCCGCGGGGTCAGCGTCGATCCGGACAGGACGGCCTTGAGGGCGGCTTCGCTCGCGAGCGGCAACGAGATGGTCTTGTCGAGCAGCGTGATTCGCAGTTCGTCCTCACCACGGGTGAAGCGAGGCCGCAGCCCGTGGCGCAGGTGCAGCGGACTGCGGCCGTCGAGCCCGGCCGCGGCGTCGAGCGCGGCCAACGGGGCCAGCGGCTCCGGGCGCGTCTTCCCGGCCAGATCGGCGGCGACGGCCTCGGCGACCTCCTCGGGGCGGACGGCGTCGACACTTCGGCGCAGGGCCTCGGCCACGGAACGCAGGATGGGCGCGAGGACGACGGGGTCGGTCAGGTCCACTCCCATCGGCAGCGACGCACGCAGCTCCGGATCGTTCTTGGCGGCCTTTGTCAGTTCCTCGACGAGCTGATGCCGGGTGAGCGGGTGCACGCCGACCGTCAGGTGGATCGACGTCTCGCCCAACGCCTCGGCCGAGTGGAGGTAACCGCGCGGAAGATACAGGCAATCGCCCGGAGCGAGCTCGATGTCGATGAGCGGTGGCTGGGCGGTCGCCGCCGCGATCGCGTCCTTGTGCTGCTCCCAATCGTGCTCGCGCAGCGGGGCCGGGAAAACCGGCGCGTGGACGCGCCACCGCTTGCCTCCGGCGATCTGCAACACAAAGACGTCGTGGACGTCGTAGTGGCTGGCGAATCCTTGATTCTGCGGCGGAGTGACGTACGCGTTGACTTGCACGGGATGGCCGAGCTGGCTGGACAAGCGAGCCGCGAAGTCCACCAGGGGAGGCCAAGCGCGGTGCAAAGCCTGCACCACCAGAGTCGCGCCGTCGCCGAGGAGCTCGAGAACCTTGTCGTCGGCCACCTGGTCGGTGACTCCCGCACCGGCTCCCCCGCTGCGGGTGAAACGAGCCGCCGGGATCACCCGGCCTTCCTTGGCCATGCGAAGGAACGGTGTGCGCAATCCCCGACGCGACACGAGCTCGTCGACGGCAGCCGCGTCGAACAGCCCGGCCGCGGCAAAGGCCGCGTTCTGCGTGAGGAGTGGAGCTCTGCCCCAGTGCCTGGTCGCGAACGTCTCGGCGTCGACGTCGATCAGCAATGCCAACGCGCCGGTCTCACGCGCAGCGGCGACAGGGCGACCAGGCTCCTGCCCAGTCGCCCTGCTCGACGCCGCAGAGGTCACCGCGAGTTAGCGAGCGCCGCCATCGGCCCCGCCGTCGCCACCGGCCCCGCCGCCGGCACCGCCGTCAGCACCGCCGTCGCCACCTCCGTCAGCACCACCGTCGCCACCTCCGTCAGCACCGCCATCGCCACCGTGGTCGGCGCCGCCATCGCCACCTCCGTCAGCACCGCCATCGCCACCGTGGTCGGCGCCACCGTCGCCACCGCCGTCAGCGCCGCCGTCACCCGTGCCGGTGGTCGTGATGTCGTCGTCATCCATGCTCATGACACTCCTCTGCATTGTTAAGACCGGAGAGGCCGGCTCACCAATAGTCACGCTAGTGGGGGCCGCAACCCCGGCCGCACTTGCGCCCGGTCAGGTCGCCGGCGCCGATTACGCAAGCGGTATCCCCGTAGCGGGCGAGACCTAATCAGGCCGCGCGGATCGCCCGGTGCAGGGCGACGATTCCGCCGGACAGGTTCCGGTAACTCACCCTGGTCCACCCCGCGGCCGCGACCTGGCGGGCCAGAGCGTCCTGGGCGGGCCAGCTCCTGATCGACTCGGCGAGGTAGGTGTACGCCTCGGGATTCGACGACACACGCTTGGCGATGGCCGGCAGCGCGCTCATCAGATAGTTAAGATAGACGAAGCGGAACGGCCGCCACACCGGGCGGCTGAACTCGCAGATCACCAGTCGCCCGCCGGGCTTGGTGACCCGGAACGACTCGGCCAGCGCACGGTCGACGTCGGCGACGTTTCGCAGGCCGAAGGAGATCGTGACCGCGTCGAAGACACCGTCGGCGAAGGGCAGCTGCGTCGCGTCTCCGGCGACGAACGGGAGCCGGCCGCGCGAGCGCCTGGCCAATCCGGCTCGCAGCATCCCGAGGGAGAAGTCGCAGGCGATCGCCGATGCCCCCGACTGCGCCAGTTCGGCGGTGGAGACGCCGGTGCCGGCGGCCAGATCGAGCACCCGCTCGCCCGGCGCCAGTTCCAGAGTCTGCCGGGTCAGCCGGCGCCAGCGACGGTCCTGTCCGCCGGACAGGACAGTGTTGGTGACGTCGTAACGCCGAGCAACGCCATCGAACATGGCGGCGACATCGCGAGGTTTCTTGTCGAGTCCGGCGCGGGTCATCAAGCCGGCAGCAGTTTTAGCGCGGTCGAGGAGAAGTGCGAGTGAACCCGCGCGTCGACCGGGTCGGCGGCCGGGTCGGCGTGGACGACGAGATGGTTGTAGAGCGTGTCGCGCTGGGCCGGGATCCGGCCGGCGCCGCGGATCAGTTCGATCAACTCGGTGCGGTTCGAGCGGTGTCTCGCGCCGGCGGAGGAGACCACGTTTTCCTCGAGCATGACCGAACCGAGGTCGTCGGCCCCGTAGTGCAGGGTCAGCTGGCCGATGTCCTTGCCGGTAGTCAGCCAGGAGCCTTGCAGATGATTGACGTTGTCGAAGAACAGCCGCGCGACGGCGATCATCCGCAGGTATTCCAGCGACGTGGCCTGGGTCCGTCCCTTGAGGTGGTTGTTCTCCGGCTGATAGGTCCACGGGATGAAGGACCGGAATCCCCCGGTGCGGTCCTGGACGTCACGGATCATGCGCAGGTGCTCGATCCGTTCCCCGTTGGTCTCGCCGGTGCCCATCATGAAGGTGGCGGTGGATTCGAGTCCGACGCGGTGCGCCGTCTCCATGACCTCCAGCCACACCTCGCCCGACTCCTTCAACGGGGCGATCGCGGTGCGGGGGCGGGCCACCAGGATCTCGGCTCCGGCGCCGGCGAAGGAGTCCAGCCCGGCGGTTCTGAGCCGCCGGACCGCCTCGGCATAGTCGATCTTGGACGTGCGGCTGATGTGCACTACCTCGGAGGCGCCGAGCGAATGCAGGACCAGGGTGGGGAAATCCCGCTTAATGGCTGCGAACGTCGCCTCGTACCACTCGATGCCGATCTCGGGCGAGTGACCGCCCTGCAACATGATCTGGGTGGCGCCGAGATCGACTGCCTCGCCGCACCGACGCAGGATCTCCTCGACCGGGTGCGTCCAGCCGTCGGCGTGTCCGGGCGCGCGATAGAAGGCGCAGAACTTGCAGGCAGTGACGCAGACGTTCGTGTAGTTGATGTTGCGATCGATGATGTACGTAGCGATGTTGTCCGGGTAACGCCGGCGGCGGACCGCGTTGGCAGCCTCGCCCAGGGCGTGCAGCGGGGCGTCGGTGTAGAGCAGCAGCGCCTCTTCGGCCGAGATCCGCCCGCCGTCGGCGGCGCGTGCCAACAAATCCGAAGTCGCCGTCGTCATGTGGATCAGCCTACGTGGCCGGTGATGCCGGCTCTGCCTCGCTAGTGCCGGCCGATGACCGTCGCCGCACGCGAGATCCACCTAGACGGACGCGAAAGTCGGGAGCACCGCCTTGTCGATCGCGCCCTGGCCCGCTGCTCGCCGGGCGAACTCGGTCAGACCGGCGAGCTGCCGGTCGCCCAGGGAGAAGTCGAGCATCCGGAAGTACGTCGCGAGCGTCGGCGCGTCGAAGGACTCCGACCGCGCCGCCTCAGCGGCGACCTCCTCGACATGGGCGAGCGCGTCGTCGCGGCTGCGCACGAAGAGATCATGCACGTGCTTGACCAGCCCCGGGTTGGCCTCGGCGTAGGAGCGGCGAGCCGCCCAGACGGCGAACACCATGGGCAGGCCCGTCCAGGCCTTCCACACCGAGCCGAGGTCATGGACGTCGAGCCCGAGCCGAGGCGCGTCGAAGGTCGCGCGGAGGGCGGCGTCCCCGATCAGCACCGCCGCGTCGGCTTCCAGCAGCATCGAGGTGAGATCCGGCGGGCACACGAAATAGTCGGGGTGCACGCCGTGCTCAGCCGCCAGCCACATCCGGACGAGGAGGACGGAGGTGCGCGACGTCGACCCCAATGCCACCCGACGGCCGTCCAGCGATTCGAGGGGGACCTTCGACACCATGTTCACCGACAGCACCGGGCCGTCCGAGCCGACGGCGATGTCAGGCAGCAGAACGAGGTCATCGGCGTTGCGCAGGTACTCGACCAGTGAGATCGGCCCGATGTCGAGTTCGTCCGCCACCAACATGTCATTGAGGTGATCTGGCGTGTCCTTGGTCAGCTCGACATCGAGCAACGCCCCGGCCCGGACCAAGCCCCAATAGATCGGCAGGCAGTTGAGGAACTGGATGTGCCCGACGCGCGGGCGCGTCGCGTCGGTCACTCGACGCCCGGCGTGGCAGCGACGGGGGTGACAGGGGCGATGGGGGCGACGGGGGCGACGGGGGCGACGGGGGAACCGGTTCCGGCGCGGGCGGTGACGGCTCGTGCGGGCCCGGGTTGGGGATCGGCTCCGGCGTCGGCGCCGGATACGGCTCGGGGGTCGGCGATGGGATCGTCATACCCCGACCGTACGCCTGCGCGGAATCCGGTCGCCTCCGCCTGGTGAGCCTGCGCGAAACACGGCTCGCCTAGGTTTGGACCGTGCCGAATGACCTTGAACTGGCGTCCTCCCTCGTCCGCGACGCCGGGGAACTGGCCGATCGCATGCGGCAGGTGGGCGTCGGCGTTCACTACAAGACGTCCGTCTCCGACATCGTCACCGCCGCCGACCGCGCCGCTGAGGAGCTCGTCGTCGCGCGCCTGCTCACTGAGCGGCCCGACGACGGCCTGGTCGGCGAGGAGGGCAGCGACGCCCCGGGGAAACGGACCTGGTTTATCGACCCGGTCGACGGGACGTACAACTTCGCGGCCGGCCTGCCGATCTGGTGTTCGGCTCTCGCCCTGGTCGACGGCGGGGCCCCGATCACCGGCGCGGTATTCCAGCCGCCGACGGGCGAGCTGTGGCTCGGCGGCCCTGATTGGCGGACGACCTGCAACGGCGACCGGCTGCCGCCACTCGCCGACGCGCGGCTGGCCGACGTCTCGGTGGCGAGCTATTTGCACCCGACGACGCTGCCCGACGACGACGTGCGCCTCCCGCTCCTGCGCGCCATCGAGCCGGCCGCGACCGTGCGGATGCTCGGTTCGGGCTCCGTCGAACTGGCCGCGGTGGCGGCCGGGCGGCTGGGCGCGTTCATCCAATACGACTGCCTGCCGTGGGACTGGTATCCAGGCTCGACACTGGTAGTGGCTGTCGGCGGGGTTGCGCGAGTCGTCGAGCTACGCGGACGGCGCTGGCATCTGGCCGGACCCGAGCGGGTGGTGGACGAGTTGCATCAACGCTTGATCTTGGACGACTCCGGGTCGTAGAGCGCGCGCAACGACACTGCCGCGGCGCAGATCCGCCCCCCGGCGTTTATCGCGTACTCGCCGCTGCTCGCGTACTCGCGCGTGACCGGCTCGCCGTCGCGCCGCCATACGTACGCCAGCCCGACGCTGGCGCCCACGGTCTCGCCGTAGGCGGCCGACGTGACCTGTCCGACGGCGACGCCGTCGCGAAGCACCAGCTCGCCTCCCCAGAGCATGACATCCGGGTCGGCGAGGGCGAAGGAGATCAGCCGGCGACGCGGGCCGTCCGCCATGATCTTCTCGACGGCCCGCCGTCCGACGAAGTCGATGTCGCTCTTGAGCTTGCAGGCGAACAACAGCCCGGCTTCGACCGGGGTGTGATCCGGCGTGAGGTCGGAGCCGAAAGCGCGATAGCCCTTCTCGAGCCGCAACGAGTTGATCGCCGAGTAGCCCGCGTCGACCAGGCCCATTCCGTCGCCAGCCTCTTTGAGCCGCTCGTAAACGCCGACCCCGAACTCGACCGGCACGTAGAGCTCCCACCCGAGCTCGCCGACGTAGGTGATCCGCGTTGCCCGCACGGTCGCGTAGCCGAGGTCGATCTCACGGCTGGTCGCGAACGGGAAGTCGTCCAGATCGCTGCGGGTCAGGGTCTGGAGCAACTGCCTGGACAGGGGTCCCATGACTCCGTAGACCGCCAGACTCGCGCTGACGTCGATCACTTCGACGTGTTGATCCGCTCGAATATGGCGAGTGATCCAGTCACGATCGCGCTCGGGCGAGGCGGCGCCGGTGACAAGCAGGTACTCGTCGTGCGCGAGGCGGGTGATGGTCACGTCGGCCTCGTAACCGCCTCGGTCGTTGAGCATTCCGGTGTAGACGGCCCGGCCGATCTCGACGTCCACGTCAGCCGTGCACAGCCGCTGCAGGACCGCCGCGGCGTCACGGCCCTTGATCAACAGCTTGCCGAAGGAGGTCTGGTCGAACACCGCGGCGGCGGTGCGGGTGGCCCGCTGTTCGGCGTTGCTCCACTCGAGCCAGCGCGGCTTGTCCCAGGTGTAGTCGAGCACCGGCCGTTCGCCGGGCGGAGCGAACACGTTCACCCGCTCCCAGCCCATCTTCGAGCCGAAGACGGCGCCGGCGGCCTTGAGTTCGGCGTAGATGGGCGAGCGTCGAAACGGGCGAGCCGACTCGTGTTCGCGATTCGGCCACGGCACGGCGTAATGCAGGCCCAGGACCTCCCCGACCCGGTCGTGCAGCCACTGATTGTTGCCGTTGAACGCGGCGAATCGACGGATGTCGACGCCGCTCAGATCGCTCTGCGGCTCGCCCGCGACGATCCACTCGGCCAGGGCCTTCCCGGCCCCGCCCGCCGTTGCGATACCGACCGAGTTGAAGCCGGCCGCCACGAAGAAGTTGCGCACCTGCGGCGCTTCGCCGAGCACGAACTGGTTGTCGGGCGTGAAGCTCTCCGGACCGTTGTAGAACTTCTTGATCCCGCTCCGTTCGAGCACCGGCAACCGGTGTACCGCGCTGTCCATCAACACGCCGAAGTGCTCCCAGTCCTCCTCCAGCAGCTGGAACTCGAACGGGTAGGGAATCTGGTCCGGCGCCACCCACGGTTTGGCGTCGGGTTCGAAGCCGCCGACGACCAGGCCGCCGACCTCCTCCTTGACGTAGGTGTAGCCGTCCGGGTCGCGCAGGATGGGAAGGTCGCGGCGCACGCCGTCGATCGCCTCCGTGACGACGTAGAAGTGCTCGGCCGAATGCAGCGGAACGGTGACCCCGACCATCGCGCCGATCGACTTGGCCCACTGGCCGGCGCAGTTGACGACGATCTCCGCTTCGATGCGACCGCGATCGGTGATGACTCCGCTCACACGCCCGGACGCGGTGGCGACGTCGAGAACTCGCGTCTGCTCGAGTATCTCGACGCCTTTCAGACGCGCGCCCTTGGCGAGCGACTGGGTCAGGTCGGTCGGGTTCACCGTCGCGTCGCCGGGCAGCCAGATGGCGCCGAGAAGATCGTCGGTGCGCATGATCGGGTAACGCTCACGAGCCTGCTCGGCGTCGATGATCTCGCATTCGAGGTCGTAGGCCTCAGCGGTGGCCGCGGTGCGCAGCAGCTGCCGCAGGCGATCCTGGGTCCGGGCGACCGTCACGCCACCACAGCGCTTGAATCCGGTGGCCAGACCGGTCTCGGCTTCGAGCCGGTCGTAGAGCTGGGTGGAGTACTGCACCAACCGGGTCCCGCTCTCACTGGCGCGCAGCTGCCCTACCAGGCCCGCCGCGTGCCAGGTCGTGCCGCCGGACAGATGTCCTTGTTCGATCAGGGCGACATCGGTCTCGCCGAGGTGCGCGAGGTGATAGGCGACGCTGGTCCCGATCACTCCCCCGCCGATGATCACGACCCGTCTGCGGTCCATCAGTCCTCCCGTCGCACGTCGGTCAGGAGCTCGTCGAAGCTCGAATCCGCGAAGGCCGCCCGGGCTGCTTCGTACTTGGCCGTCCCCCACGCCCAGAAGTCGAAATCGATCTCGCTCGTCGCGTCCTGGATCGATGCCCACAACGTCCATCCGTAGTTCGACATCATTCCGTGCAGGCGAGCCCGGGCGATCTTGTTCCGCAACAGCGTGCCGTAATAGGCGCTGACCAGCTCGGCGAGCTGATCGAGCGAGAGATGGCACTCGCTAGCCAGGTTGCCGAGCTCGAAGCACGGGTCGTTGTTGCCGGCGTACTCGTAGTCGATGATCCAGATCTTGCTGCCGTTGTCGATGAAGTTGCCGGCCAGCAAGTCGTTGTTGCACGGGACCGTCGGTTCGCGGCGGACGGCCAAAGCGTCCTCGATCCTTCCTACCGCTTCTTGATAATCAAGGTAATCGGGCGGAATGCGGAAGCCCCGCTCGGTGACCAGTCGCAAGTACCGTCGGTGGATGGTCATCATGTCGAAGTCGCTGACGAACCGAGGCCCCGAATGCAGCCGGCGGCAGGCCTGCGCCACTCGGCCGATCATCTCCGGCTCATCGAAGTCGGTGTCCTGCAGGGTCCGGCCCTCGAGGTAGCCCACGACGAGGACTCCGTCACCGGGGAGGTAGGCGACCACGGGCGCTCCCACGCCCGCCGCGGCCGCGAGTCGGGAGTTCTCGTACTCGACGCGCCGGTCTATCGAGAGAAGCTCCGCGTCCTTGGACGACACCCGGACGACGAACCGGCCGGCGGGCGCCGTGACCAGATAGTTCTGGTTGGTCAATCCGCCGCTGAGCGGCATGATCTGGCGATCGCCTCGCAGGCAATCGATCCGGTCGAGCAACGCGTCGAGGTCAGCCCCCACGTGCGGCACGCTAGCCGATCATCACGCCTGATCGTCACCTTCGAGGCGGGCGTCGAACTGGGCCCGGCGTTCCTTCTGAGCCTCGATGCGCTGCTCGATGGTCTGCGACAACATCGCCCGAGGCTTGGCCAGAAGAACCAGCGACAACGGGATGGAGAGCACCAGCGCGATCAGCGCGGCCACGAACCACTCGAGGCCGATGATGTACAGGATCGCCCAGAGGACCGCGAACAGGCCGAAACGCAAGAGCGTGAACATCCACAGCGTGCCTATGGACCGCCGAAACGACGGGGGCTGCGTCACGGCTAGGCCCACACAGCCTGGGGCTCGGCGCGGCGCTCAGCCAGCGGCGCCGGCCCGGGGTAGGTGCGCAGGATCTCGTAGCGGGTGTTGCGCTCTTTCGGCGTGAACCCGGCGTCGCGGATGAGGTCGAGCAGGTCGTCGCGGGTGAGCTTCGCGGGCGTCCCGAAGTTGTCGGCGTCGTGGGTGATCTTGTACTCGACCACCGAGCCGTCCATGTCGTCGGCGCCGTAGTTGAGCGCGAGCTGCGAGGTCGACAGCCCGTGCATCACCCAGAAGACCTTCACGTGATCGAAGTTGTCGAGCATCAACCGAGACACGGCGAATGTCTTCAGGACGTCGGCCGGCTGCGACATCGGCAGGTGGGACAGCCGGTTGTTGTCGTTGTGGAAGCGCAGTGGGATGAACACGGCGAAGTCGCCGCGCCCTTCGGCGAGGGACTCGTCCTGCAACCCGCGCAGACGCAGCACATGGTCTACCCGATGCCGCGGCTCCTCGATGTGGCCGTAGAGCATTGTCGCCGGCGTGCGCAGGCCCTTGCTGTGCGCGAGGCGGTGGATGCGCGACCAATCCTCCCAGTGCGTCTTGTGGTCGACAATCTGCTTGCGCACATCCCAGTCGAAGATCTCCGCCCCGCCGCCGGTCAGCGATTCCAGTCCAGCGTCGATCAGCTCGCCCATGATCTCGTCGGCGGACAGCCCGGAGATCTCTTCGAAGTAGTGCACCTCGGTCGCGGTGAACGCCTTCAGGGCGACGTCGGGCAGCGCGGCTTTGAGTTCGCGGAGCACTCGCGGGTAGTACTTCCACGGCAACGTCGGGTGCAGGCCGTTGACGATGTGCAACTCGGTGAGACCGTCGTCCTTCATGGCGAGCGCCTTCTCGACCGCCTCCTCGACGCGCATCGTGTAGGCGTCTTTCTGGCCGGGCTTGCGCTGGAAGCTGCAGTACGCGCACGACGCCGTGCAGACGTTCGTCAGGTTCAGGTGCCGGTTGACGTTGAAGTAGGTGACGTCGCCGTTCTTGGCGGTGCGCACGCTGTGCGCCAGGCGGCCCAGCCAGGCGAGGTCGTCGGACTCGTAGAGATCTTCGCCGTCCTGACGAGTCAGCCGCTCGCCGGCTTCGATCTTCTCCGTCAGTTCCTGCTTGCGCGATTCCATCAGCGGCATTGGTCCAGGGTACGTGTCGCAAAGCCAGGCCGGACACGCCGCCAGGCCATCTTGACAGCGATAACTTACCATCGCTAACTTAGCCGTAATTCGCCCCCGGGAGGCCGCCGTGCTCAGTCGGATCGCCGCACTTGCCCTTCGCGCGCCGAAGGGGATCTTGATCGGCGCCGGAGCCTTCTTCGTCGCCACGGTGCTCTTCGGGGCGCCGGTCGCATCGCACCTGTCCTCCGGAGGCTTCACCGCGCCTGGCTCGGAATCGACGAAGGCCGACGACATTCTGCTCACCCAGTTCAAGACCGGTGAGCCGAATCTGCTCGTCGAACTCACCTCCGCGGCCGGCGCTGACGCCGCCGCCCCCGAGGCCCGCAAGATCGAGCAGGCTCTGCTCGCCGACCCGCAGATCAGCCAGGTGCATTCGTACTGGTCCGGCGTCGCCTCCCTGGCCAGCGCCGACGGCAAGAGTGGACTCATCGTCGCGTTCGTGGCCGGCGGCGACGAGCACGCCCCCAAACGGGCCGCCGACGCCATCGCCCCCTACCTCGGCGTTCATGACGGCGCGACGGTCACCGCGGGCGGTCAGGCGATCGCCACCCAGGCCGCGAACAAGCAGACCAAATCAGACCTCGCGATCGCCGAGGCCATCTCGATTCCGATCACGGTCGTCCTGCTGATCATCATCTTCGGCAGCCTGATCGCCTCGCTCGTGCCCCTCGCGGCCGGTCTCCTCGCCATCGTCGGCACCCTCGCGGCGCTACGCGCGATCGCCTCGTTCGCGAACGTCTCGATCTACGCGATGAACCTGACCACCGCCCTCGGGTTCGCGCTCGCGATCGACTACAGCCTGCTCATCGTCAACCGCTACCGGGAGGAGCTGCGATCCGGGCGCGACCCCGGCGAGGCGGTTCGCCGGACAGTCACGACGGCCGGCCGGACGGTGTTGTTCTCGGCGCTCACCGTCTTGCTGTCGATGTCGGCGTTGCTCGTCTTCCCCATGTATTTCCTCCGCTCCTTCGCCTACGCCGGCATCGCCGTGGTCGCGCTCGCGGCCGGCGCCGCGTTGTTCGTCCTGCCGGCCATGCTGGTCCTGATCGGCGCCCGAGTGAACAGCCTTGACGCGCGCGTTGCGCTGCGCCGGCTGCTGCGCCGTCCCGCCCCGATCGAGAAG
>Ga0105239_10008812_pt1 | contig 11416 bp, 14 predicted proteins | sample KBSC44metaG_FD_92761 | JGI IMG/M metagenome (GOLD analysis project Ga0105239, IMG submission 92761) | Corn rhizosphere microbial communities from Kellogg Biological Station, Michigan, USA - KBS C4-4 metaG | ecosystem: Host-associated > Plants > Roots > Rhizosphere > Soil | place: Michigan, USA...
ACAGGCGCCAACCTTGAAGAGGACATTATGAACCTGGTGGCCCACTCGCACTACAAAAGGGTGCCTAACTACCGCGATCTTAGTCCGCAGGACGAGTGGGATTTGCTGGAGAACCATTACAATCGCGTAACTGATACTTGTATACCCGAAGAGGAAGCTTTTCGTCGCTTGCAAAAACATATCCATAAAATTTGGAAAGATGCCGATACCAATGGCGACCGTTTTTTTCCGCATGAGTTTATGTACAAAATATTACTAAGTGGCGAGTTGGAACAGTATTACGAAATCGACCCGAAAAACTCGTGGATGCTGGCAGCTGCCGAAAAGAACCTGCCAATAGTTGTACCAGGCTGGGAAGACAGCACCATGGGCAACATATTTGCATCGTACGTTATAAAAGGTGAAATAAAACCCACTACTATGAAAAGTGGTATTGAGTATATGGCCTGGTTGGCCGACTGGTATGTAAAAAACTCAGCAGGCAAGGGAATAGGCTTCTTCCAAATCGGTGGTGGCATTGCCGGTGATTTCCCGATATGCGTAGTGCCGATGCTGTACCAGGATATGGAAATGCCTGAGATCCCGTTCTGGAGCTATTTCTGCCAGATATCTGATTCAACCACCTCTTACGGTTCCTACTCGGGCGCAGTTCCAAACGAAAAAATTACCTGGGGCAAGCTGGATATCCATACGCCTAAGTTTATTGTAGAAAGCGATGCTACTATAGTTGCGCCGTTAATATTTGCGTGGATATTGGGTCAGTAAACTAAGATTTAAGGAATTATAGGATTAAAGCCGCCGGTAGAAATACTGGCGGTTTTTTATTTGAAAGGCCCGAATGAGCTTACGGGATCATTTTGCCGATATCGGTAAAATGATCTGAGTTGAAATCAGAAGATTTGATGTTTTATCATTTTCGTGCCATCACGAAAATGATAAAACAAGCGTAAAAAGGCTGTTTTGGAAGAATGGAACCATTTTCGTGATATCACGAAAATGGTATTTCGATTTAAATATCAACTAGAAGCTTTGTCGCTCAAACAAATTTGAATACATTCCGTATATTCGGATATCATAACGCTATGAAGAATTGCCTCTATTTATTGTTGTTAAGTATTTTTATAATTTCCGCCTGCTCCCCCAAAGGCCCTTATGCGCTTACCAACAAAGTTTATAAAGACAAAACTACCGGCTTTGCCGAAACCATAAAACAGGAATTACCCGCCACGCTTGCCGATAGTACCGGGTCACCAATCCCTTCGGAGTTTGTCGGCACCGTAAACTTCGGCATCCGCAAGCCTAATTATGTAATTATCCATTTTACCGCACAGGATTCGGTACAGCAAACGCTCAAGACCTTTACCGTTACCGAAACGCAGACCAGTGCCCACTATGTTATCGCTAAAAACGGCAAGGTGTTCCATATGGTGAACGATTACCTGCGCGCCAACCACGCCGGCCTGGGCAAATGGGGCAGCGTTACCGACATGAACAGTTGCTCGATAGGTATCGAAATTGATAACAATAGCCACGAACCGTTTACTAACGCACAGGTAAACAGCTTGCTGATATTGCTGGCGCAGCTAAAGAAATCTTATAATATCCCGCAGGCAAACTTCATCGGTCACCAGGACTTTGCACCTAAACGTAAGCCTGATCCGGGACCGCTTTTCCCATGGAAAACGCTGGCGCAGCATGGCTTTGGCTTTTGGAGCGACGACCTGTTAGAATTGCCACCGGATAATTTTGATTACACTATTGCCCTTAAGTTGATAGGTTATGATACATCAGACATTAACGCAGCGATAGTCGCTTTTAAACGCCATTTTATACAAACTGACATTAGTTCTCAACTAACGCAGCTTGATTTGAATGTGTTGTATAATGTCTATCAAAAATATAGCTTATAAGCTCCCGACTATTTTTCCTACCGTCCAATAACATATATTTGTTGCTGTGAAACCAGCGGAAATTAATTTAAAGTGGAGTGCGTTGCAACAAAAGGTTGCAGAAGAATTTGATAACGAAAAACCCGATATAAAGGTAATGTTGTTCCTGATTGGCGTGCAGGAATTGGGCCAGGGCCCACGTAAATTCAGCAAGCGGCAAAAGGAAGAACTGATGCATATTGCCAATTGCAAACTATTCAGTATGATGGGCTTTTATGAACTGGAGGGCCTCGACCAGGATGGCTGGCCGCATTGGAAACGGGTAGGTGTAATACCAAATTACACGTTGCTTGAGCAGGAGATGGTGTTGAAATCGCTGATAATTGATTATTTCCAGGAGTTGGGGTTTATTGAGTAAGTCCGAAAGGAGCCGCGATAATTTTATAGATAGATATGAAAAAACTTTTTACCACAGCCCTTATTTTATTGGCCATTACCACTGCTTTTGCCAAAGGCCCTAAAAATCAGTATGTGCGCATCCGCACCAGCTATGGCGATTGCATCATCCGCCTGTATAACGAAACACCAAAGCATCGTGACAACTTTATAAAACTGGTAAAGCAGGGTTTTTACAACGGCACGTTATTCCACCGCGTTATACAAAACTTTATGATACAGGGCGGCGACCCTGATTCAAAAGATACTACGAAAGCCAAACCCGGTGTCGAGTTAGGCAATGGCGATGTTGGTTATACGGTCCCGGCTGAATTTAGAGACAGTCTTTTCCATAAAAGGGGTGTGCTGGCTGCGGCACGTGATGACAACCCGACTAAAGCATCGAGCGGTTGCCAGTTTTATATTGTTGAAGGTAAACGTTATACCGATGGCAAGATGGATACCCTTGAAACGACCCGTTTAAAAGGGTTTAAAATACCTGCCTGGCAACGTGAAATTTACAAAACCGTTGGCGGCACCCCACAGCTCGACCATAATTACACTGTTTATGGGGAGGTAGTAACCGGCATTGATATGGTTGACCGTATTGCAGCCGTTAAAAAAGATCAACGCGACCGTCCGGATAAAGATGTGCCTATGACGATGGAATTGTTGGGCAAAAAAGAATGCGAACAATTGGATAAACTTTTAGGCGGCCCCCCGGCCCTCTAAAGGGGGAGCTTTTGATTAGCTCAACGAATACGTTTTGAAATGAAATTGTAACATATAATTATAAAAAGGGCTTTTAGGGGCTGGAGGCTATAATTCCCCCTTTAGGGGGTCAGGGGGCATATGAAAATCATCACCTATAACGTTAACGGCATCCGTTCGGCGATCAACAAAAACTGGCTGGCCTGGTTGCAGGCTACAGATGCCGATGTGGTTTGCCTGCAGGAAATTAAAGCAACTCCGGATGTGCTGACCGATTTAAAACTGGTAGAGGATCTGGGCTATGAACATTACTGGTATCCCGCTGAAAAGAAGGGCTACAGTGGCACAGCCATCTTTACCAAACAAACACCAAAACATGTTGAATACGGCTGCGGCATCAGCGACTACGACCGCGAGGGCCGCAACATCCGCGTTGATTTTGATGACGTTTCCGTAATGAGTGTTTATTTCCCGTCTGGCTCAAGCGGCGACGACAGGCAGGCGTTCAAATATCGTTTTTTAGATGAGTTTGGCCGCTATCTCGAACTGCTGCAATCGCAGTGCCCAAAACTGGTAGTGTCCGGCGATTATAATATTTGCCACCGGCCGATTGATATACACAACCCAAAATCAAATGCTAACTCATCCGGGTTTTTGCCTGAGGAGCGCGAATGGATGGAGAACTTTTTAGAGTCGGGCTATATCGATACATTCCGGCACTTAAATAAAGAGCCGCATAATTATACATGGTGGAGTTTCCGCGCTAATTCGCGCGCCAAGAACTTAGGCTGGCGAATCGATTATAATATGGCTACGGGGGCACTCGAAGAGAATATTAAACGGGCGGCCATATTGCCCGAAGCAAGACATTCGGATCATTGCCCCGTATTATTGGAATTGGAATTCGGCCCACCGACCCCCTAAAGGGGGAGCTTTTTATTGAGATGTTTTTAGATTGTCAGCTTTATAGAATTGTAAATCTCTTGTATATTAGTAATTATGACACTCGCCCTCCACATCACCGTCCAAACTCCACCAGCCGGCTTGCATTATGGCCTGCAGAAAGGCCATGGTGGTAAAGTTGAAATCGAGCAAATCCAGCATTCAACCGGCCAGGATTTACATTTTTATTGGATAATAGATTTAAAAGGTGATAAGCAAAAAGACGCTGCGCCCGGCTTCGGCGGCCCGTTTGTGCAGGGTGCTCCACCGGAAAAGTTTCTGTATGTAAACATTGGCACTTATGCCGGGCAGCAATTACACGCTGGCTGGCGGCTTAAAATACCTTTAAGAGGCATTACCTGGGAGATGGTCGAACAGGCAACTGCTGGCCTGGAAACGTACGTGCAGGGCACCGCGAAGAACGGCGCGCCAACCTGCGCGACGGTAAAACCATTTGCAGGCTGGAAAATAAAAGCATCGTTATAAAAAAAGCCCCCAAATTCGGAGGCCTAATATCTTATTCAAAAGTTCCTCCGCTAAATAGCGGAGGTAAGGGGGCTCTACGCTTTCACTCTTTCGACATAAGAACCGGTGGTGGTATCCACCCTCACCTTATCGCCAATATTTATAAACAAGGGCACTTTTATTTCGGCACCGGTTTCAACGGTTGCATTTTTAAGTGCACCGGTCGAGGTATCGCCTTTTACGGCGGGTTCGGTATAAGTTACTTCAAGCTCGGCTGAGGCGGGTACTGAACCCATAATTGGTTCTTCGCTTTCAAAAGCCACAATTACATTCATTCCTTCTTTCAGGAATTTAACTGCGGGGCCAAATAATGCTTTGGGTACGTTGTGCTGGTCGTAAGTGGAGTTATCCATAATAACCAGCTGGTCACCATCTTCGTATAAATATTGATAATTGTTGGTTTCAACACGGGCTATGGTTACATCCTCATCCGTACGGAACCTGTATTCAACCAATTTTCCTGATTTTACGTTACGCATACGGGCCTGGTAAAATGCACGTAAGTTACCGGGAGTTCGGTGTAAAAATTCTTCTACCTGCAGCAATTCGCCGTTAAAACGGAGTATGTTGCCATTTTTAATTTCGGATGCTTTTGACATAACAATATAATTGAGGCGCAAACTTAGGGAGTTATGAGGAAATTAACAAGAGGGGAGTCCGGAAGTCCGGAAAGTCAGTAAAGTCCGAAAGACGAAGGTTTGAATGCTAAATGCCGATTGCGGACTGAGTTTTAGAATTCGATAATTACCTCATCACTTACCGGATGGCCGGTGCAGGTCAATATCCAGCCATCGGCGAGGTCAGCATCGGTGAGTACGTCGTTTTTTGCCATTTCTACTTTGCCGGTTTTGCATTTGGCGGCGCAGGTTGAGCAATCGCCCACGCGGCAGCTGTACGGCAGCTGGATATTGTTTTGTAAAGCTGCTTGTAGTATCGATTGATTTTCACCGACCAAAAGGTCGTACGTTTCTTTTCTAAAATGAATTTTGATATTGCGGGGCGGATAGCTTATCGTGCTTGCCGAAACAGGGATGGTTTCGAGTACAAAATTTTCCTTGCGGATTTGGCCGGATTCAAAACCCATATAAAGGAGCGTTAACCTGATCATCCGCATATAGGCAAATGGCCCGCAGATGTAGATTTCTGCCTGCGATGATTGATGTTTTATTTCACTACGCACCAGTCGCTCAACTACCAGGTTATTCAGCCTGTTTGCATCGCTGCTCAGTTGGTGGATTATCCTAAACCTGTCTGCGTGCAATTTTGCCAGCAATTCAAGTTCTGTTTTAAATAGGATTGATTGCCGGTTAATGTTACTGTAAATAAGCGTAAACCTGCTTTTGCCCGACCGGGCCAGCGCATATTTTAATTGGGAGAATATGGGCACAATACCACTACCTGCGGCAAACAGAAAAATATCTTTCTCCTCTTCGAAATTCCTTATCACAAACCGGCCTGCGGGTGCAACAGCATTTAGTATATCGCCCGGCTTTATTTTGGTGAGCATAAAGCGCGATATCTCACCATTGGCTATGCGTTTTACAGTGATAGAAAGCAGTTCTTCATCTGGCGACGAACTTAAAGAATAGGATCGCCGTATCTCATCGGCGTGATGAGTAAATACCAACGTTATAAACTGCCCGGCTTTGTAATGGAGTTTAGTGCCGGATACATCTTTTAAAAAGAAGGTGGCAGTATCCTGCAATTCCCATTTTATGGCTTCAACTTTTAACTGAAGCATACCTGTCAAACAGTTATAACTATTTTACCAAACTGGGTCGATTTTTCCATTTTGGCTATCGCTTCGGCTGCATTGCTTAGCGGATAGATTTCATCGACAGCAGGTATAATTTTATGCTCATTTACAAACGCTACCATCGCATCAAAATCATCCTCGTCACCCATCATGGTGCCGATTATTTGCAGCTGGCGCCAAAATATTTTGCGGCCATTTAACGGTGGAAAATTACCGGCTGTTCCGCCGAAAACAACCATGCGGCCGCCCGGTCTGCACAGATCCGGTAGTTTGGCAAAGCCATCGCCCAGGGCGCTGTCAATTATCACATCAAATCCGCCTGACAGCAGTTGTAGTTGTTCGGCCCAATCCTGCGCCTTGTAGTTTACGCCAGCCGCCGCGCCCAACTGTTTAGCGCGTTCAATTTTTTCGCCAGAGCCTGATGTTACAAACACCTGGCAACCCGCTGCGTGCGCAAACTGTAGAGCCGTAGTACCCGTGCCGCCACCTACGCCGGTAACCAATACCTTTTGACCTTTTTGCAATTTGCCTTTGGTAAATAATCCCCTGTAAACGGTTACTCCGGCCAACGGTAATGCTGCAGCCTGCTCCCAGGTTAAATGAGACGGTTTGGCGTGAAGGTATTTTGCCTGCACTTTTACATATTCGGCCAGTGTGCCATCATCAGGTAAGCCGAGGATCTTGAAATTATCTGACTGAAAATTTGGGTCGTCGCCCCAGCCGTAGCCCGGGTTGATGATTACTTCCTGCCCAATTAAGTGCCTATCAGCATCGCTGCCAACTTCGGCAACAATACCCGCACCATCAGAACCTAATATGGTTGGGTATTTAATGCCCGCATATTTGCCGATGGTTATCCAGTAATCGCGGCGGTTTAATGCCGCGGCCTTTATTTGTACCAGCGCCTCGCCAGGAGCAAGGGTTGGCTTATCAACTTCTTTAAATGCGAGTGGTTTATCGGTTGCTTCGAGAACTATTGCTTTCATGGGAATGGCATTATATAAAAAGCGTCATTGCGAGGAACGAAGCAATCTCTTCATATGCAAATCATCAACCATTAGGCTTGCGTTATCCAGAGAGCACGCGGCTTTCAGGGTAACACAACCCCGGGGTCATTTGATTGTCCTACGCAGAGATTGCTTCGTTCCTCGCAATGACGAGCAAATTTGTATCTTAACCTACGCTTTGCTGTAAAGCTCAGCTACGTGGTTCCAGTTAATAACGTTCCATATTGCCGCTAAATAATCGGGGCGGCGGTTTTGGTATTTTAAGTAGTATGCATGTTCCCAAACGTCGATACCTAAAATTGGGGTGCCTTTTACTTCGGCAATATCCATTAATGGGTTATCCTGGTTAGGCGTTGATGTTACGGCTAATTTTTTATCAGCAGTAACGATAAGCCAGGCCCAACCTGAACCGAAACGGGTTGCACCAGCTTCCTGAACTTTGGTTTTAAAATCAGCAAACGAACCAAACGTGCTGGTTATTGCAGCAGCTAAAGCGCCGGTAGGCTCGCCACCGCCGCTTGGTGAAAGCAACGTCCAGAATAGGCTGTGGTTGTAGTGGCCACCGCCGTTATTGCGCACAGCAGGTGGAAATTTCGAAATGTTTTTTATAATGTCATCAATGTTGCCATCAGCTTCAGGCTTGCCTTCAAGGGCTTTGTTTAAGTTAGTAACATAAGCCTGGTGATGTTTGCCATGGTGGATTTCCATGGTCAGTTTATCAATGTGCGGTTCAAGGGCATCGGTAGCGTAAGACAACGCCGGTAGTGTAAAAGCCATAATGAATTAGTTTAAAGTTTTAACGATAGTATGTAACAAATATAAAGTGTTCAATGCGATATTTGTTCTTATAAATGTCATTTGTTTTTAGTCCATGGACCATAGACGATAGTCCATAGCAGGAAAAGTTGTTTTTACCAGTCCGCAAATTTGCCATGGTCTATGGTCCATCGACCATGGACTACTTCCTCTTCGATTTAAAAAATCCCCGTACCAACTCGGCGCATTCATTTTCACGAATGCCTCCGGTAATAATGGTTTTGGGGTGTGTTATTTTTTGATTTAAGCGGCCAAAGCCCAGTTTAACATCGTAAGCGCCAAAAACTACCCGGCTAAGCTGGAACCAATAGCACGCGCCGGCACACATTACACAGGGCTCCATGGTTACATACAAGGTACAATCGCGTAAATACTTGCCACCGGTTGAATTTGCGGCGGCAGTTAATGCCTGCATTTCGGCATGGGCCGACACATCGTTCAACCGTTCTGTTAAGTTATGGCCCCGGCCGATAATCCGGCCATTCCAAACAACAACTGCGCCTATGGGTATCTCGTCGGCGGCAAGGGCGGCCTGGGCCTCTTTTAAAGCCTCACCCATAAAAAAGTCGTCGGGCGATAGGGTTGGCTCGTCGCCGAAGTTAATATACCTCATTTATATAAGTTTACTGCCGTTTGGGACGGGTTTATCAATTGCAGTCAAAACGATGTCGCCGTTTTCATCAGCAAAGCCTGTTACCAAAAACTCCGACATAAAGTTCGCTATTTGTTTTTTTGGGAAATTAATTACGCCTACTACCTGCCGTCCGGGCAGCTCCTCTTTGGTGTAGTGTTTCGTAATTTGAGCGCTCGACCATCTCACACCAAATGGTCCAAAGTCGACTTTGATTTTATAGGCCGGCTTCCGGGCTTCAGGAAAATCGGCTACTTCTAAAATTGTACCGGCATGCAGTTCTACTTTTTCAAAGTCGTGCCAGGTAATAGTTTCCATAGCGCAAAGGTATAAAGCGCCAAACAATTGTGGTACCTGCAGGCTGCTTTATTTTATGTTTTTATCCATCAAATCCTTTTTTTATATTCGGGAACTAATAACTATTAACTTCCTGCTGGTTTATCCTGTAAATTAAAGGCGGGGTAGCGTCAATTTAAATATCATGATAAAAAGGATTCTGCTTGTTTCCGTTTTTGGCCTGGTTGCATTAAGCGGCTCCGCATCTCAAGGTTATACTAAATTGCCCATTAATAGAATTAATACAGGAAAAACGCGCTTTCCCAAGGCAGATACTATCCCCCACGCGGATGTAATGGAAGTTGTGCGCATAGCTATTTATGCAGCTAATGATTTTAATGACCAGGCTGTTGCCAACTTGTATACCCCGAATGCTGTTGTTGCCGACGATGAACCACCGTATTCATGGAATGGCCCTACTGCCGGTATACAATGGGTAAATGCCGTTGAAAAGGCAGTAAAGGATAATCACATCTCGAAATTTAAAGGTGTGATTGACCAGGTGACCGTTTACCAGCAAACAGATGATAATGTTTATGTAATTGTGCCGGTATCGTACAGCGGAGAGTTGCCGGGGCATGCACGTTTTACTGCGAGAGGTGCCTTTGGAATGGTATTGCGGCAGATAAACGGTAAATGGCTCATCAAAAGCCAGGTTTGGGTTCCTGAGAAGGGATTGGGAAACTGAGTTTTTTGCACAACCGAAATTATATTTAAAGCAAAAGGCGCATAATCACTTATGCGCCTTTTTATATTTTTACGATTCCTTTTTATAATTAAATCGAATCTGTCGAGCCGATTAATCCTTCAGCATGTGTCTTTGGTAATCCTGATGTAAAGGGCGATTTTTTGGTGAACAAGCCCATAATGAATAAAAGGCCGCCTAACAATACTTCCGGTAAAAATACGCCTTTAAATACACCTGCTGCGCGAACCGAATCAAATGCAAAACCGTAAACAAACGGCGACATCATTAATATAAAGCCCATCACCACATCTAGTGTGTAGTGTATGCGTACCGGGAATTGTTTGATAAAGCCGGTTTCGTTATTGGTAAATATGGCCATTATCAATTGCAACCACCCGATGTATATAGGTAGAAAGAATGCTGCGCTCGAAATACTGCGCAAATCAAACAACCAGGGCGAAGCAATAAGCGTAAGGGCAATTATATAATTTAAAACGCCATAAACTGCTGTTGAAATAAACGGTTTCATATTTTTTATTTTATACGATTTGAGTTTTTATTTTACAACTACTCAATTGCTGTAATTGTTGCCAAAGGTATAAATTTTGAATTTATCTGAAACCCATTTCCTTATAATTCTTGCCCAATACTGCAAAATTTTACTATGGAGTGCCCTTATTGCCTTTTTTTTACAATTTTTGAGGCTATAAGGGCAATCAGGCCGAACACTATTGCCGATATTATGCCTAAGCCCAAGCCGGCAATTGCCATTGCCACACGGGGATGTGTAGAAAATGATTCGGGCATTTTGCCTGCCATAACATCCATTTGTTTATGGCCTGCAATGTATTTTGCGTAAAAAAGTACATGCACAACCGTTATCCACACGCAGTTAACCAGCCCCGCAAAAAATCCATGTAAAAAATATTTGCCTGTGCAAGCCCGTGCAATTACAGCGGAACAAAAAATAAATATAACCACCCAAAATACAGGTTCAACATCCTGTGGTATCAGCGATACGGTGCCAAAGGCCATTATCAACCCAAAAAGCGACAGTTGAAATATAAGTTTCCAGTTCATTGTGAAAGATTATTTGATATAAATATAAAAATCAGCATAAACAAAACAAAGTAATAAAAAAGGCAGCCGGGAAACGCCCGGCTGCCAGAACAAGCTTTAGGTTTAATATTTTAGCGATTAGTGTTTTGTTTCGGCTTCTTTAGCAGGTGATAAAAATGATGGCGCTTTAAAAGAAGCTTGCTTGGTTTTAACCATAATTACGCCGCCACGCCCTCTTTTTCCGTATAATGCTAAACCGCTCCCCTCTTTTAGCACGCTAATGCTTTCAATATTGTTCGGGTTTAAATTTTTAATGTCATTCACTTCTTTGCCATTCACAATATAAATTGGGTTACCGGCCATAAAGGAGATGCCTAAATCGGAGAGTTTTTTTATCGTGTCCGGTTTGTTGATGGCCCCGTTTTCATTTGATGACGTGTTGCGGATCACTGGTTCATCGTCATCGGTTGAAAGCGCAAAATTAATCGGTACAGAATAAGCTACCCGTACGAGGCGCCCATTTTGTACGCCTGGTTTCCACCTTGGCGACGAGGAAATAACCCTCAAAGCCTCTCTATCCAACTCGTCGGCTACACCCCGGGTAACATGAACGTCAGACAA
>Ga0105239_10008813_pt1 | contig 11415 bp, 12 predicted proteins | sample KBSC44metaG_FD_92761 | JGI IMG/M metagenome (GOLD analysis project Ga0105239, IMG submission 92761) | Corn rhizosphere microbial communities from Kellogg Biological Station, Michigan, USA - KBS C4-4 metaG | ecosystem: Host-associated > Plants > Roots > Rhizosphere > Soil | place: Michigan, USA...
ACCCCGGGTGATCCGCGGCACACGGGTTAAGCCGCTACCGTTGCTTCCTTCCGGACCTGGCGGGGTTTGCAGCCGCCCGTTGCACGAAGCCCGGAGCCTGACAACTTCCTATGCTACCAGCTTCGGTTTTTGTGGGGCAGGCTTGGAAGCCCGTCGCAGGTCTGGAGACCTGCCCTACTTTTGCCCCTGCCCTCACGGGCAGGGCTGGGCCGAAACAAAACACCGAAAAAGGCCCGCCCGTGAGGGCGGGAAAGTCGAGCGTGGCATAATCGAAATCCGAGGTCCTGATATGTCTGCTTCATCCAACCCCGCCGTCCGTCCCGATCGCATCATGGAAATGGTCTGGGGCTACGCCCCGCCCATCATTCTTGCCACCGCGATTCAATGCCGCGTTTTCGATCTTCTCGATGCCGGACCCAAGACCGTCGAGGAACTGGCAACCGCCTCGGGCAACTCGGTCCGCGGATTGCGCGCCATTATGAACGTGCTCGTCGGGCTCCAATTTCTTAGTAAATCCTCCGATGGCCGATATGCCCTGACTCCTGAAAGCGCCGCGTTCCTGGTCAGCGGCAAGCCGGGTTATCTGGGCAAATTCGCCGAGTTTAGCGGCCTGAAGATGATCCATACCTGGCTGCCGCTCCCGGAGATCGTGAAAACCGGCAAGCCTTCCGCAGCGGTAAATCAGGCGGATTCCGGCGCTGCATTCTTTCAGGATTTAGTCGAGCCCATTTTCGCCATGAGCTATCCGGCAACGCAGATCGCGGGCCAGGCGCTTGGATTGGCGAACGCCAAAACCCCGGTCAAGCTGCTCGACGTCGGAACGGGATCAGGCGTCTGGGGCATCGGCTTGGCACAGCAATCGCCGCAGGTCAGCGTCACGGCGCTCGATCTGCCCGGCGTACTCGACGTGACCAAGCGCATGGCCGAGCGCTTTAACCTGGCCGACCGGTTTTCGTACCTGCCGGGTGATTTCCACAGCGTCGATTTCGGGACTGGCTATGACCTGGTCACCTTCGGCCATATTTTGCACATGGAATCGGTCGATCAGAACCGACTGCTGCTGAAGAAGGCCGCGGCCGCCCTGGCTCCCAAGGGAACCGTGGTCATCAGCGAATTTCTGGTGAATCAGGACCGGTCAGGTCCCCCGATGCCCCTGATTTTCGCCGTCAACATGCTGGCGCACACCGAAAACGGCGATACATTCTCCTTCGAGGAAATCAGCGGCTGGCTGAAGGAAGCCGGCCTGGTCAACGCCCGCAAAATCGAGCCCGGCGGCCCGGTGGGGCTTGTACTGGCAGACAAGCCCTAGACTGTAGTAACCTAGGGTTTCCTGCCCCGTATCGGGGCCAGCAATTTCAACTCAGCACCTTAAGAGGCTCAGTATGTACGCAGTAATAGAAACAGGCGGAAAACAGTACCGCGTTGCGCCCGGCGAGTCGGTGGAAGTCGAAACGCTCGTGGGTGATATCGGCGCGGAGGTCGAATTCGACCGCGTTGTGGCTGTCATGGATGGGGACGCGGTGAAAGCCGGGTCGTCCATCAGCGGCGCGCGCGTGAAGGGCACCATCACCGCCCACGGCCGCGGCCAGAAGACTCTGGTCTTCAAGTTTAAGCGCAAGAAGCAGTACAAGCGCACCATCGGGCATCGCCAGAACTACACCCGGGTGCAAGTGAACGAGATCCTGGCGTAGGTGATTTATGGCGCATAAAAAAGGTTTAGGCAGTTCCAAAAACGGCCGCGATTCCAATGCACAGCGGCTGGGTGTGAAAGCGTTCGGAGGCCAGCTGGTCTCCGGCGGCACGATTATCGTTCGGCAGCGCGGCACCAAATTCAAGCCTGGCGTGAACGTCGGTCTGGGCAAAGACGATACGCTGTTCGCGAAAATCCCCGGCATCATCGAATTCCGCGATCGCGGACGGCTGGGTAAGTTCGTCAACATCAAAGCCGCCGAGTAAGCCGGGCGCTTCTCAAATCCAACTCTGAGCCGCGACAGTCATGGAGCGGACGTGTTTATCGACGAAGTCATAATTACAGTTAAAGCCGGCGACGGCGGTAACGGCTGTCTTGCCTTTCGACGCGAGAAGTTCGTCCCCCGCGGCGGTCCCAGCGGCGGCGATGGCGGCAACGGCGGCGACGTGATCCTGGTCGCCAGCCAGCACTACAACACGCTGCTGCATTTCCGTTTTAACCCCGAGCACAAAGCCGAGCGCGGACGTCACGGCGAAGGCAGTAATCGCAAGGGCCGCGAAGGCGCATCGATCGACGTCGCCACGCCCGTGGGAACGGTCGTCTACGACTGGAAGACTGGCGAAGTGCTGCACGATTTCACTGAACCCGGCGATCGATTTGTAATCGCGCGCGGCGGACGCGGCGGACGCGGCAATGCCCGCTTTGCAACTTCCACGCACCAGGCGCCTACCGAACACGAGGACGGAAAACCCGGCGAAGAACGCAAGTTGCGTCTGGAACTGAAACTTCTAGCCGACGTCGGGCTGGTGGGATTCCCCAACGCCGGAAAGTCCACGCTGATTTCGCGGATCTCAGCCGCTCGGCCGAAGATCGCCGATTACCCGTTCACTACACTCGAGCCACATCTGGGCGTGGTTACTACCGACGACAACAATCACCGGACGTTCGTGGTCGCCGATATCCCCGGTCTGATCGAAGGCGCGCATACCGGCCACGGCCTGGGCATCCAGTTCCTGCGGCACGTGGAGCGGACGCGCCTGCTGGCTCACCTGGTGGACGTTTCCGAAACCACAGGCCGCGATCCGGTGCATGATTTCGAAATCGTGATGTCGGAACTCGCCAGTTTCTCTGAGGATCTGGCGCGCAAGCCGATGATCGTGGTGGCGACTAAGCTAGACGCCGCGCAGGATCCCGAGCGCGTCGCGTCGCTCGAAGCCCTGGCTCGCGAGCGCGGTCTGCCGTTCTTCAAGATTTCGAGCGCTACCGGCGAAGGTCTTCCTGCGCTGAAGCGAGCCATGGCGGAGTCCGTCCTCGCGCCCGTGCCTGCAGAACAAAGCCCAAGCGTGTGATATCGTTCTACGGATGGACCTCGCCCGTTACGAACCCTATCTCCGTTCGCTGCTCCGGATCATCGTGGGATTCACGTTCTCACTGCACGGATACCAGAAGTTCTTCGGCTGGTTCGGAGGGCTGGGCGGTCAGAAGGCGGAACTGGCGTCCTTGATGGGCGTCGCGGGAGTCCTTGAAACTTTCGGTGGAGCGCTCATCATCCTGGGGCTCTTTACGCGTCCAACCGCATTCATCCTGTGCGGTCAGATGGCCGTGGCGTATTTCAGGGTTCACATCCACATCAACCCCTGGCCTTTACTAAACCAGGGCGAGATCACCGTCCTCTATTGCTTCACCTATCTGTGGCTGACCTCCGCGGGCGCGGGTCCCATCAGCCTGGACCGGGCGTTTGGCTGGAAGCACTGACGCCTCCCTTGATATAGAGTTTATCTTCATATAGACTGTCTCTCCATGGATGTCTTGCAAGGGACTCTGGAGATGCTAGTGCTGCGGACTTTGATCCTGGCTCCTCTGCACGGCTATGGAATCGCTCGCGCAATCCGCGATAACTCGGCCGAAGCACTGGATATAGAGTTTGGTTCGCTGTACCCCGCACTGAAACGCCTGGAGCAGAAAAAGTGGGTTGCTTCAAAATGGGAGATTTCCGAAAGCAACCGGCGCGCCAAATACTACCGTCTCACCGCCGCTGGCCGCAAGCAGCTGCAACAGCAGCAAACCGCGTGGGCCGAATACGTCTCAGCTGTCGCGCGGATCATGCGCCCCACAGCCGATAGGAGCGAGCCATGAACTGGCGTTGGCGTCGCGCCGAACAAGAGCGCGACATGCAGGAGGAACTGGAATCGCTGGCGGATCTGGCCCGTGAAAATGCGCAACCCAATGCGCTGGGCAATCTGACCCGAACAGCGGAAGAAGCGCGTGAGGCGTGGGGCTGGATGTGGATGGACCGACTGGCGCAGGATCTTCGATACGCAGCACGGTCTCTGCGTGCCAAGCCTACATTCACGGTGATCGCTATAGTGACACTGGCGCTCGCCATCGGAGTCAACACAACCATCTTCACGGCACTGAACACAGTATTTCTGCAGCCTCTTCCGGTTCGGAACCACCAGGCGTTGCGTCTGCTCACGTGGAAATCGGCCAAGCGATCCTTCGGAGGCCGATTCCTCCTCCAACCGATGTGGGACGCGAACATTTTAAATCGAGGCGACGGGCTGAAGTATTTCTCCTATGCTGCGTACCTGAATGTCCGCGATCACGCGGCCAGTTTTTACGACCTCGCTTGTACTCGGCCCGGGCCGTCCGTGAATCTGCCCGACGGCCGGACCAAGGGCATCCAGGCCGTATCGGGAAACTTCTTTCGCACTCTGGGAGTGGACGCCGTTCTTGGGCGCACCCTTACACCGGAGGATGACCGAGCTGGAGGCCCGGCCATTGCGGTCATCAGTTACGGCCTCTGGCAGGAAGCCTTCGGCGGCGATGCATCGGTGTTAAATCGAACCCTAAAGTTGAACCAGACGCAACAGATCACCATCGTCGGCGTTTTACCGCAAGACTTCTTCGGGTTGGACCCGGCCTTCAGGTACAGTGTCGTTGCGCCGATTGAATCGGTCACCGCGCCCAATGTGTTGGCCGACCGGCATAACTGGAATGGGTGCCAGGCTGTTTTTGGAATCCTGGGGCGCGGAGTTTCTGAGGAACAAGGACGTTCCGAAAGCGAGGCTTTAGTCCGGCAAGCGATTCTCGCGGATCCCCCCAGCGAGCCCTGGGACGCCCCCCGGATGTCCCTCACCAAGCTGGACCGGGGCTTCGATACTCTTCGAAAGGCGGCCTCCCAGCCCTTCCAGCTTTTGATGGCGACCGCGGGCCTTATTCTGCTGATCGCCTGCGCGAACATCGGCGGGCTGCTTCTCGCTCGAGGCACGGCTCGCGGAAGGGAGATGGCCACGCGTCTCGCGCTGGGCGCCTCACAAGGCCGTATCGTGCGGCAGCTTCTGACCGAGAGTCTGGTGCTATCCGCTGCCGGTTCCGCTGCCGGGATCCTACTCGCTTACGTTGCTTCTCCCTTGTTGCCGCGCCTGTTTCAGCAATTCAATTACTACCAATTCAACAATCTTGGCGTGCAGTTCATGCCGGATCTCCGCGTCTTGGGATTCTCAGCGGCGCTGACTTTGCTCACGGGGCTATTGTTCGGTCTGGCTCCCGCTTTGCGTACTACACGGGTGGCTCTGATCACCATGATCAAAATGTCCGCTCCTTCGTCAGGGAAATTGCGCTTCACCAGCGGGAAGGCGATGCTCGCCATTCAAGTCGCGCTTTCCATGGTGTTGTTGATTGGCGCGGGGTTGTTCCTTCGAACGCTGTGGAACCTGCGCTCTGTCCCGATGGGCTACGATCCCGGCGGCATACTCTATTTCACCGTGGATACCGGTCCCAACCGCCAGGAGTTCGTAACCCAAGTGCTGCAGCGTCTGGAGGAACTGCCCGGAGTGACCTCGGCGACAGTATCGATTTGGCCCATTTTTACAAGTGCTCCAGACACATATACTCCGGTGTGTACGTCTGGTGATCCGCCGAAGAGCTTTGACGACCGTTTTGCCGATTCCGATTTGATCTTTCCGAGGTTCTTCGAAACCTGGCGCGTACGGCTGCTGCAGGGAAGAGACTTCCAATCTTCGGAGACGCCAGGCAATATCATCGTGAACGAGGCTTTTCTCAAGCGCTACCTGCCCGCCGCGGGCGACCCGCTCGGAGCAACGGTGCAATTGGGAGCAAAGTGTTCGGCGGCGACCATCATAGGAGTCGTGGCGAATAGCACGGACAGGCCACGCATCACACCGCGTCCGTTCGTCTACAAACCCTACGCGTATCAACCAACGCAGTTGACGTTTACTGCGCGAACCGCGAACGACCCCGTCGCGTTAGTCCCCGGCCTCGGCCGCATCGTGGCTGGTTTAGGAACCAGGGTTTACGAACCGGTCACCACTGGCTCGGAATATCGCGATCGCACGATGATTCAGGAACGACTCTACACCACGTTGCTGAGCGCCTTCGGTGGACTGGCACTGTTCATCGCGTGCGTCGGGATTTACGGGATGACAAGCTACATGGTGCGGCGCAGGACCCCTGAAATCGGAATTCGCATGTCCCTCGGGGCGCGGCGGCTGGACGTTGTTCGCCTGGTTGTGCGCGAGACCTTGGCTCCCGTGGCGTTGGGGATCGTTATCGGAACTGGCGCAGCCTTGGGAATGTCGAAGCTGGTGACCAGCGTGTTGTTCGGCGTTTCGCGCAGCGATCCCTGGGCGATTTCGGCGGCGGTGATTCTGTTGCTCGTGACGGCTGCCGGCGCCGCGGGAATCCCGGCACGTGTAGCGTCACGCATCGATCCAATGCAGGCTCTGCGTTACGAATAGCGAGCCAGGTCTAGTTTGGAGTTCGGAAGCTCCTGCTAGACTAGTCGTAGGTGCCCAGGGGCGCCTGCCCGCCGCAAGAAGCCTTCACCCTGAGCAGTTCTGAATCAAACGGCATTGGACGTTGAGTCTTAGCCAACCGGAGCGGGATTTGGCACACAGGAGACTACAACTATGGATGCCATTCGCGAATTAAAGACCCGCGCCGAAATCCTTCATCGGCGTATTCAAGCCAACGATCATCGCGCCATCGGGCGCTTACGCGTGCTGCCCAACTTCCGCCGCGCGTCGTACGAACATCTCAGCGCCACAACTGGCACCATCCAGCGGCGCGATTGTCTGACCGTCATCGCGGCCGAGCTGGGCTTTAAAAGCTGGCCCGAAGCGAAGACCGCGATCTCGGGTGACGAGCGCATCGAAGACTTCGGCACCATGCTTTACCCCGAGCAGCGCTGTTGCGGCCACATTAACCTCTGGTATAAGACCTACCAGGAAGCCGCCGCGGTACGGGAATCCAGTGACGGCTATTTGTTGGGTTACAAGCGGCAGTACGTGGTCGTGGATCGATACTTCATCGAATCGCTAGGCCTGGATCCGGCCGATCCGGATTGGGTCGCGATGGGATTCGACTGGGTCCAGCCTAAGGACCTCGCAGCGCGTACAAGGCTTTACGGGAAGCTGGTGGCCTGCCTGCCGCGCGAAGCCGCCTAAGCTTGACAATCCCTGCACCGAAGGCTCATTATCCTTGGTGGGCCTTTGTAACCAAAGACCTGCATTCGGCAGTCTGCTCTTATGATAGATTTGATGCGGGAGGTCTCCTGATGAAGATGAAATTTTCCTTGGTTGCGGTGGGTGCGCTGCTTCTCGCTGCCGTGCCGATTTTGGCCCATCATTCATTCTCGGCCGAGTACGACCAGTCCAAGCCATTGACGCTAAAAGGCAAGTTCACCAAGCTGGACTGGGTGAATCCCCACTCCTGGGTGCACTTTGACGTAGTCGGTCCGGACGGGAAAGTCACCAATTGGGCCGCCGAGACCCCTCCTCCCAACGGTTTGTATCGCAACGGCTGGCGCAAGGACATGTTTAAAGAAGGCGAATTGATTGAGGTCCGTGGCGTGGCCGCCAAGGACGGAACCCCCCATATGTGGTCGAACGGAGTCACGATCGTGGCTACCGGAGTCCAGTTCACAATGGGATCGCGGCCGCCAAATGAAGGCCCCTCGGACGCCAAGGGCAAGTAGTTAGATTTCTAGCGGTTAGACCAGTTTGAAATGAATGCAGACGCGCCCCCTCCAAGGGCGCGTCGTTTTTCGTCCGTACGCACGCTTTAGGAGCCCAACGCTAACATGAAAACTTCGTTCGCACGTGTATCGTCCGCCGGACTGCTGGCAGCCGCAGGAATTGCTGCCGCGGCCTTGTGGTTCGCGCCCATGCCCGCATCGGGCCAGGCCCCGGCTGGAAAAGGCGGAGGCAAGGGCGGCGCTGCCAAGGGCTACACGGCTCCGCGAGCCGGCGACGGCAAAGCCGACATCCAGGGGATTTGGCAAGCGTGGAATACCGCCGCATACAACCTGGAGGCGCACAACGCAGCCACCGGAATTCATGCAGGCAAGAGCTTCGTGGTGGATCCGGCGGATGGGATGATTCCCTACACTCCGGCGGGGCGCCAGAAACAACAGGCAAACTTCAACAAGCGCGAAGAGCTGGACACCATGAATAAGTGCTACATGACCGGCGTACCTCGCTTCACCTATATCCACTTTCCGTTCCAGGTTTTCCAAACTCCCAAATACATTCAGTTCATCTCTGAGTACGCGCACATGGTCCGCACCATCTACATGGAGAAGCAGACCCACTTCGGCGATCTGGAATTCTGGAATGGCGATTCACGCGGCCACTGGGAGGGAGACACCCTGGTTGTGGACGTCGCCGATTTTAACGATCAGACTTGGTTCGACGCTTCCGGCAATCATCACAGCACCGCGCTGAAAGTGGTGGAGCGTTACACGCGCACCGGCCCCGACGTGATGCAGTACGAGGCCACCATGACCGATCCGCAGACCTTCACCAGGCCTTGGACGATCCGCATGGATTTGCATCGCAATACGGACCAGTATCCGACGCTGCTCGAATACGAGTGCCATTCCTACTTTGAGGACGACGCCATCCGGCTCGGTAGCCGCTAAGGAGACTGCACATGAAGACGAAGACCAACGGATTTCGCAGTTCAGTAACGAGCTCGGTGATGGCTCTGGCTGCAGCGGCGGCCGTGGCGGCGGTCTTCGTGATCGCACCGGTCACCGGTCAGGACGCTCCGGCTCCCGCACCGGGTGGTAAAGGCGGTGGCGGGTTTGGCGGAAAAGGCGGCGGTGGCGGTAAGCAGGCCGTTCCGGCCGGTCCCGTTCCGCGGACTGCCGAGGGCAAGCCGGACATGTCGGGGTTCTGGAATGGTGTGCAGCCGGGCGGCGTAACCAGCATCGAGCCGGCGCAGGCTAAAGGCGGAGGGGCAGGCAAAGGCAAGGGCGGACCTCCTCCGGGAGGCGGAGCGCCTGGAGCAGGGCCTGGAGGTCCTGGCGGCGCACCTGGTGGTCCGGCTGTTGCTGGCGGTCCTGGTGGTGGTCCTGGCGCAGGTAAAGGCGGCCCTGGTGGAGCACCTGGAGCAGGACCGGGCGGAGCACCCGGTGGTGGACGCGCTAACTCGATCGTGGATCCCGCGGATGGCAAGGTTCCCTACACGGTGGCGGCTCGTGCGAAATCAGATGACCTGATCGCCAACGGCATGTATCATGAGCCGGAGCTGCATTGCTTCATGTCGGGCGTGCCGCACAACATGTGGGTCCAATTCGGCCAGCAGACGCTCCAGACCAAGGACTACATTGTCTTCAACTGGGAGTTCATGCACAGCCGGCGGATCATTCCGCTCGATGGTCGTCCGCATCAAATTACTTCTCCAGCGGTCAAGCTGTTCCAGGGCGAATCCGTCGGCCACTGGGAAGGCGACACGCTGGTCGTGGACACTACCAACCAGAACGATAAGACGTGGTTCGATACGTCGGGGCATTACAAGCCCGAAGACGTGCACGTAGTCGAGCGCTTCACCATGACCGACTCGAACACGATTGAATACGAGGCGAATGTCACCTCGGCCGAGTTCACGCAGCCAATGATCGTCAAGGGCCGCCAGGCGCGCGCGCAGACCAACGATCCGACTTACGAACAGATGGAGTTCGCGTGCATCGAAGGCAATGAGGACGTGAAGCACTACACCGAAGACAAGGGTGGAAAAGCTAAGAACGTCGGCGCACGGACGCAGTAGGAAGAAGTCAGAAGTTGAGCCCGCAAAGGGTGCCGTCGCAACCTGATTTCGATTAAGCCTATACTGCGGCGGCACTCCGTTTTGCGGGCTCTAATAAGATAGGAGTCAGGAGTCAGAATGAAAACCTGGCTGTGTATATTCGCCACGGGCGCGCTGGCCTACGGCCAAGCAGCGTACAAAGCTCCCAGAACCTCTGAAGGGAAGCCAGATCTTTCGGGAATCTGGTTTACGCAGGCCTTCGCGGCCGCTTGGGACATTGAGGAACACCCCACGGTTCCCAACGTTGTCGGTGGACCGAGCATCATTATCGATCCTCCCGACAAAAAGATTCCCTACCAGGCATGGGCTCCCGCCAAGCGCAAAGACCTCATCGAGAATCACGCTTTCGACGACCCGCAGGCACACTGCTATCCGTCCGGTATCCCGCGCGTGGCCTACGCGCCGTTTGGGTTTGAAATCACTCAGGCGCCGGGACTAGTTGTGATGTTGCCGGAGAATTTTCACATGTACCGCATGATTCCGACGAACGACAACAGTCCCCGGCTGCCCGCCAGCATGAAGCTGTTCAACGGCGAATCGCGCGGACGCTGGGAGGGCGAGACGCTGGTGGTGGACGTGACCAACCAGAACGGCCGGACGTGGCTGGATATGGCCGCGAACTTCACCACCGATACTCTGCACGTGGTGGAACGCTACACGCGCATCGCCGACGGGACGCTGCATTACGAGGCCACGCTCGACGATCCCGCGCTCTACACGCGCCCGTGGACCATGGCGTTCAACATCCGGCGCGAAACCAAGCCGGGTTACGAGATGCTGGAATTCGCCTGCTGGGAAGGGGAGCGCGACCTGGTGCATTACACCAAAGAAGACGGCGGCCCCCAGGGAGGGAAAAAGTAATGAATCGGCGATCATTTCTGCAGTACGGAACGGCTGCAAGTCTCTTCACGGGTACCCTGGCAAAATCGTTCGGAGCGGAGCCAAAATCCGGCGCCACTGTGGATACGTCCTCAGGCAAAATCCGCGGGTTGATGATCGACAAGGTGAACGCCTTCAAAGGCATTCCCTACGGAGCGTCCACTGCGGGCAACCGCCGTTTCCTGCCACCTGCGAAGCCGGAGCCTTGGACTGGAATCAAAGACACTGTCGAGTGGGGACCCGAAGCTCCTCAGGTCAGCCCCCATACAGAGATCCCTGAAGTGCGTGCGACCATTCCGGCCACAGGCATGAGCGAGGATTGCCTGCGCCTGAATGTCTGGTCGAATGGCTTGGGCCGTAATGACAAGCGTCCCGTGATGCTCTGGCTGCATGGCGGCGGATTCACCAGCGGCAATGGGAGCTATACGATTTACGACGGGACTAATCTTGCTAAAAAGCGTGACGTAGTAGCAGTAACCATCAACCACCGGCTGAATTCGTTCGGTTTTCTGGATCTCGCCGGGATCGGCGGGGCGAAGTACGAGCACGCCTCGAATGTGGGGATGCTGGACGCGATCGCCGCGCTGCAGTGGGTCCACGACAACATCGCGAATTTCGGCGGCGATCCGAATAACGTCACGATTTTCGGGCAATCCGGCGGCGCAGGGAAGGTCAGCACGCTGCTGGCGATGCCCGGCGCGAAAGGACTGTTCCACCGGGCGATAAACCAGAGC
>Ga0105239_10008814_pt1 | contig 11414 bp, 10 predicted proteins | sample KBSC44metaG_FD_92761 | JGI IMG/M metagenome (GOLD analysis project Ga0105239, IMG submission 92761) | Corn rhizosphere microbial communities from Kellogg Biological Station, Michigan, USA - KBS C4-4 metaG | ecosystem: Host-associated > Plants > Roots > Rhizosphere > Soil | place: Michigan, USA...
ATACGGCGGAGTATGGCGACTACACGCGCGGCCCGCGCATCGTGAATGAACAGACCCGCGCCGAGATGAAGAAAATTCTTTCGGAGATTCAATCCGGCGAATTCGCTAAGGCTTGGATCGCCGAGAACAAGAGCGGCCGCCACAAGTTCCTGGCGATGCGCGAAGCGGCGCAGCACCAGAAGGTGGAGGTCGTGGGCGCGGAGCTTCGCAAGATGATGCCGTTCCTGAAAAAGAAGAAGGATGTAGGAGTACCGGCGGCCACCTAAAGTGCGGCCCCATAGAGTGGGCCCGTAGGAGGGCCAGTTTTCATGCGCGTTTTCACTTTCGACACCACATTGCGCGACGGCACCCAGGGCGAGGCCGTCAGTCTTTCGGCTGACGACAAAGTCCTGGTGGCCCACAGGCTGGATGAGTTGGGGATCGATTATATTGAGGGCGGCTGGCCCGGATCGAACCCCAAGGACAAAGACTTCTTTGCCCGCGCCAAGTCCATTAAGTTCAAACATGCGCGGCTCACGGCCTTCGGCGCCACGCGCATGGCCCGCAATCCCGTGGAGGAAGATACCAGCATCAAGGCGCTGATCGAAGCGGACACGCCTGTAGTCTGCGTCTTCGGCAAGAGCTGGGAGCTGCATGTTCGCAAAGCGCTCGGGATCACCGAAGACGAAAACCTGAAGCTGATCTCGGATACCGTGCGCTACCTCAAAGCGCATGGCAAAGAAGTGATCTACGACGCGGAGCATTTTTTCGACGGCTACAAGCATAGCCGCGACTTCGCATTCCGCACCCTCGAAGCCGCGCACAAAGCCGGCGCCGACACCATCACGCTCTGCGACACCAACGGCGGCACGATGACCGGCCAGCTCGCCCAGATTTGCGGCGATGTCCGCAAGAGCTTCGACGGGATTTTGGGAATCCATACGCATAACGACTGCGAACTCGCGGTGGCGAATGCCCTGGCCGCGGTGGAGCAGGGCATTCAGCACGTACAGGGATGCTTTAACGGGTATGGCGAACGCTGCGGCAACGCCAATCTGACCACCATCATCGCTAACCTCGAATTGAAGATGGGGCACACTACCATCGGTAAAGACCGCCTGACGCAACTGACCTCGGCGGCGCGATTTATCGCGGAGCTGGCGAATCTGCCGCTGCGCGGAGATCAGGCCTATGTGGGTCACAGCGCTTTCGCGCACAAAGGCGGCGTTCACGTGAACGCGGTTCTCAAGGATTCGACCACCTACGAACACATCGGCCCGAAAGCCGTCGGCAACCGGCAGCGCGTGCTGCTCAGCGATCTTTCAGGGAAGGGGAGCATCCTTTATAAGCTGAAGCAGCATGGCCTGGAAGATCGGCTGGACGACGCCGCCCGCCGCCACTTGCTGGATCGCATCAAGCAGATGGAGTTCCAGGGCTATGAGCTCGAAGCGGCCGAAGGCACGTTCGAGCTATTGGTCCGTGAAGCTCTGCGGCCCGGACTGAACCTGTTCGAAGTGGTCAGCTACGAAGTGATCACGAAGGCCGCGAACTCCACCGCCAACGTCACGCTGAAAGCTCAGGACAATGTGCTCACCGCCTCCGCGAGCGGCAACGGCCCCGTAAACGCGTTGGACGTAGCCCTGCGGCAATGTCTCTCGACCCTCTATCCTGCCATCGCCAGCGTGGAGCTGACGGATTACAAAGTCCGCGTGCTGGATAACAAGAAGGGCACGGCGGCGCGCGTGCGGGTATTGATTGAATGGTCCGATCATAAGCGCAGCTGGGCCACCGTGGGTGTATCCGAGAACGTCATCGAGGCCAGCTGGTTCGCGCTCGTGGACGCGATGCGCCTGGAACTAATGCGCCTGCACGAAGACGATCCCAGCGTCCAGAAGGCTGTCGAGGACTACTGCTGGGGGGTTTGATCTACCTGGGTTTTAGGACTAAACCCTAAGGCTTGACTAAGGCGTTTGCCGCGTAGTAATTCCCTCCTCTACGCCGTACGATTAGGCTATGGCGTGGTCCGACAATGTGCGGTGTCTATACTGCGACGGGAAACTGCCGCTTTATCGCAAATTAACCAGTGGCCAGTTCTGTTCCGCGGCTCACCGTAAGTCGTACTGGCAGGATCAGGAGCGCCTGGCGGTGGAACGGCTGCATCAGACGCACGATTCGCTGCGCGCCTATCGCTCCCCGGAAGCGCTGGAAGCCATTCTCGGGAAACCGGCGGCCAGCGAGCCCGTGGGTCTCGACAAGTATTACCTCGCGGGGCCACCGCCGCAGGCTGATCCGCGCGCTGTGGAATCGACGCTCAACGCCGAGGAAATCGCCCGCTCTGCTTCGAATACCGGTAACGTCAAGTTCCCCGGATTTCTGACCGAGGAAAAGCCTGCCTTGCGTGCGTGGCACGCGCTGCTCGCCGCCTGGGATACGGAATTTGCCCGCTGGCCGATGAGCCAGCCCTCGATTCCGTCGTGCTGTTCTGAACTCGAGGAACGGACCCTCCCCACGGCCAATGGCATGGCGGTGCCTCTATTCGAGGCTTATGGCTTGGCGGCTCAAATCCGCGCCGCGGCGGAGAAAGCGCAACCCATCGACTTCATCCCGAAACTGATCCCGCGAGTTCCGTTCGCCATCGTGCCTGAGACGGCAGAACTCAGCCGCGGGTTCCTCGATTCCCTGAAAGCCGCCGGGAGCGTTGCCGAACCCGCGCCCGAAGCCCAGCCGCCAGCCGAAGAAGCGCCGTTCCCATTTGCGGAACGGATGGCCGCGCTGCCGCGGATATCAAGCCAGCCGTCAGCGGTGGTTCTGCGGGGCAGTGCTCCGGAGCCCCAGCAAATCGCGTCCCGATCGCAAGACGCTCGCTACGACGCCATCTTGGCCAGTCCAGCCGTCGCGTTGGTCACCCGTCTGGAGCCGCTCGCGATGACCAATGCGCCGCGCGCACTGGGTGCGCGTTCCGGCGCGGCCGGAGACGCGAAAGCCGCCGATCTGCAAGGCTACGCGCAGCCCATGGAGTTGAACTCCGCAAGCGGCGCGCCTTCCATGAAGTTTGCGCTGACCCCCGCTGCGCCGGAGATGCAATTGGCTGCGGGCGATGGTTCTGCGGTACTCAGCTCCGCCGGAGTCGCGCCAGCGAAACTGAACGCAGCGGGCGCCTCTTCTGTAAAAGCGCTGGAACTGCGAAGCGACACGTACAGCCCTTCGCTGCACGTGGCGTCGCGATCGCTGGAGTTGAATCCGCGCCCCGCTCCCGGCTGCCGCTACGACGTTCAAAGCCGTCCAGGCCCGGTTCAGCAGACCGCCGCAGCGCTCGCCGGAACTGGGGATGAGATCTTTGCGGCTCCGGAGCCGGTAAAGCAACTCGCCACCCAGTCGCTCGAATCAGGTCCCGGCTTCGCAGGGATTTGCGAATTGCCGCTCGAGATTGCCGCGGGAACGGCCCTGCCGGTAGGCTCGAGCGATGCGCTGGCCGCACGCAACCAGCCCCGCATCGTTGTTTTGCCGGACGGATTGGTCAAGACCGCGCTCCATCCGGCGATGGCCGGCATTCGGCCTCTGGCTTTCGCGGCCACCGCGTGCGCGCCATCCGCCCCGCAGCCTGACACCAGAGGAGTCGATCTCATCTACACCGCGAATACCCCGCTGAACCCAGTGGCGAAGCTGGAACCGCTGGATGGCTCGGTCACCCCGCAGCGGACCGGATTTATGGCTGCCTTCGGGAGCGCGCAGGACACCAAGCACGCCTGGACTCACGCGGCTGATTTCTGGCAGCACGCCCCGCGGGATCTGAAGCTGCTGGCGATCGCGATTCCGATTTTTCTGGGACTGGCCCTGCGTCCCTCTCTGCCGAAGGTCCGCGTGACGGCGCCCGCGACCAGCGGAAGCATTTCTAAAAATTTAGGGGATGGGCTTCGGGCGCAATTTGTGAATGTGCGCAACAGCGTGGCGCAGCGAGCCGCGGTGGCGCTGAATGAAGACTTCCGCTCCGGTCTGGATGAATGGCAGACGCGCGGCGATCTCTCGACTGGATGGTCCTTCGACGAAAACGGTTTTGTGAAGCCGGGTACGCTGGCCCTTTACCGGCCCTCCCTGGGCTTGCGCGACTACGATTTCGAGTTCCTGGGCCTGATCGACAAGAAAGCCCTGAGCTGGGTAGTGCGCGCGAAGGACTTCGACAACTACTACGTGGTGAAGCTGATGGTGACCAAGGCGGGTCCCATTCCTAGCATGGGGATCACGCGCTATGCGGTGATCGACGGTAAAGCCCAACCCAGCGTGAATACGGTGGCGGCCATCAACGCCCGTCCCGATATGCTCTATCGGGTGACCATGAATGTGCATGACGACACCTTCCTGCTGCGGATGCAGGACACCGTGGTCGACAATTGGAGCGAGCCGCGGCTGAAGCGGGGCGGCGTCGGATTCTTTGCGTCGCGCGGCGAAGAAAGCCGCCTGCGCTGGCTGAACATCACACATCAATACGATATGCTGGGGCGCCTTTGCGCGTACCTGGCCCCCTACAACATTCCAACAACCGACGGGAGCTGGTAATTTATGAGTGCAGTACGCAAGACCGAACCGAAAGCGGCGGCGCAGGCTAATGACGGCGGCAAGACAGTCTCTCCCGCGCTCGCGCGGGCGGTGTCCTTGCACCTCGAAGGCAAAAGCAAAGACGCGCTGAAGGAACTGAATACGGCCCTTGAAAACGGCGAAGAGAGCGCGGAGATTTATGCCGCCAAGGGACATCTTCAGTACGAGGTGGAACAGTATGACGACGCCATCAAGAGCTACGAAAAGCTGTTGACGCTGGCGCCCCGGCACACGACCGCCAACTTCAACCTGGGCATCTGCTACGAAAAGCTGGGCCGCTGGAACGAAGCCACCGCAGCGTTTCAGAAGGCGCTGGACGCCGACCCTAATCGCAGCGAAGCGCAACTCGGGTTGGGCATTTGCCTGTTGCACCAGGAGAAGCCGGAGCCGGCCATTGCCTGCTTCGATCGCGTACTGGCACGCACGCCGGCCCACGAGACAGCGCTTTTCGGCAAGGCGGTTTCGCTCCAGTTGCTGTGGAAGTTCGATGAAGCCACCACGCTCTATCTGCAATTGCTGGGAAAGAACCCGCAATCCGAGGAATGCCTGGTGAACCTGGTCACGATCGGCATGGCCCGCAAGGACCACGATGCGATCCAGAAATATTCCGAGCTGCTGCTGGCGCTGCGCCCGCATTCGCAAGCGGCGCTGGAGGGACTGGCGACCTGCGCGTTCCATTCGGGCGATTTCGAAGCCGCCGCGCAACTGTGCGCCAAGCTGGTGGAGTTCACGCCGGATCACTTTGAACGCTGGTTCAATCTGGGGGTGGCCGAGCAAAAGCGCAATCATTTGCCGGAAGCCGCCAAGGCCTATACCGAAGCGGTACGCATCCGTCCGGACGCCAAGCAGGCGCAGGTAAATCTGGGAATCGTGAAGCAGGAGTCGGGCGACCTCAAAGGCGCGCGCGAAGGCTATGAACGGGCTCTGCAGATCGCTCCCGATCAGGGAGATGTGATCTACAATCTGGCGAGCGTCATCGAGCAGCAAGGCGAAAAAGAAGAGGCCGAGAGGCTGTACGTGAAGCTGCTCTCGCGCAATCCGGATTGGGAAGACGCATGGTTCCGGTTGGGCTACCTGCGGCTGGCGCGCAACGACTTCCGCGGCGGCGCGGAAGCTTTTCACGCCTGTGTGAAGAAGCGGGCGGTGTGGCCCGAGGCCCAGCTCAATCTAGGCCTGTGTAACTGGAATCTGGGAGACCGCGACAGCGCCGCCAGGGCGTTTGAAGCGGTGCTCGCTTCCGATCCTAAGTCTATCGACGCGCTGCGCGGCTTGGCCGCTCTGGCGGTGGAACGCGAGGATCTGGACAAGGCGCTGGACCTGCAAGCGAAACTCATCGAGGCCGGCGAGCGAACCCCGGAATTGTTCTATAACACTGGCTTGCTGCTGCAAAAATCCGGCCAGGTGGAAGACGCAGTGCGTCTCTATCAGGAAGCTCTTTCGGACCGTCCTAACTTCCCGGAAGCGCTGCTCAACCTGGGCCATGCCCTGAAGTCGCAGGGCAAGCCGGATGAGGCCCGCGAGTTCTGGCGCCAGGCGCTGGAACAAAAACCCGAACTCGCCGCGGGATACTTCGGCCAGTAACGGGCCCCAGCCCGAACTTCTCACTCGTCAGGGCGTCGACGCCCATGGAGACCGCGCTGCCGTGCCGTCCGCGTCGCGGCAGGCCTCGGCGGTACAGGTTTGATGCGGGTTTTGCTTGCTCTCAACTCCGCTGCTTGCTACACTGCTGCGGACAGGAGAGTTCATGGCCAAATACATGTATCAAGCCAGCTATACGCTCGAAGGCATGCGCGGATTGCTCAAAGAAACCGCTTCGGGGCGCCGGAAGGCTATCGAATCCGCGATCGCGGCGCTGGGTGGAAAGGTCGAGTCTTTCTACTACTGCTTCGGGGAAAACGATGTCGTCCTCATTATGGATCTTCCCGACAACGTATCTGCAGCCGGCTTGGGGCTGACGGTGGCTGCCAGCGGTATGGTTCGCGGAAAAATCACGACCCTGCTCACCGTTGAGGAAGCCGATAAAGCTCTCGGCGTTAAGGTCGGCTACCGGCCCCCCGGTAAGCCCCAGTAAGTTATCCTACGGCGGCCGCGCCGCGGGATTGTGCTGGCGCCACGCCGCATTGTTCTCCAGCGCCCACGGCTTCAAAGAACATATAGATGTCCGGCCGCTCTGCGGACTCAGAGCGGCTTCCGGTCATGCGCACTATGACGGTAGAGCGGTCCTTGCAGCGAACTTCCATCTGGGCAGCGCCCTGACCGTCCGCGGACGCAACTCGGGTTGTGCCCGGATTGAGGGCGGAGGGCGCGAAGGGTAACAGGCGCAGGATACTGTGCCCCAGGAGCTCCGACTCGCCGTAGCCGAACAAGCTCTCCGCGGCGCCATTGACCCGGCGGATCAGGCCCCGCGAATCCATCATGATCAAGGCCTGAGGATAATTCGATTCCAAGGCGGCGAGGCGCGCAGCAAGATCCTGGCGATCCAGCTCCAGGGATGCTTGTTTTTCACGTTTCCGGCTGCTGCGCACGAGGACCTGGCCTACCATCAGCAGAACACCGCAGAGAAAAACCACTATCCCTAAAACAAGCATTCTGACGGGTTAGTTTAGCACCATCAATCTGACGGCTCAGCCGGCATAGGCGCCACCCCGTCCACCATCCAGCAGCCGGTGCAGCGCCCGCGAGTCTGTTGGCTGGTCTGACGCGACACCGCAAAACGAAACCAGGCCACGCGCCCGCCCGCGATCCGAAAACGGACCCTTTGCTCGGCGCGATTTCCGCTCAGGGCCAGCGGGCCGTAGCTATCCGCTTGACCCGACAAAAGAGGAACGAAGCCGCGCAGTTTCAACAACCGCAAGAAGTTTCCGTAAGGGCCGGTATGGGCGCGATTGGCCGCTGAGGCGAACTGATAGACCGTGAAAATCCCGGCATTCGGAGAGGGTGAGTTGCAGTTCTGCAAGGCCTCCACCACGGTCCGAATCACCTCATCCGGAGAGAGAGCCGGGTCCGGCCGAGGCTGGGCACCGGGCGCCAACGCGGGCAGCCACCAGCAGACGATACTTATAAACGCTGCGCCTGCACGTGCGAGGCTCACGAGTTGAGTACTCGCAGGGTCGTATAGAGGTTCCACACAATTACTGCCGCGTACCAATAATTGATCCAAAGAATCAATTTTCTCCTGCGCAGCAACAGGCAGGTGGTGGCGAGGCCCGCAGCCAAAATTTTTGACAGTACCAAACCGGTGAAAGGTCCCCAGTGAACCATCAGGCGCACGAAGGGGCTGGCTTCGGTGTTGCCCAGGCTGAAGCCGATCAGCGTGGTTAGAATGTCCAGCACCTGCAGGTACAGGAATACTTCAATCAGATGCCGTCCGGCATGGTTCAGGGCTGTGCTGGTCACCTTACTATTCTGCCGGAAATCGGACGGCCCGGAGTTGCAGCGGTGCCCTAAGAGCGCTGCCCACCCCGGAGCCGGGGGAGCTGCGATTCCCTTGGCCGCGGCATCTCAAATGCCGGCGGCCGCGCCGGGGTATTGCGTTAGCTTGTCACGGTTCAGGATGTGGTCCAGATGATGCTGCATGTGCAGCACGTAATCCTCGATCAGGAACCGCAGCGTGACGGGATCGCCGGAACCGATGCGGCAGGGCACGGTGAGGCGCTCCTGGGGAATCCGTTTCACTAAATGCAATAGCAATTCGTTGTGCTGGCGCCAGCTATCGAGGACCGACAACCAGGGCATTTCGTGATAGCCGTGGGCTCGCACCCAGCCGTTCTGCTCGTAGGCAGGTCCGCTGAATTCGGTTTGCAGCGAGGCTGCCGTAAAGCGCACATGATTGTTGAGGGCCGAATCGATCAGGTGGCCCAGCTCTTCCTTGCGCGACCAGGAATCGGCGCCGGCTAAACGCATCGCCGCCTGCTCGTTGGTGAGGACCCGCAAGTTGACGTATTCATAGGCGAGGACTTGCTCCAGCGATTTCGCCAGACTTTCGAGCATGCCCCATTTTGCCATGCGCCGGGTGCAAACCGCCGTAACCTATAAGAATGAAACTTAGCGATATAGCGGTGGCGCTGGGCTGCGAGATCCACGCGGGGGAAGGTGACGGCGGCGGCCTTGAAATCCGGGGCGTGGCCGGCATGGAACACGCCGCGCAGGACCAACTCACCTTCCTCGCCAATCCCAAGTACGCGCATAAGGTAAAGCAAACCCGCGCCGGAGCCATTCTTGTCACCCAACCGATGACCGGGATTTCGCCTGCGCAATTGATCTCCGCCAATCCCTACCTCGACTTTGCGCGCGCGCTCGAGTTGTTCTACCATCCTCCGCGACCCGCGGCAGGAATTCACGCGACGGCGTCTATCGCCCCATCGGCGCGCATCGGCGAAAACGCTTCCATCGGCCCCTACGCCGTAGTCGGCGAGAACGCCACGCTGGGGCGCAACGCGGTGCTGCAGCCGCACGTTGTGGTTTACAGCGGCGCGCTCATCGGCGATGACTTCTACGCCCATTCCCACGCAGTGGTGCGCGAATTCTGCCGCATCGGAAATCGGGTCACGCTACAGAACGGCGTGGTGGTTGGCGGCGACGGCTTCGGTTTCGCGAAGCGCGCCGACGGCACGCATTATAAGATCGTGCAAAGCGGCATCACCGTGATCGAGGACGACGTGGAGATCCAGACACTCACTTCGGTGGATCGCGCGACGGTGGGCGAAACCCGCGTGAAGCGCGGCGCGAAGATTGACAGCCTGGTACAAGTGGGGCATGCCTGCGTGGTCGGCGAGGACAATATTATTTGCGCCCAGACCGGGCTCGCTGGATCCAGCGTGCTTGAAAAAAATGTCTTGCTGGCCGGACAAGTAGGTATTTCGGGACATTTGACCATACACGACGATGCCGTGGTCTACGCCCAGAGCGGCGTGGGCGGCGATGTGCCGGCGGGGTCGGTGATCAGCGGATCGCCGGCGTTCGACGCCCGCGAATGGTTGCGCGCCATCACGGCGTTTCAGAAATTGCCCGAACTGCTGAAGGCGGTGCGACAATTGGAGCGTCGCAGCCGCTCTACGCAAGAGCCTGCAAAAAACTAACATGCCCAGACATCTAGATTATGAAGGGCACTTGCCCTTGGCGTACCGTAACCCCGAGTTCGTGGACGGGCCGGAAGGCCGTTCCATGCGCATCCTCAGCGAGTATCTGTATCCCCTGGCGCACTTTCGAAGAGAGCGGGTTCACGATACGGTGGTCTTTTTCGGCTCGGCCCGGCTTATGGAAATGGGCCCGATGGGGCGCTACTACAACGAGGCACGGGAGCTGGCGCGCCGTCTCACGGCGTGGTCCGACGGACTACCCGATTCGACCCGCCGCTTTGTGGTGTGCAGCGGCGGCGGTCCCGGCATTATGGAAGCGGCCAACCGCGGCGCCTGCGACGCCGGAGGCAAGACTGTAGGACTGAACATCGGCCTTCCCTTTGAACAGCGTCCCAATCCGTTTGTCACTCCGGAGCTCAACTTTGAATTCCACTACTTCTTCATGCGCAAGTTCTGGTTCGCCTATCTGGCCAAGGCGCTGGTGGTGTTCCCGGGCGGCTTTGGAACCCTCGACGAATTGACCGAGATCCTTACTCTGGTGCAAACCCAGAAGCTAATGAAGAGGATGGTGGTGGTGCTCTACGGGACTACCTTCTGGAAAGAAGTGATCAACTTCGACGCTCTGGTGCGCCACGGTATGATCGCTGCCGACGATTTGAACCTGTTCCAGTTTGCGGATGACGTCGATACTGCGTTTCGGGAACTGGAAGCCGGACTGACCCGGTATTACCTGCAGGACGAACAGGACCTGCCGGGCATCGCCAAGTCCCAGGTTTAAGGTCCGATGTCCTCCAGTCTGCAAACCGCGGCCGGAGGATAAGGTTCTGCTCCCATCGTTCTATGTGTAACAAAAAGCGCCGCTGGAACCTCATTTTAAGTGCTGGTGAAGCGTTCGTCCATTTGAGTTTGGGATGCGATGACCAGCCGAATGCCAGGTAGGGTAGGATAGCATCGTGGGACCGGAAAACCAGAATCCGCTCAATGAACTTCAACTGCTCGATCAGCAGGTCGATCAGATTACGGAGCTGGCGGGACTCAAGCCAATTTTCTTTCGAGTGGACGAATTGGCGAAAGAGTATCCCGGCGATTTCGAAGTCCAGCTTGCGGCCAGCGAAGTCAAACAGCGAGTCGTAACCCGCGGCTCTGTCTTGAAGCAGTTGGGGCAGACCACGCAGACCGCGATTCCGTTCATGACAGACCCGGCTACGCCTTCGACTTCCGGGTCCCTGCCCTCGTCCACGCCTCCGCCGCTGCCGGCTCCCTCTGCTCCCGATGTTCTGCAGAGTCCGCCGGCCCTTTCGACTACCTCTTCGGCCTTTCAGTCGCCGCCGGTTTTGGCAGACCAGCCGCCTCCGCCGTACGGTCCGGCGACGGCCAAAGTTTCTGCGGCGCCCCGAGCCGGCAAAGGTTGGAAGAGCGCGCTGGTGGTCGGAGCGATCGCCGGGGTGCTGATATCCATCGCGGTCCTGGCGTTTCTTGTGAGACGGGCGCGGGTGGCGCGTCAGAGTGCGGCCGTGGAGGTCCGCTTAGTCACCACGCCACCCGGCGCGGCGATTCGCGTGAATGGCGAAGCGAAGTGCAACTCGAATTGCACCTTGCCGTTGCCCCCCGGCGAGTATCAGGTGACCGCATTTCTGGACGGATACCAACCCTCCGCCAGCACCCTAAAAGTTAGGGCGGCGCAGGCTGCGTCCGTCGACATGAAGCTGGAACCGCAGGCCCAGATGCTGCGCATTCTGACGGATCTGCCGCAGGGGCAAGTGG
>Ga0105239_10008815_pt1 | contig 11414 bp, 6 predicted proteins | sample KBSC44metaG_FD_92761 | JGI IMG/M metagenome (GOLD analysis project Ga0105239, IMG submission 92761) | Corn rhizosphere microbial communities from Kellogg Biological Station, Michigan, USA - KBS C4-4 metaG | ecosystem: Host-associated > Plants > Roots > Rhizosphere > Soil | place: Michigan, USA...
CGGCGGCAAGAACGCGCTGGTCGAGGCGCTCAAAGCTCACGGCATCGAGCCGGTGCTGATCCAGGGCTACACGAACAATTCGCAGGACTTCACGGCGATCGTTCTCGCGATCAAGAAGTCGGGCGCCGACGTGCTCGCGACGTACATGACGAACTCACCCGACGTGGGGATCTTCGCGAAGCAGCTGCGCCAGCTCGGGGTCAACGTGCCGTGGATCGGATCGGCTTCGCTGGTGACCGATACGGCGATGAAGCTGGCGGGCGAGTCGCTGTGGGGCACGTATTCGGTGGCCGACTTCGTGATCGAGGCCAACGAAGAGAGCAAGGCATTCGCGAAGAAGTATCGCGCCAAGCATGGTGCCGATCCCGATCTGTATTCGGGCTGGGCGTACGGTGCGGTATATCTGATCAAGCATGCGATCGAGAAGGCCAAGAGCGCCGAGCCCGACGCGATGCGGCAGGCTTTGCTCAGCACGCGCGGGCTCAGAGGCGTGGAAGGGATCTACGACTTCGAGCCGAACGGCGATGCGGTGCACGGCTACAACGTCGTGAAAAACGAGAAGGGCAAGGTCACGTTCATCCAGCGGATCGATTTTCCGGCGCAGTAACGCCTCAGGACGAACGGAGGTTTGTCGAAGAGTTTCCGCCCTTTGTTACTTCCTCCGCGGATCGTCGGCGGGATTCACGAATGTCGTTCCGGTCGGACCGACCGCGGTGCACTCGGCGACCACTTGTTCGTCGCGCGTCTCCGCAAAATGGTTCGCCCCGGCCGGTTCCGTATAGTAGCTGCCGGCCGGCAGCGCCTTGAGCTCGGCCTCGTTGCGCGTGTCGCCATAGGCAAAGTACCAGGTGCCCGACAGCACGAAGCATGAGCGCACGTCGGGATGCGAGTGCGGCGGGATCTTCGTGTTGGGCGGCAGCTTGAACATGATCGTGTAGAGCGCAGGCGCCTTGGCGTTGCCCGATATGATCAGAGTCTGCAGGCCGCTGCGCATCGCCGTGCCTTCAGTGCGAGAGGAATTGTCGGGCCACGGAATTTCATCGGCCGTGACGCGGGTCGCCGGCAGGTCGTTGTCGGCCGCGCATGCAAACAGCGGCAGCGCGAGCGTCAGTCCAGCGAGCGTACATTCGATGCTCCGCTTCATAGGTCTCCTCCTTTGGTCCGATGCCGAACGCTGCTTCTGCGCCAGCGCGTGTGTCCGTACTCATTCTAGAGCAATCCGCAGGACGGCCCATGCGCGCCGCTCGGCCGCTCGCCTTTCGGTGGCGGTCTTGCGACGCGCTGGGTGTGCAGCCGAGCGGTGCCTAGAGCGAGCGCAGGAAGTTCAGGAGATCCTGCTTGGCGGGCTCGGACAGCCGGTTGAAGTTGGACACGACCGCGTTCGCCTCCGACGCGGACGGCGAGCGCCCATTGCCGCTCTGATGCTGCTGAATCGCAACCAGCAGATCGGACGTGCGCCCATCGTGCAGGAAGAAGATGCGCTGTCCGAGCCCCCACAACGGCGCCGTACGGAACTCCTGCGGGCCGGCCTGGCCTTGACTCACTCCGTCCGCGAGACCTGCCCCCATGTTATGGATCAGCAGATCGGAGTAGAGGTTGACCGGTTGGTGGTCGAGCGCCGCGATGGTCGAGCTTCCCGTCATGAGCGTCGGCGTGTGGCAGAGCGCACAACCGATCGCGCCGAACAGGCTGCTGCCTCTCGCGATCGACGCGGTGCCGCCGGGGAACGTCGATGAAGGCGTGGGCGGTGCGAGGAAGCGCATGAAGGTTGCAAACTTCTCGACGTCAGCGAGCATGCCCGCTAGGGTCGTCGCCTCGGGGTTGGTCACGTCGTTCGGCGTTGTCGCGAACTGACAGTCTGGCGTCTCGTCGCGCTCGGTGGGAAACAGCTCATTGGTGATGCCCATCTCGACGTTGTAGGCCTCTCCGGAGAACAACAGCAGCGACTTGTTCTGCGCCTTCCACCCGAAGCGCGCCGCCGTCCCGTCGTTGCCGTTGAAATTCGCCTGACCGGAAATTGCCCCGCCGGCGAGGACGATATTCGGTCTCCCGCCGATTCCGAGCGCCTGTTTCGTAGCCGCATTGCTCGCCCGGTTGGCGAGAATCGCGGCGTCCGGAATCTGCTCGATCAAGCCGCCACCGAAGATCGGTGTCGGAATCCGGAACACCACATTGTGACTTGCGAGCGCGCTCGCAAAGTCCGGTTGTGTCAACGAGCAGCCGGACGCACCGGATGCGCCCGTGATCGTGAACAGTGCATGTACGCCGCCGTCCGGGGTGCCATCCGGGTTTTGCACGAAACGCGCCTCCCGCACCGGACCGTTGGCCGAGAGAAACGAGGGCACGGCGTTCGTCTTCCCGTTGCTCGTCGCAAACGCGATCTGGGGATTCAACCAAGGGCTCGATCCACCCGGTGCGGGCTGCATGTGGCAGCCCACGCAGCTGTCGAGATTCATGCGCGGTCCGAGTCCATCTCCGACATCCTCTGCGGACATGAATGCCAGCTTCGATGCGTTGTACAGCTCGAGCTGAGCCGGCGTGAGATTCGTCAGCGGCCCGCCGACGGTGCCGGCGCTGCCACCGGTGCGCACGCCCGGATCTGTCGCCAGTGGCGGCGGAGCAGGAGAAGGGGCGGCAGCGGCAGCGGGCGTAGCGTTCGCAGGAGCGCCGGCGACCTGCGCGGCGGTTTCCATTCGACCGACAACCAGACCTGTAAAGGTTGTCGCGAGAACAATCTGAGCGAGGTGTTTGCGTTTCATGGATCGATTCCCCAAGAGGTTTCGGGATGGCCGTACTGCTTCAATCCCATCGACTCGCGCGGATTCGAACTTGAAATGAATAAATCTTTTCGCGGGCACACCGACTGCGCGATTCGTGCCGGAGACCTGTCGCGTGCACGGAATAGCGATCCGTCATGCCGTGACATGCATGCCGGTGCGATCGGCCGGCGCGGAACAGCAATTGATCTCGGCCAAAGATATGCCCGGCGATTCTTGCGCGCGCGGAACAGGAATTGGTCGCGGCCAGATTTGTGCCGCTGGTCTCTTGGCGCGCGCTAAGTCTCTGACGTGTCATCGCCGTGCTCATGTTGTATTTCCGCACGGCCGCATTTGTTTGTCGCGAGCGAGAAGCATCGGCCGTCGCGCGTTTGGTTGCGCGACAGACTTCCGGCACAAGCATTGCTGGGCGCGGCAGCTACAGCAGCAGCATCGCTGCGCTTCCGCGCCGCGCCGTTTCAGGCTATCGTGGATAGCATGAAAGCAGCGTACGGCCACACGGCGGATGGAACGCCGGTCGATCTCTACCTCCTGGCCAACGCCGATGGGATGCAGGTCAGCATCACGAACTATGGCGGCATCGTCACGTCTTTGCTCGTGCCGGACCGGAACGGCCGCCGCGCCGACGTGGTCCTGGGATTCGATCGCCTGGATGGCTACCTCGACCGGCATCCGAAGTTCGGGGCGATTTGCGGGCGCTACGCGAATCGCATCGCAAAAGGACGCTTTACCTTGAACGGCGTCGAATATCCGCTCGCACGGAACGACGGCGAGAACCATCTGCACGGGGGCTTGCATGGGTTCGATCGCGCGGTCTGGAAGGCGGTCGAGGAAAGCGCCAACGCCGTGCGCCTCGAATACCTGAGCCGCGCCGGAGAGGAAGGCTACCCCGGCAACTTGCAGGTCGCCGTTACCTATACTCTTACGGCCGACAACGCGCTGCGGCTTGACTACCTTGCTACGACCGACGCCGACACCGTGTTGAACCTAACGCATCACGGCTACTTCAATCTCGCCGACGGTGGCGCCGGTTCGATTCTCGGTCACGAGGTCACGATCCCTGCCGACCGCTTTGCCGTGGCTGCACCCGATCTGATTCCGACCGGCGAGATCAGGAGCGTGCGCGGAACGCCGATGGATTTCACGCTGCCCACCGCGATCGGCGCACGCATCGATGGGAGCGACGAGCAGCTCGTGCGCGGTCGGGGCTACGATCACAGCTTCGTGCTCGGCGACGCGCCCGCGCAGTTGCGGTTCGCGGCGCGGCTGCACGACCCGATGAGCGGGCGCGTGATGGAAGTGCACACGACCGAGCCGGTGGTGCACTTCTACACCGGTAATTTTCTCGACGGCTCGATCACCGGAAAGGGTGGCGCCGTGTACCGCAAACGCCACGGTCTGTGCTTCGAGTGCCAGCACTTTCCGGATTCGCCGAACCGGCCCGAGTTTCCGACCACGGTGCTGAAGCCCGGGCAACGGTATACGCAGACGACGGTCTACCGTTTTTCGACGAGCATCTGATTACCGCGCGTGCACGTGAGCGATGTGAGAGAGGCAATCAAACAAGTCCAGCTGCAACGTTTTCGACGGACATAAGTGGGTGCGCTTCGGGCAGCTATTCGGCGAATAGGTCAGCAGCGGAATAGGGAGGCGGATCGATTCACGTCGCCAGGTCGCGCACGGCAGCGCGACCCAGCTTGTTGAAGGCAGAAGAGGCGATCAGTATTCCGCCTCGCATGTGAAATCCTCCTCTGTGCCCCTCGCGGGTGTCACTCTCCCTTTGTAAAAGCCGCCACCACGGATCGCTTTGTACTTGCCTGTGCCGGAGATAAAGTGGTAGACGCCGAGATACGGCACTTCCCAGTCATTGTTGCCTTTCGTGACTACGTAGTGGGTGCCTTGCCACTTGACCCACAACTTCTCGCCGCTTGTGAGCGTATAGGCGGCGTATCCCGTGTCGATTCCGGAGGGGCCGACATTGTCCAAGTGACCGTAGACCGTCGTCTCGGTCTTGTCGAACTCGGGATGTTTGCTTGCCAGCACATCGACCCTGACAAACTGGACGAGCTCGCGATCGGAGCGGTCGCCCGGCTTTATCGACTGATTGGAGATTTCCTGCTTGGATCGCTTGGTGCCCGAACAATCCAGCTTCTCGGCTTGGGCCGTCCATGTCAGAGCGCATGCCAGAGCAGTCAGCGCAGACAGCCCGAAGCCTTTCCAAATTCTCCCGCTCTGCTCGCCATACTTCGGGCATACGGCAAAGAATGCATTCCTCATTTCTCGACCTCCTGATTGGTTCGTATTGCGGATGTGAGATTGCGCACAGCGCTCGGCACGCGCCTTGAAGACCGGGATGCTCGGCGGCGTAACGCGGCAGCGGACAGGCCTTGGATCTCTCGCTGCTCTTCGTAGCTCCGAAAAGTGAGTTTTGCATTGAGTGGCAGCGCCTCTACGACGCCGCGTATCTCGCTGCTCGCTGACGATCTTGTATAGACGTGTACGATGAACGTCCTGGCTCGAAACACACTCCCTCCTCGGCAGCGCCAAGGTTAGCGAGCTGGGACATACCGATTACATACGGATAGGCGCCGCAGTGGAGCAGTCGAAGAGCTATCGAGCGCCAGCGGCGACTGCCGCCGCGAGACTGCGCGTAGATCGGGAAGGTTTGATACCGAGGTTTTGCTCGAGGACTCGTTCCAGCTTCTGATAGATCCGTATGGCATCGACGGGCCGCTCCAGCGCGGCATACGCGCGCATCAGGCCCTGATAGAACGCCTCATGCATTTCGTCGATCTCGATCCCACGAGCGTACCAGTTGATCGCTTCCAGGTGGGCGCCCGTTGCTTCCTTGTTCTTGCCAGCGCGCTCGAGCATGCGAAGACATTGCGCTTGCAGGCGTTCGCGTGCGGGAGCGCTACAGGCTGCGTCGAGATCACCCGGCAGGAAAGGGCCGCGGTACAGGTCGATGGCCTGCGCGAGCGAGCGCTCGTCGTCGATATCTCGGGTTGCGAGCTCGAACGCTTCCTTGTCCGTCCAGACTGACTGTTGGTCGAACGAGATACGATTGTCGCGCACATCGATCACGTTGGATGGACCCAGCAACTGCCGAAGACGATGCAGAGCCGCTTCCAATGATTTGTGCGCAGCGTCGCCATCCTCATCCGGCCACAGGCTGTCGACGATGCGTTGGACGGGAACCGCTTGAGGGCCGAACGCCACCAAGGCCTTGAGCAACGCGATTGGCTTGCGTGGCACCTTACGTGCAAACGTGAGCGGACGATCGTCAACATACACGCCGAAGGTGCCGAGCGTGTATACGCGAATCCGCCAAGGCCAATGCTCGGGCCGGCTCGCGGGCGGTGACCAGCCCCACCGGCGTATTTGCGCGCGCACGTACTCCACTTCGATTCCCGCTTCCAATGCGGCCGCGCACAACGTCGGCATCCTGCGCTGGAGATGGCGCCCGAACACATGGTCCAACCTGCGCTCGCGAGCCAGACGCATCATCGAGTCGAGGTGAGAGGTGGCGGCAACCCAGTCCCGCTCCTCGAGCGCCATCCAGGCCTCGGTCACGCGCAATTCCATCTCCTGCCAGCACGACCGTGTACGATTCGCGAACGACCTCATCTCGTCCAGCCGGACGCGTGCGTCGACGAAGTCTCGTTGAAGAACCCTCGCCCAGACGCCCGGCAGGCGGTGGTTGAGCTGATGCATGATCGAGCCGGTACGATCAAAGATCTCCACGGCGGCGGTCGCGTGCATAAGGGCCGTTTCCGGTTGGTCGTCCAGAACGGCCAGCCAAGCCCGGATCCCTTCGACGCTTGCACGATCGTAGAGGTGCGCAGGATTGATCAGCGCGTCCAATCGATCCGCCTCTGATCGCGCGAGCGAGAGGTCTCTCGTGTGCATCTCCAGCCAGGCTCGGATTATCGGTCCGAACTTTCGAGCTGACGGCAGGTCTTCGGACGTTGCGATCGCCTCCACCGTCTCGATCGCGACGCGACATTCACGATCCTCGCGCAGAAGGCAGTGATACCATGAGATCAGAAACCAACCCAATGCGGCGTTCAGCGCAGTCACACCTGAAGCGTCGACCGCGGCGCGCAGCTGCGGCACAGCCCGCTTGGCGACCTCCAGTGGACCGGTCGTGGACCCCCAACCGACGAGGTAAGACGTGGCCGTCACCCGCATGTTGACATCCGTTAGGACCGGCAGCAGCTCGAACACACGCGCCGCGCATGCGTCGAGCCCGGGATCATCCGGACGGCGATAGCTGAGAGCAATGAGAAGCGCGGAGAGCACTCTGACTTCTGTATCCGCGTCTCGAAACACAACCCCGCGCGCCAAGACGGCGGTGATGACTTCGATCCAGCCGTCGAGCGGACGAAAGTCGGTGTAGCCGAGGATGTGACTTTCCAGCACCCCCACCGCGCATAGAAGCGCGCACTCTCCCTCGTCTCCACCGAGCGCGAGCCGATAGCCGCGGTCCAGATGTCGGCGTCCGTCAACGGCCGACACGGCCATTCGGGCACGCCCCAGCCAATGCTGAAGCCAGCAGTCGGCGCCGACCATATCGGCGGGGAGTGATTCGATCCACTGGACGGCGGTCTTCCAGCGGCCATGCGAAATCAACTGTGCCGAATGCGCGAGTATCAGACCCCGCGCCGACTCCAAAGCATCTCCGGCGAGGTAGGCGGCAAACGACGCATCGAGGTCCTGCTGCATCAATAGGGTATCGCCCGCTCGGCGGTTGAGCGCTCTGCGCGTCGGAGGATCGAGGTGCCGGCACGCGCGCTCTCGCAGAAAGGCAAGAAACAGGGCATGGAACTGAAACTGAGGGAAGCGGGCGCTGCGTGCATCCACAAACAGGCGGCGGCGGTACAGTTCCTCGAGGAGCGACCAGGCGCTGTCGTCGCGTGTCATCGACTGAACCGCAGCTCTGGCCATCGACGGCAAGAAGCTCAACATCAGCAGAATGCGTTGCTGTCGGGGTGCGAGACGCTCGTAGATCTGGCCGGCGAAATAGTCGAACAACGTGCCCAGCGAGTTCGAGGGGTCGAAGGGTTCGGTGCTGAAGCGCTCATCGGCCTGCTCGAGCATGAGCGTGAAACCCGCAGTCCATCCGCCGCAGCGCGCGTGGATCTCCGTGACCGCTCTACTCGCGGCTCGGTTGCGAGCCTTTGCGATGGCGAGCGCCTCATCCAGAGTCAATTTGAGGTGCTCGGGCGAGAGCACCCACAGGCTCTCGTGCGTGATGTGACGTGCATAGCACCCGGGTGCGTCCTCGCGGCTGATCAGCACCAGCAGACATCCGTCAGGCACATCGACGATGGCCTGCGCGATGAGTCTGTGCAACTCGCTCGACGGATCGGCTTCCTGGCAGTTGTCCAACACGATCGCCGCTTGTCGAGGCAGCCTGCTGAAAAGTGCGCGGAAGAAGCGGCGGGAAAACGCCCCGACGTCGTGCAGGTGCTCGGGAGTCAGCGCCGGCAAAGCAGATTGCGCCTTCCGGGCAAATGGCTTCGCTGCGCTGGCGAGATAGTGAAAGAACGTCGGCAGATCAGTGTCGCCGGCGTCGACCTGATACCAGATACCGTCGGTGTGCCGCGCCGCGAGCCAGGAAGCGATCAGCGTCGTCTTGCCGGCGCCCGGAGGCCCGCAGACATAGACCGCCGGACAATCGGCGCGTGCCTGGTCGAGCTGGCTGAACAGACGCTCGCGGGCGGCGGCGCGATGCAGTCGCGGCCGGGTAAGCTTCGCGAGACGAGGCTGTCGCGTTGTTCGCATACGCGTTTTCCTCACATCATCGTCGGCAGACTACACGAACGCCGACAGATATGCCGCCCAGATTATCTACCGTATCTCTTCCAATCGCACCGTCAACGGAATCCGTGAAGGCGGCAAACAGACCGTATCGGTGCACGCTTGTGCTGTCACCGTAACTTGCAATGCCTGCAAGCCGTCGAGCGATCCTTTCTTCAACTGCGCCACCGCTTGTACCTGACCCTCATAGACTTTCAGCACATCCGGGGCGAAGGATGAACGCAACGCGGTCGCCGGCGGGTAGCGCACGACGAGCGGTTGGATACCGGCAAACGCCACCTGGGTGGGCACGAGAAAATCGAAGCTGGCGGGATTGGCATTGACATGAAACCCGGCTTCGATGTCGAGCGTGACGACGATGTCGTCGTGCTCGGGTGTGGAACGGACCGTGCCGCTGACGCGCACGTGATCGGAAGTCGCGCTGGGACGGCCGGGCGCTGCAGCGGCCTTCGCGGAAGCTGCGCCGGCGTCGCCTGCAGCGGGCTTCACCGAGTTCAACGCAGCCACCAACAGCGGCCACTGTTCCGGTGGCCCCGCCGCCCTGCGTGCGGCTCGCTCGGCAGCCTCGGAGTAACGCTTGCGGCCCGTCGCACGGCTGAGTTGCATCAGCAGGTCCACGCTCGCGGAGAGGCCGGACGGATAAGCTTCATCGCCTTGTTCGGGTGGCGCCACAATCAGCGTTTCGTCTCTCACCGTCGACATAGCGCCGGCGTCGAGCTCGAAACGCTGCAAGAGAGCATCGGTCAGCGTCGTGGCGCGCTGCAGCCAGACCTTGCCGCCGCCAGCCTGGTACAACGCGAGAAAGCCGCGACCGAGCAATGCATAGTCATCGAGGAAGCCCTCGCCCTGTGCGCGGCCACGGAAGATCTGATGCGCGAGCCGACCGGTCTTGCTGTTCCAAGACAAAGTCCACATACGCTCGGCAGCGCGTTGCGCATCGACTAGATCCGCGCGGCTGCGGAATGTACGGCTGCTGAGCGCAAAGGCCTCGATCGCAAGGCCGTTCAATCCGACCAGCAGCTTCTCGTCGCGTGCCGGCTGGGGACGCGCGTCGCGCGCCTGCAGCAGTGCGCGCCGCTGCGCGGCTAGCGTTGCGAGTCGCTGCTCAACCGTGCCGCTTGCAGTCGCGTTGCCCACTCGCAAGACTCCAGGAGCAGTCTCGGGTTCGAGGACTGCGTCGGGATCAGGCATCGCCGTGAGTGCATAGACATGCAGGAATTCCGCCGCGCTGTCGCCAAGGACGCTTTCGATCCGCGCGCGTGTCCACACATAGCTCGCTCCTTCGACACCATCGACGGCTGCGTCCTCGGCTGTGTAGAAGCCCCCTTGGGTCGACATCATCTGACGGCGCAGGTAGACGCGCACGCCCAGCGCGACTCGCTTGTATTGCGGTCTGCCGGTCGACTTCCAGGCGCGCGCATAGACCTCGAGCAGCTGCGCGTTGTCGTACAGCATCTTCTCGAAGTGTGGAATCGACCAGGTGCGCTCGGTGCTGTAGCGATGGAATCCGCCGCCCAGTTGATCGTAGAGGCCGCCATATGCCATTGCGTCGAGCGTGACGAGCAGAAAATGCAGCGTGTCGGGGTTGTGCGTGCGCTCGTAGTCGGTCAGCATCAGGCGCAGCACGGGCGACTGCGGGAACTTCGTGCCGCGCGACGCCTTGCCCAGCCCTCCGTATTCCGCGTCGAGGCGCTGCAGTATCGAGTCGCGTGTGCGCTCGAGCCACTTTGCCGGGTCGACCGCCTGTACGCTCTTCGCCTTCGACTGCTCGATCTGCTGCAGCACATGCAGCACGCCATTAGCACGCTGCGCGATGCGCGCAGGGCTGTTGACCCATTCGTCGTGGATCGAGGTCAGCACCGACGGAAATCCCGGCCGGCCGAGCTCGTCGTCCTGCGGCGGAAAATAGCCGCCCGCGTAGAACGGCTTCAAGTCCGGTGTCAGGAACACATTGTTGGGCCAGCCGCCCGGGCCGCTCGTGATCAGTTGTGTCGCGAGCATGTAGACTGCGTCGAGATCGGGCCGCTCCTCGCGGTCGACCTTGATGCTCACGAACCATTGATTCATGAGCTTCGCGATCTCGGGATTCGAGAACAGCGTGCGCTCCGCGACGTGACACCAGTAGCACGTGCTGTAGCCGATCGACAAGAAGATCGGCTTGTTCTCGCGCTTGGCTTTCTCCAACGCCTCCGGCCCCCATGGATACCAGTCGACCGGGTTGTGCGCGTGCAGCAGCAGATACGGATTGTTGGAGTCGATCAGGCGATTGGTATGAGTGCTCTCCGCTGCACCAGCATTCGCACCGAGGCACGAGAGCGCGACGAGCAGAAGCGACGCGAGCGCGACGTATCGTGAGAGGGTCGAGCGTGACATGGATCGATGGTACACCGGGCGCGTGAGCCGCAAGCACGCAGATGGCCGATAATGCTCCATCTCATCCGCCAACCGACCAGCCTAGAGGACGACGATGGAACCCATATCCGCTGAAGCACTGGAGCGCCTGCGTGCCGTCAGCTCCGCGACTGTCAGCACCTTGCTGTTCAAGCGAGGATTGCGCAATACTTGGCTGCACGGTGTCAGGCGCATGAGCTCGGCCAAGGGCAACATGGTCGGCGAGGCGTTCACGCTGCGCAACATCCCATGTCGCGAGGACCTCGATCAGGTCAGCGTGTTCGAGAATCGCGATCATCCGCAGCGCAAGGCCTTCGATACGGTGCCGGCCGGCCATGTGCTGGTAATCGACTGCCGTGGCGACACGCGCGCAGCATCGGGCGGCGGCATTCTGACGACGCGGCTGAAAGTGCGCGGCGCGGC
>Ga0105239_10008820_pt1 | contig 11412 bp, 11 predicted proteins | sample KBSC44metaG_FD_92761 | JGI IMG/M metagenome (GOLD analysis project Ga0105239, IMG submission 92761) | Corn rhizosphere microbial communities from Kellogg Biological Station, Michigan, USA - KBS C4-4 metaG | ecosystem: Host-associated > Plants > Roots > Rhizosphere > Soil | place: Michigan, USA...
AGGTGCGGGTGGCATCCGCCTGGGCGCCGACGAGTTCGGCACGGCTGGCGAGCATACGCGCCTGATCGACCTCGGCTTCCTGACCGCTGACGGCGCCGGTCGGCACTAACTGACGCGAGCGCGAATATTGCTTGGCGGCGAAATTATAGTCCGCCTGCTTCACATCGACCTGGGCGAGCGCAACCTTGCGCGCGTCCTCGGCTTCGGTGATCTGTGCCAGCGCCTGGCGCAACTGGGCCTCGAGCGCAGAGGTATCCATGCGCGCGACGATCTGCCCCGCATCGACCGTGTCGCCCTCGTTGAACAGAACCTCGAGAACGCGTCCCGCATACTTCGTGGCGACATAGACCTGATTGGCTTCGAGACGGCCGTTTCCCCCCGCAAATCCCGGCGGGAGTTTCGATCCCGAGAACAGAATCCACGCAGCAGCTACGCCCGCCACAAGCAGAACGCCAGCGATGATCATCCATTTCCGTCGATTGCTGTGGGGCGGTGGCGGAGCCGCGTTCTGTTGCACCGAGCCGGGCTTGGACAGATCGCGCGTACCTGCCGCAGCATTGCGCTCCGGCATTTTCGCGCTTCTCTCGACATGAGATGACATCCTGGACCCCTTTCCCTAGGGCTGAACCATGTGATTGCGCACGGCGTAACGGACGAGGTCGGCGGTCGAGGAGAGACCGGCCTTGCGCATCGCCGCGCCGCGGTGGGTTTCGATGGTCTTGACGCTGAGATCGAGATGCCGGCCGACTTGCTTGTTGCTCAAACCTTCCGCAACAAGCTGGACGACTTCACGCTCGCGCGGCGTCAGGAGTTCGACCCGGGACGAGTGTTCGATCTGTCTGGCGTAATGATCGAAGAGCGCTTCCGAAACGATGCCGGCAAAATAGGGATGATGCCGCGACACCGCTTCGACCGCTGCCACGAGTTCATGTTCGGGCGAGGACTTGCGGATGATGCCGCGTGCGCCCACACGCAGCGCCGCCGCGATGATGAAATCATCCTCACCACCGGTGAAGAGGCACACTTCTGTTCTAGGACGCTGCAGGCGGATGCGCCGCGTCGCCTCCACGCCGTTCATGCGCGGCATGGTGCAATCGACGATGGCGACATCGGGCGAGGTCTGTGCGGCGGCATCCACGGCCTCGTAACCGTCGGCCGCCTCGGCAACGACCTTCCATCCCGCGTGGCCTTCCAGAACGGCCCGAAGGCCCTTCCGCACGAGGGTATGATCGTCGGCGATCAGAATACCAACCACGGCTCACCGCTTCCGGCGAGGAGCTCCGTGCACCGCAGATAAGGCTTTGCGCGAAACCCTTCGACCCAATTCGCTGTCGCTGATGCGACAGTCTAGGGGCCAGATGATCTGGCATCGCTTGCACGTGTTAAATTGGACCAAGGACCTATGGCTGCGACACGCGCTCTCTTCCTACGATCTGGCAATCTGGCCACCGGCATCGTTGCGGGCTGTGCGCTGGCGTTTCCCTTCCACCTCGCTGGGATCGCCCGCGTCACCAAAAACCGGCCCTGAGATTCGCACTAGTGCTCTAGGTGAATCCTAGCACTGTTCGATTTCGGACTGAGATTGCCGGTTCGAAGCGCGCCTAAGTCTGCAAGCACATGGAACATTTGTGGACGTAAGAGAGTTACGTGGTGCGTTCCACATTACAACTTCGGAGACAGACGATGCGCACAGCCGCGCTTCTCGCGACCATGCTTGCCTGCACCACATCCATCGCTCTCGCACAGACGCCCGCGCAGTCCGGGCCGCAGAACCCTGCTGTCAAGACCGACAGCGGCAACAACTCCGACATGCCCGTCAAGGGCGCGAACAGCTTCACCGAATCCGAGGCGAAGTCCCGGATCGCCGGACAGGGGTATTCCCAGGTCGGCACACTTCGCAAGGACGCCAATGGCGTGTGGCGCGGCTCCGCAACGAAAGACGGACACCGCGTGCACGTGAGCGTCGACTATCAGGGCAACGTCAACGCCGACTGAACTTTCAATCATCACAAAGGTGGCCAATGACCAAGACCATTTCCCGTCTCTACAACGACTATCCCTCCGCCCGGACTGCCGCGAACGCGCTAAAGGCTGCGGGGGTAGACGACAGTGACATCAGCATCGTGGCGAGCAACGCCGAGGGCTGGTACAAAAACGAGAACGACGACGTGAATCACGTCGACATCAAGCACGACAAGGATCGCGACGGCGTCGATGATCGTACGGAAGGCGCGCGAACCGGCGCGGGCATCGGCGGTCTCGCCGCGGGTGCGGCTGGGCTGGCGGCCGGACTGGGCGTGCTCGCAATTCCAGGCATCGGCCCGATTGTCGCCGCCGGATGGGCGGCTTCCACACTCGCCGGCGTTGTCGCCGGTGGCGTGACGGGCGGCGTCATCGGCGCGCTCGTGGAATCGGGCGTGAGCAAAGACGATGCCGACGTCTATGCGGAAGCGATCCGCCGCGGCGGCGCATTGGTTGTAGCGCACGTGGCCGACGCCGACGCACCGCGCCTTCAGGCCGTTCTCGATAGCTCGGGTGTGGACCTCAGCGGGCGCGCGAGCGCGTATCGCAACGCCGGTTGGACGCGGTTCGATCCGGCAGCCGCACCCTATACGGCGGAACAGGTTCAAAGAGAGCGCACGCTCTATCGCTGACACGTCATCGACAGACACCAAACAGGAGAATTGACAGTGGATAAGGATCGTATTGCAGGTTCGGCAACACAGGCCAAAGGCGCAGTCAAGGAAGCCGTCGGCAAGGTGACTGGCGATGCCAAGCTGAAATCGGAAGGCGCGGCCGACAAGGCTGCCGGCAAAGTTCAGAATGCCGTCGGCGGTGTCAAAGACGCCGTGCGCCAGGCCGTCGATTGACGATCACGACGACGAAAAAGAGCGTGGCCCGCAGCAATGCGGGCCACTTTTTTTATCCCTCACGTGCCAACCCTTGACCGGCCGCGGGCACTTGCCCGTTCCTACTGTTTTGCCAGAGCGACGGTGCCGGTCAGCATGGTGAGACTCTCGGCCGGTAGTGTGTAGTTCTTTCCCTGGCCGCCTGAGACAATGGTGGTCGCGGGCGGGTGGTCTGGTTCGGGATGGCTTTGCCGGCCGTTTTCGATCCAGCCGTATTGGGCGGGGCCGAACTGGGTTTGGGTTACGTCGCCCGAAAACCAAGTGGTGCCCGCCGTGGTGTCGAACGCGACGTTCACATCGTGTCCGTTCTCATAATCGCGGTTGACGAGGAGCAGCGACCACGTCCCGTCGGGCCTCTCAACCGGATAGGCTACGACCCAGGAATCGCCGCCGGAGATCGATGCGGGATAGAGCACATGCGTGCCGTCTCCGGGAACGGTCCAATTCTGCGTCAGCATCTGCGCGCCGAAGAACTGCGACAGTGGCGCCTGCGCCGCATAGTGCCGGTCGCCTTCCAGAACGCCATAGGTGCCCCAACCCGGACACGGGTCGGAGGAGCTGAGTGGAATGGGTTCGTATTCGTAGAAGAAGCCGCCATTGGCTTTCGCCGACAGCAGCGCGCCCATCATCTCGGCATACCAGAGCGCGCCGGTCACTTCCTGCGCCGCGTCGGTCTCGTTCTGCGAGTAATTGGTTTCGGTCACGAACATCGGCAAATCTGCCGGCAGATCGTCGCCTTTCCACACGCCGATGATGCCGGACATCAAATCAGGTTCGCGCAGGAGATTGGCTTCAGCCGTCTTGTTGCTGCAACTGCCAAACGGGTAGTGCTCGAACGAGAAGAAGCTCAAGTCGCCAAGATGCCCGTGCGCCTTGAGGTAAGCGACAAATCGCTTGGTCCACGACGTTTCGCCATGCTTGACGAGCGCCCACGCCTTCAGGTCGCGGGAATTGTCTTCGAACACCGGGCCGCCGAGCGGGAGCGCGGGATCGACACCGTGCACCGCGTTCGCGAATTGCACATAGAGCGCCGCATAATCCTCGGGCGTCACGAACTGGCCGTCGGGTTCCTCGCCCATCTCGACGCGGGAGACCTTGTATCCGCGCGCTTCGATATAGGCGATCTCGGCAGCCGCATTTTCCGGGGTGCTGTACATCATGGGGATCGGCACCACCGCTGGGACGCCACGGGTGACGCCGCTTTCAAACACGATGTCGAGCCCCGGCTGCTCCTGATCGCGCACGCGGTCCTCTTTGCCGTGCCACGGATCGACGGAGGATGCATAGGTTATAGTTTGCTTGCGATCGGGCCTGTGCTGAACGAGGTCCTTGAAATCGCCGTGGTCCAGAACACCGAGGCCCACTTCCGCTATCGCATAGCCCACACAGTCGCGCGGATCGCTGCTGCCAGGGATCGTGCAGTTGCCCGAACTCTGGTCCATCACGATGCGCACATAGCGCAGGTTCTTCGGCGCATCACCGAGCGACAGCGTGACGGTCCCGCCCTGCCCGTTCGACACTGCGCCGTTCGGGAAGTTCACCCATGCGCCATGCCCCGGATCCCAGACCGGATCGCCGCCCGTCCAGTATTGGACGGCGTAATGCACGGCGAAGGGTGCGCCCCACCAGATCTTTGCGGCGTCGATTGTCACTTTCCCGCGCATATCGAACAGCACCCATTGCGGATGCAGCGTGTCGGCCTCTCCCGTATAGGCGTGCGTCAGATACGGATTGCTCTTCCAGAACGATCCCAAATCGCCATCGTCGAGACGCCCGTAATCGTCGTCGTTGCCCTGGTCGTGGGTGAAGCCGCGGCGTGGCAGGCGATAGCCATAGGTATCAACAATCATCTTGCCGGGCTTGGCATCGCTCGTCCAATAGCCGCTGGTTCCTTCCGAAAAACGTCCCGTCGGATTCCAGTGCCAATCCTGGACGGAGAGCTCCGTGTACAGACGATAGCTGACGGTGCCCAATCCGGCGCCCAGCATCCGCTGAACGTTGTCGTGCGTGTAGATCTCCGGCACCGCATGCGACGGAACGCCATCGACGCCGACGCCGAATGCCGCGCTGGGCGAAAACCGGTTGAGCGCATGGTCCGGGTCGGCATCGACGGTGATCGTGTAAGGCGATGTCCGTTGGCTCGGAAACGCGACAGGCGGCAGGATCCGCGGATGAAGATGTTTCGAATGCGCCTCAGCGCCGCCGATCCAACACACAGAGGCCCACAAGGCCAGCACGGCACGCTTGCACAGCATTCTACCCATTACGAACACGCCGGGAACCGCGGCACTCAGAATACGCGATATTTCCAACCCTCCCAAACGGGTCCGGGGCGCGGGTTGGGTACGGTTATGTGCAAAGTAAAAAGATTACGACCCGTCGCCTGAGTTTTCGAGCAGCAGGACGCCGGTGGCCGTGTTGGAGATCGGGATGTGGTAGTTCGAGTGAAGCTTTCGGACATTGCCTGAGAGGGCGCCGCGCATGGCGATCCAGTTCAGGAGTTCGACGCCTTGGCTGCCAGCCAGTTCGACCAGATCGAGGGACGAGTATTCGGTGAGCGCATTGGGATCTTCGACCAGCTGCTGCATACACAGAAGGTCGAACGTCTTGTTGATGAACCCCGCACGCGCGCCGTCAAGCTGGTGCGACAGCCCTCCGCTTCCCACGACCACAATCGTGGCGTCTTCCTTGTAATCGGCGAGCGCCCGGCCCACGGCTTGTCCGAGCCTGAAGCACCGCGCAGGCGAAGGCAGGGGATGCTGTATCGTGTTGACGGCGATCGGCACGATGCGGATTCCGTGTGCCTGCTCGCCCCACATCAGCGCCATCGGAATCGTCACGGCGTGATCAACGAGCATCTCCTGGCAGGTCGCGATGTCGAATTCCCGCTCCACAAGGGTGTCGATCACATGCCAGGAGAGTGAGGCGTCGCCCATAATGGGCGCCGCCGGAGCAAGGCCCCACCCCTCGTCGGCGTTGCGATACCGGGATGCTGCGCCCACCGCGAACGTCGGCATCTTGTCCAGGAAAAAGTTCAGACCGTGGTCGTTGTAGAAGATCACGGCGATGTCGGGTTGCGTGGATTTGAGCCAGTCGCAGACCGGCACAAAGCCTTCGAAGAACGGGCTCCAGTAGGCTTCCTGTTGCGCGCCGCGCGCGATCGCGGACCCGATGGCCGGCACATGCGACGTTCCCAGTCCACCGATTACGCGTGCCATGGCTATCGTCCCGCGTCCGCCAGCATCTTTTTGAAATCCGCGACGCTCATGCCGGTCTGCTGGGCGCCGACGTCCTGCACACTCAGGCCGAAGATCCCGGCCAGCTTGGCGAGGTAGTAGATATTGCCGCCGGCCGCGATCATTCCGGCGACGTTGCGGTTGCGCACAGCGTCGCGCTGCGCGCGGTTGAGGCCGAACTTGCTGCAATAGCCGTCCTCGTCTTCGAGGAACGCCTTGCGGTTGGCCGCGTCGTTGAACGAAAAACACATTCGGTTGAGCGCATAGCCCTTCCGGGCCTGCTCGCCGTCGAAAATGGTGGTTCCCGCAATCGCGCGTTTGTGCATCCGCCGCCGTCCTTTCCTTGCACGATAGTCGCCGCGCGCGCTGGAACATTGACCCTGATCAAGATTTCGTCTGCCCGTTCGCTCAGTTGTCGGGATCGTCGATCAGGATACGCTCGGCCGCGCCGTCGAGGTCGTCGTACTGGCCGCTCCCGAGCGACCATAAAAGCAGACCAAGCGCTCCCAGCCCGAACGCCAGAGCCGCCGCGATGATGAGCGCGATACCGTTCATGCGTGCCACCCGCGCGCGAGGCGTAGCGCGTTCAGCGTCACCACGAGCGACGACGCAGCCATTGCGGCGGCGGCGATGAGCGGCGTCACGAGCCCCAGCGCTGCGATTGGGATCGCCGCCACGTTGTAGAGGGCCGCGAGCGCAAAGTTCTCGAGCACCAGGTGGCGCGCTTTGCGCGCGACACGGATCGCGTCCGCAATCGGCATCAGGCTCTCGCCGCGCAGCACCATGTCGGCCGCTAGCTGACTCGCATCCGCGGCCGTTCCCGGTGCGATGGAGACATGCGCGAGCGCAAGTGCGCCTGCATCGTTGAGGCCATCGCCGACCATCAGGACACGGTGGCCCTCAGCCTGCAGCGCCGAGATGTGCGCGGCCTTTTCCTTCGGGTCGATACCGGCGCGCCATGTCGCGATGCCCGCGATGCGCGCGAGTTCTGCCGCTGGCGCTTCGCGATCTCCGCTCAGCATCTCGACGCCGATGCCGAGCCGCTTCAGCGCCGAAATCGCCTGCGCCGCATCGGGCCGGATGGCATCGCGAAATTCGAACCGCGCCGGATCGGCTGCCCCCGCGCGAAACCATAGCTCGCTCGCATACGAGACTTCCTGTCCTCCGCACCAGGCAGCACTGCCGAGCCGCTCGACAGCACCGTCTTCTGCCGCCGCTTCGAGTCCGGCGCCCGCGATCTCGCGAACGTTTGCTGCCGCGGGGCCTTCGTCTGCCGCCGAGGCAAGAGCCTTTGCGAACGGATGGCGGCTGGTGCGGGCGATGCGCGCGGCGCGCTCCAGGACATCGCGCGGGATGGATGCGGCATTGAGAAGCTTCGGCGCGCCCAGCGTCAGCGTGCCGGTCTTGTCGAAGACCGCGATGTCGATTTGCGCCAGCCGCTCCAGCGCATCGCCGGATTTGACGAAGAGTCCGCGGTTGAACAGCCGCCCAGTCGCCACCACCTGCACCGCCGGCACGGCAAGCCCCAGCGCGCAGGGACAGGTGATGATCAGAACGGCGATGGCATTCGTCATCGCGACCGACACCGGTGCGCCCGTGATCAGCCAGCCCATCAGGATCAGGCTTGCCGCCCCGGTCACGAACGGGACATACGCCCGCGCGGCGCGGTCGGCGAGGCGCACATAGACCGATCGTGCCTGCTGCCCCGCTTCGAGCAGCCGCGCGAGATCGGCCACGAGCGAATTCTCCGTGCGGGCCGTCACGGCCAGCACGACGGGTCTTCCGACAACGACCGATCCGGCGCGCAGCGGCGCGCCGCGTTCGACGAATACCGGTGCGCTTTCCCCCGTCACGAGTGAAACGTCGGCATCGGTGCCCGCATCCTCCAGCGTACCGTCGGCAGGTGCGCGTTCCCCGCTTGCGAGAAGAACCCTGTCGCCCGGCGCAAGCTCGCGCGCCGCAACCGTTTCCACATGGCCATTCGGACGGATGCGGCGCGCCAGAGCGGATTGTAGCGCCACCAGATGCTGTGCCGCGCCGCGCGCACGATTGCGGAGCAGGAAGTCGAGATAGCGTCCGATTAGCAGTAGAAATGCGAGCATGACCGCGGCATCGAAATAGGCGTGCGCGCCATGCATCGCCGCCTGATAAAGGCTGAGAGCCAGCGACAGGACGATCGCGAGACAGATCGGCACGTCCATGTTGGTCTGGCGCTTTGCCAGCGCACGCCAGGCGGACGCGAAGAAGGGCTGGCTCGCATATAGTGTCGTCGGAACCGACACGGCCGCGGCGAGCCAAAAGAACAGGCTGCGCGTGGCGGCGCTCATGTCCGCGCCGCCATACCAGACGCCATCCATCAGCCCCATCACAAACACAGTGCCGAAGGCTGCAACCACCAGACAGTGCAGCAGAAGGCGGCCCTCCTTCTCGCCCGTGCTGAGCGTTTCGCCCGCGTCATAGGGCTGCGCCTCATAACCTAGGTCCTGCACGCGCTGGATCACGGCGGCCGGAGACACACGCCTGCCGCGCCATTCGGCAACAAGCTTTCCTGTGGAAAGATTGAGGCGTGCGCCGGTCACGCCGTCGATGCTCTTCACGCCTGCTTCGATCTTTGCGATGCAGTTTGCGCAGCGCGCGCCCTTGACCGCGATTTCCAGCGTCGAGACGCCGCTCTTCGCGCGTACGAAGCGCGAGAAGTCCTCCGTCAATCCGGCAGGACTGCTCAAGGTACCCATAGTCTGCGGCTCGCTTCGAAGGGTTGCGGTCCTGTTCCTCTGACGATCACGTCCCAGGCCCCGCGCGTGACGCCATTGATGTCGGCCCGGTATTCACCGGCGCCCATTTCGTGCAGCGTCAATTGATGGTCGCGGTGTTCATCCGCGGGGTGGCGCAACTCGCCGGACAGCACTGCATGCGTCTCTGGCATTCCGTTGGATTGAATGAGAGAGACCGCGATGCGGGCCTTTCCGTTGGCTAGCCGCGATGCGCCAATGCTCGCCTTCCAGCCCAGTTCCGACTGCTTCGCCCGCTCGGCCAGTGTGTGGTTGTATTCGACACCCTGCAGGTAAGGCTTCTGCTCATCTTCGCCGCGATAGGTCCGCACCGAGATCACGATAAAAGCTGTATTCACGGCAAAGATCAGTCCAAAGATCGCGATGAGCGATAGAAGGACATCGCGGCCGGTCAGTGCGCGGGTCATTGCGGGGTCCCCGAGACAAAGACGGTGTCGACCGAGCGCGTTTCGCCTCTGGTGGCGTCAGTCAGGGCGAACCTTATCGGCTGCGAACCGCCGTGAAGGTCCTTGCGCGCGACTGTGACGAGTACACGCAGGCTACGCACCTTGTCGGCCTCGACGGCAACGCGCACCGGCGGCGACGCGTTGTCAACGCCGATCACATTGATACGCTCAGCCTTCACCTCCGACACGGAAAGGATGAAGTCGCGCGGCGCGCCGAAGCGGTTCATAAGCTTGAGCGTGTAGGCATTGCGGACCGCACCGTCGGCAAGAGTGACGAAATTGGGATTGCGGTCGCGCAGCACGTCGAGATCGACCGTCCGCCGCGTCGACAGGCCCGCGACCATGATCGCCGAAACGACGATCAAAACGGCCGCATAGAATACCGTCCGGGGACGGATGAAGCGGAAGCGGGCCTTCTTGCCCTGCAGCCGCCGCCCCACATTGGCATCGGTGTCGTACGCGATCAGGCCCTTCGGCTGTCCGATCCGAACCATGACGTCGTCGCAGGCATCGATGCAAAGCGCGCAGTTGATGCATTCGAGTTGCAGCCCGTCGCGTATGTCGATCCCCATTGGGCAGGCCGCTACGCACTGGTTACAGTCGATGCACGAGCCGCGGCCCTCCCACGGCTGGCCCTTGCGATAGGCTCCGCGCGGTTCGCCGCGATCGGTGCGATAGGTGACGGAGAGCGCGTCACGATCCGTCATCGCAGCCTGGATGCGCGGCCATGGACACATATAGGTGCAGACCTGTTCGCGCATCAGTCCGCCCAGCGAATAGGTCGAAAAGGTGAGAACCGCGATCGTCGCATAGATCACGATGGAGGCGCTGCCGTTCGCGAGCTCGTGCGCGAGCGTGGGCGCATCGGTGAAGTAGAAGACCCAGGCGCCGCCCGTCGCCAGGGCGATGACGATCCAGATCGCATGCTTGGCGGTGCGCTTGAGGACCTTGCCCGCCGTCCAGGGCGCGGCCGCAAGACGGATGCGCGCGCTGCGATCGCCCTCGATCAGGTTTTCCACGTAAATAAAGAGATCGGTCCATACCGTCTGCGGACACGTGTAGCCGCACCACAATCTGCCGAAGAGCGCGGTCGCGAGAAACAGCGCCACCGACGACAGGATCAGGAGGCCAGTGATGTAGTAGACCTCCTGCGGCCAGATCTCGATGAAGAAGAAATAGAAACGCTCATGAGCGAGGTCGACCAGCACCGCCTGATGCGGCGCGGACGGACCGCGGTCCCAGCGGATCCACGGCATCAGGTAATAGATGCCCAGCGTGATCGCCATGACGATCCATTTGATTTTCCGGAACGTCCCCTGGACGAGCTTGGGATAGATCGGAACGCGTGATTTGTAGAACTTCCGGTTGGCAGCGCTGTTGCTCGCCACCGCGTCCGAACGCACGACGCCGTCCGCCGCCATCTGCGGCTCAATTCCAGGTACCACCGTATGGACGGTCACGGCCGTTTCCTATTCTCCGCCGCCCAGGCTGTGGACGTAGACGGCGAGCGACTTGATGGTCTCCGGCGTCAACCTTCCGCCCCAGGTCGGCATCACGCCGCCATGGCCGTTCCAGATCTGGTCGCGGATGTCTTCGCGTCTTGGCCCATAGAGCCACTCATTGTCGGTAAGGTTCTCGGCACCTATAGCGCGATTTCCCTTGCCGTCCGCGGCATGGCATGCCGCGCAATTGTCCGCGAACAGCTTCGCCGCACGGCGCACCGCTCCCGCATCGGCCGCGCGGCCGGAAAGGCGCATGACGTATTCCGTGAGATCGTCGACTTGCTCGGGTTTGAGGACGCCATCGCGTCCGAACGCCGGCATCTGCGAGGTGCGCGTGTCGGGGCTCGTCGATCGCACGCCGACCGTGATCGTGTGCTGGATGTCTTCGAGCTTGCCGCCCCAGATCCAGACATCGTCATTCAGATTGGGATAGCCGTGCGCGCCCTGTCCGCCGGAGCCGTGGCATGGCGCACAATTGTCTCCGAACGCGGAGCGGCCCTCGGCCATGGCAAACTGCAGAAGATCGG
>Ga0105239_10008821_pt1 | contig 11411 bp, 14 predicted proteins | sample KBSC44metaG_FD_92761 | JGI IMG/M metagenome (GOLD analysis project Ga0105239, IMG submission 92761) | Corn rhizosphere microbial communities from Kellogg Biological Station, Michigan, USA - KBS C4-4 metaG | ecosystem: Host-associated > Plants > Roots > Rhizosphere > Soil | place: Michigan, USA...
GATTACCTCTATATGCTTTCGACACATTTGCAGAGCAGGCTACCTGCTTCTTGTTTCGATCCATCTTGACACATCCAAACACTGATCTAGTTTCGATCCTTCTTAACCTTGGATCACCTCTATGAGATTGCAAAGATTCTGCTCGACCAGTCGAAATTCCAAAAGTTTCGATCCCTCTTATCGTTGGAGCGCCTCTATAAGCTGGGAATTTCTCTTACATCCTGCTAAAGTTTCGAGTCTAACGAATCCGCAAGTTTATTTTCCTGAACTTGTCGAATTGCTGCTAAACCTGTCTGATCTCTATCTTGTCGAATTGGACTATTTTAATGCCGAAAAGAGTTTGCAAGAAGCCTTAGATATCTGCACAGACCTATCGAATATTACTCCTGAAATTTATCTATCCCATCTCATACAGACATATTCTAAACTTCAGATAATTTATTTGAAGACTGAAAATGAAATTGGTATCAGCACCAACTCTGAAAAGCAGGAAGAGTTAAGCCACATGCTTTACAAGAAAAATCCGTTTGGTTTATTCAAAGCTTTGAGAGAGATCATTCGTGACACTAGTAATAAGCTCAACCGCTAACCTACATCTCCTATAACGCAACAAGACTCAAATCTCACACTGAGATTTCGCCTTTCCTGCCTTTTGCCTTGTCTGCACTCTATCGATCGACTGCGTCTGATTCAAGACAAAGAAGGGTTCTTATTAAGGGTATTGCTGCACGAAATCGATGATCGATTGGTGTAAAAATATTTCTGCCATAGTAAATTGCGTCTTTAGTCATTCGGATAATTCGAGGAGCCTTTATTATTTCACGAACCGTCTTGTCGATCGGATGATATTATAGATCATATAAGAAGAGAACACGCGGCTGAGGGAATCTATGATAAACGGTGCGCCGGACAAATTATCGGTTTTGTGGAGCGGGTTCATAAAATTCAGCAGCGAGGCGGCGGTGTTCACGTAGTTGCTGAACTTCGTACAATCGACCGATGTATACTCGGTGCTGTTCAATGTAAACATGGTGAAGTACAGCAATAAATTGACGATAAGGATACTGACTACCGGCCTGGCAAGGCTCTGGCCGTAGTCACTGGTAAGATAGCTCAATCGAAGGATGATCTTTGTCCAGAAGTCGTCCCTGAAGGATAGGGACCTGTAATACTGGTTCATCTCCAGACCATGGAAGAATTGTTCCTGAACATAGTCGCCTTGCCGGGCAAAGGCAGTCTTAATCTGCTTATAGACGTCCCGTTTGTTTTGAGCAAGTGCCCGCTCCGCGGACTCTTCTTTGGTATTTAATGTCGGCGAAAAATGTATCACTTCGCTAGCCATATTCGTCCTGGCCCATACGCAATTCACAAATACGCTCTCGTAGATAACACTGTTTGTAATATTGATCTTTGAAAAGCTGGAGAAGTCGAACCTGAAGAACTCTGCCTTACCCAAATTTGACTGGTTGATCAAAATGGACGCATCAGCTGCCTGACTTGCCTTGCAGTTCAGGAACTTTAGCGAACCACCGTTCCTGAAGTTGTCAAGTGTTAACGTCGTTAGGTTGGTATTGACCACTGCCAATTCACATTCAAGAGTGGAGCTAGACATGTACAGGTCGTCAATTTCCGTATGGTTTATTTCAATGCGTTTCGTTCCTACACTTGCAGGCAGGTATATTTTACCATATTTATTCCGATCCTTGCCTCCGATCTGAATATGCCCGATGCCGGACTTTTCGCTGAATATTATATGTTTTGCATATCGCACATTCAGCTCCAGGCGAGATACCTGAAGGCCGCTGAAGATCGCATTTTCCTCCATCGAACAATCCAAAAAAACGATCTTCTCTTCAGAAACAATGTCACCAAAGAAAATTTCCTTTTTGAAGACGCAATGCATCATAAAAATGTCAGAGCTCGGGGTACAGGAAAGCAGAGTGATTTTCTCGCTAAAGACGCAATTCTTGAAAGTGATACCGACAGAACCCTGATATAAAAAAGTTTCCGTAAAGATTTTGTTTTCGACAGTCACCCCGTAATCGACTTTTCGATTGACGCCACCTGACATCTCTTTTCTCAGAAAGTTCTCCCATTCAGAATCCGACATTCGTTGTTGCTCCATAAATTACTCGATTTAGCGTCTAGGTAGCTCAAAACTCGCCTGGCTCGACCCTGATAATCAATCATTTCTAAAATAATGAAAAAATATGGACGCGAAAAAAAGCTTTGTGTACCGAGTAGAAGCCAATTAATCCTGTAAGTTAATTTGGAAAATGTTAAGTTTTACTTTACATTTGTGTATCGGTGGTCAGAACGCCAACCATATCAGCCACTTCTTGTTACCAGGCTCCCAGGCCAGGCTTTGACCCCTATGGGGTAGTTCTGGCCAGCAGCCTGGGTGATCCTGCTGAGTCGGGGGAGAAGTTCGTTTTTATTGATCCTTCCGTGGAATGGAAAGAGGTTATCGCGAACTTCTATTCACACAGCGCAAACTGGGAACCCATTGAACAAAAGCTCGATTACTGGACCCGCGCGCTGGCAGCTACCCACGCGGATATCGCCTTTACCGAAGAGCACCTGCTCTTTGACCGCTCTTCTGCTGTCGTGCAGCGTCAATTGGAAAAGGCCGCTGCTCAGCAGTCCCTGGTCGAGCAATTGTCTGACCTCCGGTTCACTGTCGTCACTGAGGGAGCACTTGAAACTATCTACCTGGCAGAGTGTAAGACCTACCAGTATGCAGATGCCTTTACCTTGCATCATGAGTTCGGGCATTTTCCGCTCGAAGGCGACGGCATGGCCAATTGGGAGGCAAAAAAGAAGGAGATCCGTATCCGCCGTGATCAGCTAATGTGGGGACGCGTACTCAGGCGTTACTTCCGGTCGGTTCTGCGCGATATCCGCCGACACTTCCGCACAATTGTTCGTACTTTATTTATGCATATGAATGACCAATCCAATGATGATGAATTGCTGGTTCTTGCTACAGCCCGTCAACCAGTTATTCCATCAACTATCAATTGGATCCTTCATGGACAAACAAGACCTTTTAGCCCGGATTGAGCTGATTATCGCCAATCCGGCTACCCCGAATGAAGACAAGATCGCCCTGAAACAAGGGTGCGACCTGATAAAGAAAGCCATTACAAGAGAACAAATCAAAAATGCGATCGAATTTCTGGCGGCTATCGCAGGCATAGCGGCCCTGGCGATCGCCCTATCATCATGAATATTGGTAACGCCATTCGAGACATCCGCAAAAAGCAAGGCAAGACTCAGGACGAACTGGCAGACGCTGCTGGGATCAGCCGCACTTCGCTCTCGCAGATTGAGAATGGCGTCCGCCCCGGCGAAGATACGCTCAGGCGTATATGTTCTGCGCTGAATGTGCCGGAATCCCTGGTCTATATCTACAGCTTTGAGAAGGAAGATGTGCCGGAGAGCAAGCGGGCGATGTATGACCAATTATTCCCAGTTATCCAGGATATGATAAAGCGGGTGGCAGGAGAATAACCCATCATTAACCGAATCTTCCCAATGTCTAACCAAAATTCCAACCCATCCGAAAGCGGATCCCCGAAAAAAGAAAAGCAATCTTCCGTTGAATTCGGGATTGGCCCGTCCGCTTTACAGTTCTTTAAGCAGCAGCAGGAAATGCAGGCAAAATGGACATCGCTGTCAAGTGGCCTATATCCGTCAAAGGAAACATGGAATCTTTCCGAAACTGTCCGAAAGATTGAAACTTCAATGCCGAAGCCCGATCCAAGAGTTATTAAAGCTATCTCAGCCAAATCCTTCTGGTATGATACAATCCCGGTTTCACCAGCCTTGCTAGACACCCTGAAAAGCCTGCAGGAGACGAACAAGAAAATCACGAGTAATTTCAGCACCAATGCGATGTCGGCCGCGATGCTGTATAATACCCAGTTGGTAGAAGTGGCGCGCAAGGCCTCTGTTTTCAGCTCCTTTGCCACTAAAGGCTTGCGGAACTATGTCGAGGCGGAAGGGTGGCCCTTGATGCGATCCTTTGAATTTGAAGGGGAGAATTTCACCATTGCTGACATCGACCTGGAAGTACCGGCGGATGATCAGTCGGACGACGCACCGTCTCCCATTTTGGAAGAAAGCAGCCGTGTTCACAGGATCATTACCGATATCTTCCACCAGGATCAAACTTTACTTCAGTTGGAGCCTCATATCTTTGAAGAGGTCGTGGCAGAACTCCTCCGCTCTCAGGGTTTCGAAGTGAATCTCACGAAGCGGACTCGGGATGGTGGCTATGATCTGGTCGCCCTCACCAAACAGGGTGGCTTTCCCCTGAAGTTCCTTGTGGAATGCAAACGATACACCACCGAAAAGATCGGCATTGAGATCGTCCGCAACCTGATGTACGTCGTCAAGCAGGAAGAGGCCAATAAAGGGATAATCGCGACGACCTCATATTTCAGCAAGGATGCCCACGTCCACCAGCAGTCCACCCATCCTTACCTGCTCGATCTGCGGGACAGAACGGATATTCTCTCTTGGATACAACAATACGGGGAATCTGTCTTACGGTTGCGCCGGCCGGCCCACTAATGAACACAATAGTAGGGAAAGAGCGCTGGTCGAAGCCATGCCCTACGAATTAAGTACCCAGTTATGGCAAAACCTTTCGTTGTCATAACCTGAACCCTCTGTTAGGGCTGTTAACGCCTTCCGATGAGATGTTTCCGCGCGGCCGGAATTTTAAATGAAAGCAGTCTCTACAATGCAGTCACTATCCCGACCTTGACATATGGAATTACTTTATCCGACGAATTGTAAATGGTCTGCATGTCTCCATTATTGATAAGCATGTCAAACTCGAATTTTATTTGTTGTTTGCCTGTATTATCCAGATTAACGATCGCCGCAACATCCCCTTCCGGATACACAAAAGTGCTTTTTTTGTTTGTCCCAAAAAAATTGGAGAATTCATCGTTATGCGTTAGAACAGATAGCATGTTGCCATAGACGGAGAAAAAAATAATATCCTTTACGGCTAAAGTAACTCCAACCCTGGGGTGAAAAATAAAGGGATTAAAATTGGTGGATATTTTGGCGGCCGTATCAAAATAGCTCACCTTTTTCGCCAGGAAGTTAATATCGACATCCAAACCTACTTTAGCAATACTTGTCGCAGTGTGAGTGAACAGATATGCTCCATCAAGTTTTAAACCTACCATACTAATATCCGGCACGAGCAGATTGCCGGCCGCCTTTTGCTTATTGCTGTCTACCCCCAGGCTGTTGCCCCATACCTGCACTGTAATGCCCCAATTTTTCGCATTTGCAACATTCGTATAATTGAACGAAGGGGTGGGAATAACATGGAATCCATCGCCAAGATCGGGAACAGTAAAGGTCGCTCCAGCATTGGCTGATTCGGAATCACCTGCACCGGCGTCTTCGCTGGCGCTGGCGGTTGTCTTAGTGTCCGATGCTGTCATCATACCTTGACGGGTGGTTGACGTGTGCTGTTTGTTGATAACCTTCTTTATTAACTGTTGTGCCGATGTGCCTGTAGCAGTCATGGTAAGAGCAATCAACGTTCCTAATGCAATTAGAGCTGATCGTGCTTTCATAAAAAGGGGTTCATTTAGTGATAGATGGAATGCTTTCCGAAAATAGAAGGAATTGGCGTATCCCATCCCCGTGAAAACACCCTTTTTGGGTTAAACGAGGAAGTGATTGATCTGTTCGAATTAGGAATATTATACGATACTAGATTTCATTTTTGCTCTATGTTATTATTTTACAATTACATAGCGCGCCCAGAAGCTACATTTTCACACATATTATAAACGTACTGCGAGATCGTGAGATTAATTGTAAATTTAGGTCAGATTGCCAGTGGCGAAAACCAATTTCGAAAGATATGCTTGAAAATGTCGAAAGCAAGCACTATAAGTTTGAATTTCCATCGATAGATTACTTAAAAACGTTTATTCTTCGAATGGGCATCAGTGAACAATACAGCATAACGCTTAATGACAGGGCCTTTGACGAACTCGCTCTCGATTACCGGGCAATCTATAGAGAACCAATTCCGACGCCATTTATTTTTGAGGGAGTGTGGATAAAAATGGCGCCGTATAGCACAGTAGCCTTTAATCAAGCCGTGATTATTACAGACGATCCTCATCCGGAGCAGGATGCTGACCATAGTGATCCGATAGAATTTGAGAAAATTTACCGCTGCGGATATTGCGGGATCTTGCTCGATGAATTTGGCGATGGGCTAACAGGCTATCTTTATGAAATGGCAATGAAAAAGATTAAGTTATACGGCGAAACCGTATTTGTGCCATCGGTTGGCAGATGTTGTGAGCGGCGATCCAAAAGCTTTTAACATTTGTGCAGTATCACCGGATTGCTACAGTACGCAGAGAACTAATCTCGTCGTACTACCGATCTTATTCGGTTGCCACTTTCGACGCTTTTGTTATTTGGACAAAATCTAACTCCCTCTCTTCCTCCACAGTTAAGCACATAAAGTGAAGCAGGCTGTGTGGCACTCGACTTTCGACAGCGTCTTTGATAATTTTAGAATGGCCCTCTAGCTCATTTACATTCAGTATATCAATTTCCTAGTAACTCGCAGCATGTAGCACAGACCCAAAGAAGTACAATTCGAAGGAAACCTTTTTTGGTGAAGCCCCTTCCTAGCCGTATGTGTGACGGCCTTTAAATGCTTCATTGTCATTGAAATAGTATTTAGCTTATGGGTTACTTTGATTTGGCAATCTTTTGATGGTTTTAGACGATCACACCGCCCCATTTTATATATCCATACAAATTACTTCATTATCAATTTGCACCTCACCGTGAAAACACCATTTCTTGCTTAAGTCAACGACATTCGTGAAAACACCCTTTTTTTTCATCTCTCTATTACGGGAACCCGGCCGCTACGCACCGTTCTTTCTGACAAAACGGAGAACTCGTGAATCGTAAAGATATATAGCCTGCCTTTCCCTTGCAGTATCGCGATCTCCCTCCAAGAGGTGGCCAAAACAAAGATTGATCCAAAAGTCAACAAGCGCCTTTTATTATCGAACTACTCGATATTTGTCGTCGCCATTTACCGCAGACCGAAGAACCATTTTCAACATCTTCGCGAAACGCATCTCCGATTCACAGGATCGCCACGCTCGATTGTGCGTTAACAAAACTTGCTGAAAACGACCAATTGATGCATCATGTACATCCTCCAATGCAGCGCCAGATAATATACGATGTTCGAGTAACGGCAATAATGCACTTTCATCAATTACCTCCGCCGGAGAAATATTTATGATCGACGTCCCTGGACTCAAGTATGCAAGCTTATCCGCATTCAAAAAGTGTTTATTGTTTGATCGCAGAGGAATACAGATGATAACAATGAAGCTTGAGGCCAGTAACTTCTTTATAGGTAAATATCCCGGCTGTTGGCGATCATCTTTATGTGTAGAATAGAACTGTATCTGCATACCTATTCCACGAAGCGCTCTGGCCGCACTCCTACCAATCCTTCCCATACCAATAATCCCCACGGCCTTCCCCTTCAATTCAACAGGGCATATGATTCCATCGCTCTGCCCCCTTGAGCAACGCTCTGCCACCCATAGACACATCCGAATTATATGCTCCGTCACAGCCTCTGTGGCATAGCCTGGTACATGATAAACTTTTATTCTCCGGCCGCGAGCTGCCTTCACGTCTATATTACTATACCCTGTTGCTGCGGCTACAATCGCTCGCAATCCGCGGCTTTGTTGAATAACCCACGCATCTATTACCGCTGACTCGACAACAGCAATGTCTGTATCGTGTATCCGCTGCAGTAACTCCTCTTTTGATGGGTTATCCCAAAAGATTTTTACTTCTCCTATCTTTTCAATATCTTTTACCATCTGTTCATCTAAACATTGGGGTCGATCAACAAAGATTATCCGCATTGAAGTTTTTTGGCCAATATACTTTGTTTTCGGCGTAACAGGCGTATTTTGACTTATCAATTATGGACAAACGACTGGAGAAACCTTTACTTATTGTTAGCACTGTCTTCGGGATAACGACAACCGTAGGCCAGGTCGTCAGCATTGAGCATACGGCGATTAAAGTTGCCGTCCTGCTGCCCAACATGGTTGTATGGACGTATTTCATTTGGGTTTTTTCCACTATCAAAAAGCCCTTGCCCGCAAATGCTACCTTATCCTCCATGGCAAGTAAACTTGAAACGCCAGAGATTACCTTCCGACATCTTCGTACAGATACCGAGCTTCAGCAAATATGGCTGATCGACAATCAAATTTATGGCGAGCAGAATATATCCAGAGAAGCACTCTCAGACTGGTATTCAAAATTCAGGAAAGGAACATATGCCATGTACAATGGTGTTCACTTTTTAGGATATGTTGGCATTTATCCGTTGCAACGGGAATCGTTCAAGAGACTAAAGGAAGGCGTACTTAAAGAAGAACGGATTTCCAGCTCCGATCTATGTTCTGAAATGGAAGCTACCGCGTGTACCACTTGGTATTTCTCGGGTTTTGCGTTGGAACGTCGGAATCTGTTTGAGCAAATGGCTTCCGCGGCCTTGTACAATTGGGCAAGTTGGTTCAGGGAAGACCAGGTGATAGAAGCAGTCTCGTTTGCTTACGAAGGTCCCGACGCGAACTTTCTAAAGGTGATCGGATTCTACGAAGTATTGAAGGCGAAGGCTAAATACGAACTTCCTGTAGTATACCGAAATTTTACAAAAACAGAAATCCTCTCCCTGGCCAAAAAATGGGCCAGCACCAACGCAGAATTTGTCTCTCATATTAAAGACAGATAAATAAATTTGATCAAGTAAGATATGCTTATCCGCAAGGCTCAATCAATCAAAGCAACCGATCGTAACAACTTGGGCAAGTTTTTAAATACAGGTTCTCCGTTATTCCAATTGAAATAAAGCGGGACGATATTGTACTGGGCAAATCGTCGCGCCACTCTCGTCGATAGCTTATCCGGTAACACTACAATGAGCTTCACCGGGTTTTGAACTGGAATGGTATATAACAACAGTTGCCCCAGTGCCGTGGCCAGGCTCTGCGTACTGACCCGGGTTTTTATTTCAAATACGAGCTTGATAATTCCTCGTCGATGAATAAAAAGATCCATATTCCGCGTATTCACCGTATGCAACCTATGCTCTTCCTTCAAAACCTTAACCAGAGCAGCAACGATAATACCGTGACGGCGATCTACAAAACGCCGGCCCCTGCTGAGCACAAAATAGCCCCTGGTTGGTTCTTCGGTGAACTGAAACGTATTTAGAAAATTGAAGTTAGGTGCTTGTCCATTGCTGTATAATTGCTTGATCCGCTCGACCTCCCTGGCAAACAGGCGTTACGGGTAGTGATGCATAAAAAGGCCTTTATATTGTTACTCGTGGCAAAATCGTCATTTTTCAGCCTTGCCTGACGTACACGTATCTTTCACGATATCTTCCGCATTCTATGAGTCCCCAATGAGTTGAGACACAAAACCACTTAGTGGGCAGTAATGTAGCTAAATAAATGTCACTTCGTCGCCAATTTTGAATTTGCCGGCTTTCGAACCAACTTTTGTTATAACGCCTGCCAGATCATGTCCATTTATAAATGGTGGCTTGTAAGGTAAAAACAGTTTGAAATCCCCATTTCTAATAAGTGAGTCCAACAAATTGACACCTGCTGAATGTATTTGTACTAGTACCTCATTTTCCTTTACATTTGGCTCCGGTAATTCAGTTAGATGTAATTTTTCCTTTTTTCCGTAGCGTTTTACTATGAATACACGCATTGATTTTATTTTTAATTCATTTATGCTTTAGTCCTTATGTTATTTCTATTTTGAAGCGTTAATTGATTTCAGAATGGATCTCTCGAAAACCTTATAGGCGAAATGTTGAAGGAGGAGCACAAATGACGATCCTTTTCCTACAGGATAACTAAACTTCGGGTTGCGCTCTTTTACTGTTCGCAATAAAGTAGCGATAACTGGCGCAGGCTCGGGTGCATTATCAAATGACCTTTTGGTATATGCGGTGACCTTTTGGCGGAACAAATCATAGTCTGTGATGGTTCCTGCTGCGATAGTCGCACTTTCGCCGATATTGGTTTTGAAACTGATCGGCTCAACCATCGCCACCTTGATATTAAACTGGTTCAATTCAAACCGAAGCGACTTAAAATAGCCCTCGAGAGCATGCTTGGAAGCGGTATAATAGGCTACATTTGGAAGTCCCACTAAACCCAACAGCGAGCCGATAGTGATTATTTTGCCATGTTTTTGCCTCCTGAAGTAGGGCAGCAACTCGTTAGTTATTTTTATCGTTCCCCAAAAGTTGGTTTCAAACTGCTGCTTACCTAGCTCAATAGAGGTTTCCTCGGCAAGTCCGTTTACTAAATAACCTGCGTTGTTGATTAGCACATCTAACTGTTTGATCTGACTGAACAGCTGCTTGCCAAAAGATGCTATGGAATGGTCATCATTCAGATCCAATGGCAGTAGTTTAAATGGTAGTTTAGCCTTGTACTTTTCCGGATTCCGGCTTGTGCCGATGACCTGGTAGCCATTTTCGTGGAGCTTGCTGGCGACAAGCAGTCCGATGCCGGATGAGGCACCTGTGACTAAAACTGTTTGTTTCATTTTATTGTTTTGATTATTGATCTCCCTATCAGGGATTTTGTTAGTTACAAAAAAGACTTTTTAGTATATTTTACATTAAAAAAATTACAGCGCGTAGCTTTCCAATTCCGCTTTTAGGCTCCTGAGCAAACCGGCCATCGGTTTTGCCGTGTTCATCGATCTGCATAAAACAACAGCACCTTCAACAGCAGCCACCGCCTTGAACGCAAAGACGGCCGGATCAAGTTTGTCAGAAAATTCACCGTCTGCAATGCCTTGATTTAAAATACTAACAAACAATTCCTGTCCATGTCGAATAATACCCGCTACCTTTTCTTTGATGGCCGGAAAATTATCATCGGATTCCACAGCAACATTAAATACAGGACATCCGCCTTTAAGGTAAGTATTCAAGGGATCCTTATAGAAATCGAGATAAGCAAATACCTTAGCCTTTGCTGTTTTACCTTTGCTAATGGTCGATAACATCTTTTTGCCGTTGTTATCCAGCATGAAATCAACAACCTGAAGGGCCAGATCTTCTTTACCTTCAAAATGACCATAAAGGCATCCTTTCGTCAATTTTGCGGCAGCAAGTACGTCGTCTATATTAGCGCCGGATATCCCCTTCTGATTAAAAATAGGAGCTGCAGTTTCCAGGATGAATTGTTTTGTTCTTTCTGCTTTAGTAAGCATGATCATTAAGTTTTCCGTTACAAAAATATACTAAAAGGTCTAATTAAAAAAAC
>Ga0105239_10008822_pt1 | contig 11411 bp, 10 predicted proteins | sample KBSC44metaG_FD_92761 | JGI IMG/M metagenome (GOLD analysis project Ga0105239, IMG submission 92761) | Corn rhizosphere microbial communities from Kellogg Biological Station, Michigan, USA - KBS C4-4 metaG | ecosystem: Host-associated > Plants > Roots > Rhizosphere > Soil | place: Michigan, USA...
CCCCGCCCTGATCGAAGCCGCCAAGGGCGTCGGCATGACGCCGCGGCAGTCGCTCGTCATGGTCGAGCTGCCGCTCGCGCTTCCGGTCATGATGGCGGGCATCCGCACCGCCGCCGTTTGGGTGATCGGCACTGCAACGCTCTCGACGCCGATCGGACAGACCAGTCTCGGCAATTACATTTTTGCAGGGCTCCAGACCCAGAACTGGGTGTTCGTGCTGTTCGGCTGCGTCGCCTCGGCCCTGCTTGCACTCGCCGTGGATCAATTGCTGGGCTTGATCGAGAGCGGATTGCGCCAGCGCGGCCACGCGCGCGCCGGGCTTGGCGCAATCGGGATTGCGGCACTGGTTGCAGCGACGCTAGTGCCGACGATGGGGCCCTCGTCATCCGGCTATGCAGTCGGCGCAAAAACTTTCGCCGAGCAATACGTGCTGTCGGCCCTAATGAGGGACCGCCTCCAGGCGGCCGGTCTTACCGCCACAGCGCGATCGGGCCTCGGCTCCAGCGTAATCTTCGGGGCGTTGAAGGCCGGCGACATCGATCTCTATGTCGATTATTCCGGCACGCTCTGGGCCAACCAGCTGCACCGCACCGACATCAAGCCTCGCGCGGAGATCATAGCTGATTTGAAGACGGCGCTCGCGAAGGACAACATCACCCTGCTGGGCGAGCTCGGCTTCGAGAACGCCTATGCGCTGGTGATGCCAAAGAAGCGTGCCGACGCGCTCGGCATCCACACCATCGCCGATCTCGCCGCACATACATCGACAATGTCGATCGCCGGCGACTACGAGTTCTTCTCGCGGCCGGAATGGGCGGCACTGCAAGAAGCCTATGGCCTGCAGTTCCGCGAACAACGCCAGATGCAGCCCGATTTCATGTACGCGGCGGTTGCCAGCGGAGAGGTCGACGTCATCGCCGGCTACACCAGCGACGGCCTGATCGCGAAATACGATCTGGTCGCGCTCAACGATCCCAAGCAGGCCATCCCGCCTTATGATGCGATCCTGATGCTGGCACCGAAGCGCGCCGGCGACGAGCGGCTCAAGACAGCCCTGAGCCCGCTGCTCGGCAAGATCAATATCACCACCATGCAGGAAGCCAATCTGCGCGCCAGTGGCAATGACGCAAATTCGTCACCGGATGTGGTGGCGAAATGGCTGTGGGGGAAGATCGGCGGGCGCTAGGCTATTCCCAACGCCCGGCCCTCCCGCGCACAGACTACTTGTCGACGGCGCCGCCGGCGTCGACCCAATCCTTGAAGCCACCGACGTTGTAGACCTGGCTGTAGCCCATATCCTTGAGCAGCTTGCCAGCCAGCGCGGATCGACCGCCGGAGGCGCAATAGAGGATCACGGGCTTGTCCTTGGCAAACGCCTTGTCGTGATACGGCGAGTCAGGATCGGCACGGAATTCCAGCATGCCGCGGGAAACATTTAGCGCGCCATGAACCTTGCCGCTTTTCTCGACTTCAGGCGCATCGCGCACATCGAGCACGAGCACGTTGCCCTTGCTGATCATCTCCTTTGCCTCTGCCGGCGTGATCTTGGCCACGGCGGCGTTGGCGGCCTCCAACATCTGCTTCACTGAAATTGGCAAGTGAGTTCTCCTGTCGTTTTTCGGTTTGCCGGGTGTTCCCGATTAACCGGCCTCGTCTTTCGTCGCGTCCCTCGTTCGGGGGATGACGCAAGGAATGTGTCGACGACATGTAGTGACGAAAATGCTTCGCGACAGGGCTGTGCGACGACAAGCGGAGTTGAGGGGGTGGCTGCAGGGGACGTCCAGCCACCCCCTCGTGCCCATCTCTGGAGGACGAGAGGGCAAAGCACAATCAGCTCACGCCCTCACTTCCTGCCGCTGAAACAGCACATAGCTGAATGCAAACAGTACAATGGTGCCGGCGACGAGACCGACCGTCTGCGGCCACGCGATCATGACGCTTTCCCCAAAGGGCAATGGCGCGCCCATTACGGCGCCGCGAAGCTGATCGAGGAAGACAGGCCCAAGCGCGCGGGTCGTCGGCGACAGCACGGCGAGCATGGCTTCCCCGAACAGGTCGTTCGGCGACAACCGCAACAGCTCCTGCGTCCACACCGCAGTCGCCGGATCGTTGAGACCGAGCAGCGCATAGCGCGGGTCGGCCGGCGCGACCGCCTGTGCAAGGGCCGGAGCCAGCATCGGCCAGAGCACCGTCAGGAACAGCCAGACGCCCAGCGAGACCAGGGCCGCGGTAGCCGCGGACCGGAAAACCGTGGACAGCAGCATCGCCAGCGACAGCCACACGCCCGCATAGAAGATCGACACGACCAGGAACACCAGCGATCGCGCGATTTCCTCGGTGCCCGGCGGCACGCCGAGGAAGATCAGGCCGAGGCCGATCACCAGCAGCCACAAGGCAGCAAGGCTGATTCCGATGGTCGCGAGCGCCGCAAGGAATTTTCCCATCAACAGGGCATCACGATAGATCGGCTGCGCCAGTATGCGCGACAATGTCCGCCTGTTGTGCTCGCCATTGACGGCGTCAAAGCCCAATCCGATCGCCATCAGCGGAATGAGGAAGCCGAGGACCGCGACGAAGGATGGTAACGGCGCCTGGTCGATCGTAAAGAGACGCAGCAGCAGGAACGGGTCTTCCGCAGTGTTCTGCCTGAGGCTGGTGATCGCCTCGTACAATGCAGCAAGAGCCGTGAAGACGATCAGGAGTTCCAGCATCAACATGCGGACACTGGAGATATGATCGGAGAGCTCCTTGACGAAGACGGTCGACAATCCCTGGAATGGCGATCCCTCACGCCGCATGACGCACACCTCCGATTGGCTGGCCCTGGAAATAGCGCGCGTAGATCGCTTCGAGGCTCGGCTCGTCGACCGATAATTTGCGCAAGGCGCCATCAACAGAGACGACGGCGCGTGCCGCGTCCGGTCGCACGTCGCGCTCCGCGGTCATGCGGAAGCGGTCAGCGGCAAGCGTCTCGACCTGGGTGACACCGGGGATCATGGCAAGCCGCCGCGCGATCCCCGGACCCTCGGCCTCGACTTCCACGACAAAGCCGGCGCCGAGTACCTTGACGGAGAGCTCCGGCACCGCACCCATCAGCACGATATGACCAGCCTTGAACAACGCAACGCGATCGCAGATGCGCTGAACTTGGTCGAGCATATGAGACGACAGCAGCACCGTGATGCCTTCGGCCTTGAGCTCTCCGATCAATCCCAGGAATTCCTGGGTCGCCTGCGGGTCGAGGCCCGATGTCGGCTCATCCAGGATCGCGATCTCGGCGCGCTTCATGATGATCTCGGCCAGTCCCAGCCGCTGCCGCATACCGCGCGAGAAGGTGGCAACGCGTCGAGCCGCCACCTCGGTAAGACCAACGCGAGCGAGCGCGGCTTCAATCCGCTGCGCCCGCTCGGCGCGACCAAAGCCCATGAGCTTGGCGGTATAAGCCAGGTTTTCGAAGGCCGTCAGTTGATCGTAAAAGCCGACGGCATCGGGCAGATATCCGACCCGCTGCTTCACCTTCAGCGGTTCGCGCCCCGGATTGAATCCGAGCACGCTGATCTCACCCGACGATATCTCGGTCAGACCGAGCATCATCAGGATGGTCGTGGTCTTGCCGGCACCGTTCGGGCCGAGCAGCCCAAACACCTCGCCCCGAACAATGTCGAGGTCGATGCTATCGACCACTGCCGTGTTTTCGTAGCGCCTGGTCAGGCCGCGCGCATGAATGATCGGAACGCGCGGTGGGGTTCCGGTCTCGATCTGTTGCTCACTCATCGCCGTCCGAACCTCGCAACGGCCCCCAGCATCAACAACAGCGCGACGCCGATGACGCCGGCGCCCGCCACGCCCCATACGGTCGAGGTGCCGACCGTGATGCGGAACTGGCTCGACGCGGTTTCCCCCTTGGACGTGGCGCGAATGTTGGCCTGATAATCGCCAGCCAGCGACTTGTCGCTGGGCGTAAGCAGGGCCTGCACCTCGCTGTCCTTGCCGGGCACGAGACGTTCGATCGTCGCAGGCTCGAATGTCACCTTCCAACCATTCGGCGCGGTCCCGGCAAGCGCGACGTTCTCGGCTGGTGCCGTCCCGGTATTGGTCACGACGATCGGGATCGAGCTTTGCTTGCCCGCAACGGCACGCGCGCTCAACAGACCGTCACGACCCGATATTTGAAGCTGTGGTTCGCCGACGACGTCGAGCGCGAGCTCGGTCGAGGCGGTAGCGTCTGCCGCCTTGACCGTCACTTTCACGGGGAAATGTCCCGCATCCACCGTCGTCGGCGGCCGTACCTTGAGCTTGATATCCTTGGACTGACCGGCGTCGATCGGGATCGACGACAGTTCCTGCGTGCCATAGGCCTCGGTAAACGAGGTCTCGAAATTGGCGGGTGCGTCCGCGGCGAAGCTGGCGACGAGGTTGCGACCTGAATCGTTCTTGACCGAGAGCGTGTAGTCGAAGTTCGATTTTGGACTGCCACGCAATGACGGCAGGCTGGACTTGACGGTGAGCTTGGCGGGCAGCTCCTTGGCGAGCGACACGACGATGGGAAGCTCGGCGCTGGTGCCCTGTCCCTCGGCTTTAACGGTGAGCGTATGCGCGCTGAGATCACTGCCGGCGGGGATGTCGAGCCGAAGCTGGAGCGCGACATTGCCATCGGGCGCAGGCATCGCCGCGCCGACCGGCTGACCGCCGCCCAGCAGCGTCGCGGTCCAGCCGCTCGGCACGCCGGCAACTGAAAGCTGGTAGCGGTCCGGCGCGAGACCATAATCCTGCAACCGCAGCGAAACGTTGGTTGTGGTCCCCGGCCGCACCGTGACCGCGGGATAGTCGGTCATGAGATAGAGGCCCTTGATGTCGTGCGTTGGCTCGGCCGCATAAGCCGTCGAGCCAAGCAACATGAGGGCAAATGCAAGACGCGCAGCATCAAGCGCTCGCATGGACGATACTCCTGCAAGGAAATTGGACCAGAGGTGACAACGTGCCGCCCGAAAGTGATGGCGACGGCTTGCCGGATCATGGGAGAAATCGTGACAAAGTTTGGGAAGCGAAGCGCCGCACCAATTACAAGTCGGTGATTTCAGGCACTTTTGGCTCAGACTTTAGTTTGAAAATCGCTCTCGCACAGCCAGGATTAATATATCGTAATGCGATATACCGTAGCATCTCTCGCTAGAGCCCGTGGATCATTCCCGCATTGATCAGCAGCCTGTTCAATCGCCGCGCCTCGGCGCCGTCCTTGCAGCCGTAGAAGATGCCTTTGCAGCGGAGCATGATCTCCTTCTGCTCGGCGAACGACGGGTCGAGCGGAATGCCCGCGGCCTCCTGGATCACCAGCGGAAGATACGGACCGTCTATCGCATCCATCACGACCTCGCTCTTCACCGGTTCGAAGTTGACGGCGTCGATCGCATAGTAGGTCGCGTAGAGACGCGGATCGTAGGCATCAAGCTTCTTGCCGATCGCGCCCTCGTCAAGCCCGGGTTCGAGGAGGTTGGGCGCGAATTCCGGCTGGTGATCGCCATAGCGCACGATCAGGAAAGGCTCGCCCGGAAAATTCTTCTTCAGGCCCGCAATGAAGGACTTGAACTGCTCGGCACTCATCGCCTGCCGGCGCAGATATTCGTCGATGGACGCCACGTTGCCCGGCGCCCGCCAGTTCGGCAACAGGTCGGGACGGAATCGCGTTTCCCAGGGGAAATGATTGGCGCCGAGATAGATGAAGGTGAACAGCGGCTTGTTCGGCGTCCGCTCGCCCATCAGCCGCAGCGCCTTGTCGTAGAAGAAGCTGTCGGGCTCGACATCCTTGGCGCCGAGATCATGAGAGTCGAAAAAGCGCTCGACGCCGGTGGTCATCTGAAAACTGCGCGCGCCCATGAAACCGCCATAGGCGGGATAGAGCGACATCGTGTCGTATCCGCAGCGACGTAAGCTGAGCGGCAGGCCGCGCTCGACGCGCCCCGACGCAATGCGCGTCACGAAATAGGCGAAGCGACCGAACGAGCGCGAGGAGAGACCCGCCAGCACATTGTATTCGGTGAACCAGCTCGGCCCGCCGTTGCTCTCGGCGAGGAACGTGCGCTCCTTGCCATCCCAGGACTTGAAGTGACTGCCGTAGCCCGCGGGCACCTTGATGCCCTGTGCGGCGCGGATGTCGAAGCTCGATTCATCATGGATCATGATGATGTTCGGCCGTCGGCCGGCCGGATGGCAAGCGTCTATCAGCGGCACGTTGAGCCGCTCGTTGGTCGATGCGGCCGACTCCATGAAGCCGTACTGCACGAAATCGGAGACGGCGGTGACGCCGGAGCGGAAGAATTTCGAGAGATAGCCGTCGTCGTAATAGCCGCGCCAGGCTTCATCGGGATGATAGACGGAATAGAAGACGAGAGCGGCGAGGCAGGCGAGCTTGCAGGCGAGCGCTGGCAATCGGCGAATGCGGAACGGATCGAGCCACCACAGCGCATACATCAAGGGCAGCGTAACGAGGCCGGCCCCAATCACCGACCAGCGCAGGTTCGGGAAGATCGTGAACAGGAAGGCGACCGTATCGCGATCGATCATCATCAGGTCGATGAAGTTGACCGTCATCTGCACGACGTCGTGCTTGAGCCGCGACAGCAGCACCAGCACCACGACCATGGTCAGCGACAGCGCGCCCGACAGCGCCGGCCGGCGCAGCAGCGTGATCCAGAAGAAGTTGAGGATGCCCCAAGCGAACAGGAACGAAAGGCGCGAGCCGAAATCGGTCTCGGTCTCGTACATCAGCGCAAGGGCTGCGAAATGCGGCGCGGCAACCGCAAGCAGCCGCCAGATGCCGAGCGCGGCGACGCTCGCCAGGACGGCGGTGGTGGCGGAAGGACCTGAATTGGGCGCGGACGCCATCGACGACACGCTGAACTTGGATCCGGCGCGGTGATGCCATGCCGCCTGACCGACCTCGAGACGGCCAGGGCGTCCGGCGCAGCCGGCTGCACCGTGTCACAAAACTGTAATTGAACGGTAACGGACAGGCAACGCACTCTGCCGTCCGACCTTCGCTTAATGTTAGCGAGAGGCGAAAAGGCCGCACCGCGACACTCCGTCAGCCGGAAGCGACGCGCTTAGGCGCCAGCGGCTACTCGATCACCTCGTCAGCCCGGGCGAGCACGTTCGGCGGAATCGTCATGCCGAGCGATCTGGCGGTCTTCAGATTGACGATCGTCTCGATCTTGGTCGACCGCTGAACGGGAAGTTCGGCCGGCCTTGCCCCCTTCAGGATCCGCGCCGCATAGCCCCCGACGAGACGCGAGGCGTCGTGCGCGCTGGCCCCATAGCTCACGAGCCCTCCCAGATCGACGAACTCGCGCTGGAAATACAGGGTCGGCAGCCGCTGCTTCGCCGAGGCCTCGATGATCTGGACGCGATTGACGATGAAGACCGGATCAACCGTCACAAACAACACTTCGACGCGGGCCTGCGCGATCTCCGCAAAGGCCTTGTCGATATCGTCCTTTTGACTGGCCTTGAGCACGAGAAGGGTTTTTCCGATGGCCTTGGCCGCCTCGTTGGCGCTTTCGAGCTGGGCCGCCGCGGTCGGACGGTTTGGGTTCACCAGGACGCCGATGGTCGTCGCCGCCGGAACCAGTTCGCTGACCAGTTCCAGGTTTTTGGCCCCGAGTTCGCCGGCGAGCCAGGTCACGCCCGTGACGTTGCCGCCCGGCCGGTTCAGGCTTTCGACCAGCCCCGTCGACACGGGATCGTCCCCGGTGAGGAATACGACGGGAATGGCGGATGCGGCGCGCTTGGCTGCAAGCGCCGCCACGTTCCCACCCATGGTGACGATCACGCCGACCTGCTTCTGGACCAGCTCGGCCGCAAGCTCGGGTAACCGATTGAACTGCCCCTGAGCCCAGCGATATTCGATCGCGACGTTGCTGCCCTCGACCAGCCCCGCGGCTTTGAGCCCCTCCTGGAAGCCGGTCACGACAGTGACGAAGGTCTCCGGTGAACCGCTGGCAAGGAAGCCGATTGTCGGCCGGGAAACTTGAGCGAGCGCCCGGTTGACCGAGATGGGAACGGTACCGGCTGCGAGAAGAAATGTGCGTCGATCCATCTTTGCCACAAGCATCAAAATATCGAATTGAGGAATGAAATATGCGCGAGTGTATGTGGCGCGGCATCACCCGCCAAGGCCAGACTGAACCGGATTTCGGAACTGACAAGGCGCCTAGCGCTTCGCGATCCCCGCGATGAACAGGTCGATCACCCCCGCCGCCATCTGCTCGATCTCGCCCTCTTCCACGCCCCAGCGCGGGAAATGCCCGTCGAGGTTCATCCGGGCAAAGCCGTAGATCAGGGAGCGGCCGGCAATCAGGATGCGCTTGAGGTCTGCCGATCGCAGCAGGCCCTGCGCGGCCGCTTCTGTCAGCATCTGCTCAGTCAACGCGAGCAACTCGGCGTTGTCGCGGGTCAGCTCGGGGGAGCTGCCATGGGCGAAATAGCGCCCCGTGGAGATGATCTCGAAATGCGCGGGGTTGCGGATCGCCCATCGGACATAGGCAATGCCCAGGGCGCGGAAGCGCGCCAGCGGGTCAGCTGGGTGGGTCTCCGCCAGCGTGGCCTCGATCTCGGCGCGAAAGCGTCGCTGCGCCTCCTCAGCCACAGCAGCCATCAAAGCGTCGCGGTTGGGAAAGTGCCGGAACGGCGCTCCGGGCGAGACCGCGGCTCGCCGCGCGGCCTCGCGCACCGACACCTCGGCGCCCTCGGCCGCCAGCTGCAGCGCAGCATCGATCAGCACCCGGCGGAGGTCACCGTGGTGATAGGGCCGAGGCTCGGATGTCTGGCGGGCACGGAGCTTGGAGGTCTGGCGGGGCATGGCGGCTTCTAGCATCACCCGAACGTGAATGTAAGCACCGATTACACCGTTGACGATCGCGCCATCTCGAAATGTAATCATTGCTTACATAATGGAGGAGACCACCATGTCGCAACGTCAAAGCTGGTTCGAGGGCTGGCGGCTGCTTGCCGTCCTCACGCTGAGCCTGATCGCCTTAAGCCTCTGGATCGCCTCGATGCGGCAGTTCGAGGTCGAGGGCGTGCGCATGGTGATCCGCTTCACGGCACGGAGTTCGCTGCTGCTGTTCTGCCTCGCCTTCAGCGCCGCCGCGCTGGCGCGGCTCTGGCCCAACGCCTGGACGCGCTGGCAACGCCGCAACCGCCGCTATCTCGGCTTGAGCTTCGCGGCCTCCCACGCCATCCACGCGGTGGCGATCATCATCTTTGCCAAACTGGATCCGGCCGGCTTTGTGGAGGCGACCTCGCCGGCCTCCTACATCTTTGGCGGCATCGGCTATGCCGTGATCATCGCCATGAGCGCGACCTTGTTCGACCGCACCGCTGCGCTGCTCGGCCCCCGTGCCTGGCGCGCGCTGCACCTCGTCGGCGGCTATTACCTCTGGTTCCAGTTCATGGTGTCGTTCGGCAAGCGCGTGCCGGGCATGCCGCTCTACGCGGCGTTCCTCGTTCCGCTGCTCGCGGTGATGGCGCTTCGGATGATCGCCATGGCCTCACGATCGACCCCACAAACAGCCAAGGCGTGATCGCGCTAGCGGCCGAGGCTTTCGAGTTCGCGCGCGCGAGCCTCGGTCATCCGCCGCAGGCATTCGCCGGCATCGACGCGCGCGATGGTGCCCTCGCCCATGCCATAGTAGAGGCAATTGGCATCACGGTACTGGATCCAGAGCCGCTGCGCGGCGCGAAGCTGGTCGCGCTGCGCATCGGCCGCATTCTTCATCGCCTGCTGATAAGCGATGGTCATGCGCTTGTCCCATTGCGCGGTCTGCGCCTTCAGGCACTCGACCATCTCCGCGGTCGAGCCGTCGCAGGACCGCGGGTCGCCCTGGTCACCGGCTTGTGCGCCGGAGGCCAGGACGCAAAAGATGGTAATGAGCAGGCTTCGCATGGTTCAGCTCTGCGGCAGCAGCCCGAGGCGCTTGGCGATGATGCGGTCGAATGTGCGTTTTGGCAGCACGGCACCGATCAGATGGCGTATCCGATCCGGTGTGATCTGATAGCGCACCTTGGGGCTCGGCGAGGTCAATGCCTCGAACACGATCTCGGCGATCCGCTCGGCGGGCAGCCCGTTGGCGCCGAGCTCCATCATGAAGGCCATGACCTTGTTGAGTGCGGGCAGGTAAGGCGAGTTCTTGTAGACCGACAGATCGGTCTCCTCCGCCTTGCTCCAGATCGGGGTCTTCACCGCACCGGGGGCGACGATGATGACGTCGATGCCGAACAACATCAGCTCGCGGCGCAGGCTCTCTGACAGCCCCTCGATCGCATGCTTGGAGGTGCAATAGGGCGCAGCCAGCGGATTGCCGTTCTTGCCCGCGACCGAGCTGATCATCACGATCCTGCCCTTTGGTCCCTTCAGCGACGGGTCAGCCCCCAGCAACGGCCCGAACGCCTGCGTGGCTATCACAGGGCCGATGACATTGATGTCCATCTGGCGGCGGAAATCATTGGCTGGCAATTCGAGCACGGGACCGGCAATGGCGATACCGGCGTTGTTGACGAGGCCCGCCAACGTCTCACCGCCCAGCGCTTCGCGCACCTGGCGCGCGGCAGCATGCACGGCGGCCTCGTCGGTGACATCGAACAGCAGCGGCGAGAAGTTCGCGCCGAACTCGCCGGTGAGCCGGTCAGCATCGGCCTGCTTGCGGACGCTGCCGAAGACGCGATAGCCGCGCCCGATCAGGAATTTTGTAATGGCCCAGCCAATGCCGGTGGATGCGCCGGTGACGACGACAGATCGCATGGTCCTCTCCCCCTTAGTGCCCCGCGACCAATGTAGGGGGAGGCCGCGCGAGCGCAATGCCATCAGCTTCTCAAGCCGCGCACGGATGAATCTTTTCGCACCAACGTGACGCTGCAAGAAGCCGCAGCAGACGTCAGTTCTAAAGATGAAGCAGCGCGCGAACGTCGCGACATGCGATTAATCGTGACCTGAGGATGAGGATGAAGAGCCGAATCCTAGACTCTGAGGACACAGAGCTTTTGGCGAGAGCGGCGTACGGAAAATTCCTGATAAACGACGCGAGCCCAAGAATGTGGTTTAAGCGTCAGTTCTTGTTGCTCTGAGAGCAGATCAACTCGCGAAGAATTTGAATGAAGCAGCAATGCTTCGCGCGAGAAGAAAAGAGCGAGACCGCGCTTTGCGATCTCGCTCAGATATAATCTCGAAGATTTAAGATTTGGTTTGGCGAGCGAAGCTTTTTGTTTTCGCTCTCGCGTCGCGGACGTAGCGCGTCAGCGACGCGCTACGTCCTGATGACGACGATTTAGTTCTTCGACTTGTCGACCAGTGCGCCCTTCTTGATCCAGGGCATCATGTCGCGGAGTTTCGCGCCGACTTCCTCGATCGGGTGTGCAGC
>Ga0105239_10008828_pt1 | contig 11407 bp, 5 predicted proteins | sample KBSC44metaG_FD_92761 | JGI IMG/M metagenome (GOLD analysis project Ga0105239, IMG submission 92761) | Corn rhizosphere microbial communities from Kellogg Biological Station, Michigan, USA - KBS C4-4 metaG | ecosystem: Host-associated > Plants > Roots > Rhizosphere > Soil | place: Michigan, USA...
CAAGCACATCACCACCATCGAGGCCATCGGGAGCACGCCCGCAGGCAAGAAGATCCAGGAAGCCTGGGTCGCGCTCGACGTCCCCCAGTGCGGCTACTGCCAGTCTGGCCAGATCATGTCCGCGTCGGCACTCCTTGCCAAGAACACAAATCCCAGCGATAGCGACATCGACTCCGCCATGTCGGGCAACATCTGCCGCTGTGGCACCTACGGTCGAATTCGCGCCGCCATCAAGCAAGCGGCCGGAGGGCCGCCGGTCGCCGCGAAGGGAGCCTGACCATGAAGACCGTTTCTCCGGAGACCGTTTCTCGCCGCGACTTCGTGGTCGCCATTGCCACGGCCGGCGGCGGACTGCTGCTCGGATGCCGGGTCGACGGACGCCGCTCGCTGGCCGGTTCCGCCGAGACCGCAGGCTCGGCACCGGCCGCATTCGCTCCGAACGCCTTCGTTCGGATCGGCACCGACGGGCGCATCACGTTGATCATGAATCAAGTCGAAATGGGACAGGGCATGTTCACCTCCATGCCGATGCTCATCGCCGAAGAGCTTGAGGTTGGCCTGGATCAGGTTGCGCTGGAGCACGCGCCGCCGGACGACAAGCTGTACGGCAACCCGCTCGTTGGCTTCCAGATGACCGGCGCGTCGAGCTCGGTGCGGATGATGTTCCAGCCGCTGAGAAGGGCCGGCGCCACGGCGCGGACCATGCTCGTGGCCGCAGCGGCGCAGAGCTGGGGCGTCGATCCGGGTTCGTGCCGAGCGGAGAAGGGCGTGGTGACCCACGTGCCAACCGGCCGCACGCTCGCCTATGGCGCACTGGCCGACAAGGCCGCGAAGCTGCCGGTTCCGCAGCAGGTCACGCTCAAGGACCCGAAAGACTTTCGGCTGATCGGCACGCCCGCCAAGCGTCTGGATACCCCGGACAAAGTGAATGGCAAGGCGCAGTACGGCATTGACGTGCGGTTGCCTGGAATGAAGATCGCCACCGTCGCGGCGAGCCCGGTCGTGGGCGGCAAGGTGGCGGGGCTCGACGAAAGCAAGGCCCTGGCGATCAAGGGCGTGCACCAGGTTGTGCGGCTCGATGATGCCGTCGCGGTGGTGGCCGACCACATGTGGGCGGCCAAGCAGGGGCTCGCGGCACTCGCTGTCCGCTGGGACGATGGCGCAAATGCCAGTGTGAGCACGGCCGACGTCGTCCGAGGGCTCGACGAAGCATCGCAGAAGCCGGGCGTGGTCGCGCGGAAGGAGGGTGATGCGGCCGCGGCGTTGGCGGGTGGGGCGAGGAGAGTCGACGCTGTGTACCAGGTGCCCTTCCTCGCTCACGCCGCGATGGAGCCGGCGAATTGTACCGTTCATGTGCGACCGGACGGCTGCGAGGTATGGACCGGCTCACAGGTCTTAAGCCGGGTGCAGGCGACGGCAGCTCGGGTGACCGGCTTCCCGCTGGATAAGGTGGTGGTGCACAATCATCTCTTGGGCGGCGCATTCGGACGCCGGCTGACGACGGTGGACATCGAGACTCAGGCCGTCCGCATCGCCAAGCAAGTGGGGGGGCCGGTCAAGGTCGTCTGGACGCGCGAGGAGGACATCCAGCACGACGACTACCGTCCCTACTACTACGACCGCGTCTCGGCCGGACTCGATTCTCGTGGCAAGCCGGTCGCCTGGACCCACCGACTGGTCGGCCCATCGATCCTCGCCCGCTGGGCGCCGCCGGCGTTCAAGGATGGGCTCGACGGCGATGCGTTGGACGGGGCGGTGCAGCTGCTCTACGACATCCCCGCGATCCAGGTCGAGTACGTCCGGCATGAGGAGCCGGTCTTGAACACCGGCTTCTGGCGCGGCGTCGGAGTCACGCACAATACTTTCGTGATCGAGAGCTTCATCGACGAGCTGGCCGCGGCAGCGAAGCAGGATCCCGTGGCGTTCCGCCGTGGGCTGCTCGGCAAGGCGCCCCGGGCCCAGGCTGTGATAGATCTTGCGGCCAAGGAAGCCGGCTGGGGCAAGCCACTGCCGCCCGGGTGGGGCCGAGGCATTTCCCTGCTCTACAGCGGGTGGGACAGCTACCTGGCCCAGGTCGCCGAGGTGGAAGTGTCGAAGACCGGGGAGGTACGGGTACATCGGATCGTCTGCGCCGTCGACTGCGGCACCATAGTGAACCCCGACATCGTAAAGGCGCAAGTCGAAGGCGGCGTGGTCTTCGGCATCAGCGGCGCGCTGTGGGGCGAGATAACCCTCAAGAACGGCCGCGTCGAGCAGTCCAATTTCAACAACTACCGGGCGCTGCGGATGAACGAGGCCCCGCCGATCGAAGTGCACCTGGTGCGGAACGGCGAGGCGCCCGGCGGCATGGGCGAGCCGGGCACCGCGGTCACCGCACCCGCGCTGGCCAACGCGATCTTCGCCGCGACCGGCAAGCGGATCCGGAGGCTACCTCTGAAGCCAGACCAACTCCGCTCGGCTTGAGGAGGACACCTGGGTATGGGGCTCAGCTACGACGTCTTCCTCGTGCCCACTCAGCCGTTCGTGGAGCCCGATGCGCCGACGCCCGATGATCCCCCCTCGTGGTCGCCGCCCGGCGAGAGACCTACGTGGCCACCAATATCGGCTACTCTCATCTACGGCTCGAGCGACGCCGTTCTGGTCGACGCGCTGCTGACCGTCGACCAAGCCGAGAGCCTCGGCGAGTGGATCGCCGCGTCAGGCAAGCGACTTACGGCGATCTACCTCACGCACGGACACGGCGACCACTTCTTCGGCCTTCCCATCCTGCTGCGCCGATTTCCGCGAGCCCGACCGATTGCGACCCCCGGCACGGTAGACATGATGCGCCAACAGCTCAACCGCATCGAGTCGTTCTGGAAGCCGCGCTTCCCCGGCCAGATAGCTGAAGGCATCAACGTCGCCGACGTCCTCGACGGCGACTTCATCGAGCTCGAGGGACATGAGCTCAGGAGTGTTTCAGCTGGTCACACGGACACCACTGACACCACGATCCTTCACGTTCGGGACCTCGACCTCGTAGTCGCCGGCGATGTCGTCTACAACGGTGTCCACGTGTTTCTCGGCCAAACTACCCGCGCCACCCGCCGTGAGTGGGTCAACAGCATCGACCGGATCGCCTCACTCGCACCTCGGGCCGTGGTATGCGGCCATAAGCGGCCCGGGGCACCCGACAGTCCCGACGCGTTGAATGCCACCAAGGGTTACATCGGGGACTTCGGTCGCCTCCTGATGGAGCATGACAGCGCAGAAGGGCTGGCCGAAGCCATGCTCAAGGCACACCCCGACCGACTGAACCCAAGTACCCTCTGGACCTCAGCCCGGGCAGCCATGAGGAAGAAAGACACTGAGAGCGCCCCTCGGCCAAAATTCAGGTAGGGAAACGGTCGCCGACAAGGGCAGCCCGCTCATCGAGTCGGCTTCGGTCGCCTCGTCCTGAAGCACGTCCCAGTGCTTGGGCGACGTGCGGCATCGGGCGGAAGTGGCTGAGTACCGGGTCGAGCAGCACGTCAATATTCTTCGGACGCAGCTGGAGGAGCTGGGCCAGCGATTTGGCACCACGGCTGGCACCGCGAACCCGGTTGGTTCCGTGAGTCGTTGAGGGCCCTTAGCTCAGGTGGTTAGAGCAGCGGACTCATAATCCGTCGGTCGGTGGTTCGAATCCACCAGGGCCCATTGGATAATATTCACCTCCCTCGCCGATCCGACGAAGTCCGCCGCGGCCATCGTGACAATCACCGCGACGGCGCCGTCGGTGCCGACCGAGCCCACGTCCGCGGTCGCGAGCACGACTGCTAGTCTCAATGGGGAGTGTGCGGGGGAACGGATTGGGAACCACAGCCCGGTTTGAATGGGGTCCGGATTCTTGACTTGGCACCTTCAGTTCAACGGCCCCCAATCGATCGGATTAATCCGACGTCCCCGCCCGCGACGTCCGGCAGGTTGCGCGATCTGTAAGGAGTTAGCGGCAGGAGATCGGACGTCGAGCGGGGATTTCGGCCCCTGATAAGCCTGAGGTCGATAGTTCAACTCTACCCAGGCCCACTCGTTCGATACCGCTGCCCCGTTTGGTGAGCTCACACCAGGCGGGGTGTTTCATGCACCGCCTCGCCCAGTCCCGAACTCGGTTGTTGCGTCGCTCGCTTGGGCCCGGCTAGGGTTCCGGACGCCCGCGGCGACTCGCGCGATCGATTCCGCGATCCGTTTCCGGTGCGGACGCGAGAAAGGGCAATCAGACGTGCGGTCCAAGGTGCTGGAAGGGTACTCTGCCGCCCGGCGGGCGGGACGTGCCGGCTTGGCGATGGTCCTCGCCGTCAGCGGCTGTCGCTCGGCCCCGAAGGGGATCCAATTTCCCCCGACGCGAGTCACCGTGGCGACGGTGGCGCCGCAGACCATTCCGGCGCACTTCCTGTATCAGGGCGTCGCCCAGGCGTCGAAGCACATCGTCGTGAGTGCTCAAGTGGCGGGGGTGATCGTGAGCCGCCCGTTCGTCGAGGGCACCGACGTCGCGCAGGGCACGCTCCTCTACCTGGTCGACACGACCCAGTACGCGGCGGCGCTGCGGACCGCGATCGGCAACCTCGAGAACGCGCGGGCGAGGCTGGTCAACGCGGACATCAGCCTCCGGCGCGCGCGCCCATTGCTGGCGGATCGGGCGATAGCGCAAGCCACCGTGGACAGCGCCGAGCAGATCTACCGCCAGGCCCAGGCCGACGTGGCGGCGGATGAAGGGTCGGTCGATCAGGCCAGAAAGAGCTACCACGATTGCTTCGTGCGTGCGCCGGTCACCGGTCGCGTGGGGATCGCCTACCTGGTGCTCGGATCGCGGGTGACCGGCCCCAGCGACTCGTTGACGACGCTCGACCAGATCGATCCGCTCTACGTGGAGTTCAATCCCCCCTACCAGGACATTCTGGCTTGGCGCCGGCAAATCGCCGCGAAGGCGCTGACGTTCCCGTCGGCACGGCTGCGGGTGCGCGCGCATCTCGAGGATGGGAGTGTCTTCGAGCAACCCGGGACGCTCGACTTCGCCGGGATCTCGGTCCAGGCGCAGACCGGGACCCAGACCCTGCGGGCAACGTTCCGGAATCCCGGCCACATCCTGCTTCCCGGCGCCTTCGTCAAGGTGGAATTGCTCGACTTGAAGCGGGATGCGGCGATGCTCGTGCCGCAACGCGCGGTGCAGCAGGGGTTGACGGGCGCCTACGTCTACGTGGTCGGTGACAGCGACAAGGTCGCCATCCGCCCGGTGCTGGCCTCCACCTGGTTCGGGTCGCAGTGGATCGTGGACTCGGGGATCAAGGGCGGCGACCGAGTGGTCGTGGACGGGACGCAGAAGATCTTCCCCGGCGCCAAGGTCGCCCCGGTGCCGTACGCCGGCGACACGACCAGCCAGGCCGCCCCCGCGCCGGTGCCGGCGGCGCCAGCGATCCCGCTCGGGTCGGGGCGCCAATGAGCGCCCCGCGCGACGACGCCCCCAGCGAGGAGGCGACCTACTTCTTCGTCAAGCGCCCGATCTTCGCGATGGTGATCTCAATGGTCATCGTCCTGCTCGGCCTCTTCTCCCTCCGCTCGCTCCCGGTCAACACCTACCCGCGGATCACACCACCCTCGGTCCAGATCACCGCGGCTTATCCGGGCGCCACCGCCGAGCAGGTGTGTACCGCCGTCGCGGCGCCGATCGAGCAGCAGCTCCCGGGAATCCAGGGGCTCGAATACTACAAAACGTCCTGCGGGAGCGACGGCTCGCTCGCGATCCAGGCGACCTTTGACGTTTCGCGGGACCTGGATCAGGCGGCGGTCGACGTCCAGAACCGGGTGCAGATCGCCACGCCCCAGATCCCGCAGCAGGCCCAGCAGCTCGGCATCACCGTGCTCAAGGCCCAGACCGACATCCTCCTGGGCATCGCGTTGACGTCGGACGACCCCCGGTGGGACGCCGCTGCGCTGAGCAACTACTCCAGGATCTACATCCAGGACGAGGTCAGCCGCGTCACCGGCGTAGGGCAGGCGGTCACCTTCGGCGGCCTGCAGTTCGCGATGCTGGTGAGCCTGGACGCGGACCGGATGGCGCACCTGGGGTTGACCGTGACCGACGTGATCAACGCCATCGCGGAGCAGAATGCGACCCACCCGGCGGGGCGGATCGGACGCGAGCCCGCGCCTAGCGGGACCGAGTTCACGATCCCGGTCACGTCCGGCGGGCGGCTCTCGACCCCCGAGGAGTTCGCCAACATCGTCGTCCGGGCCAAGCCCGATGGCTCGCTGCTCCGCGTGCGCGACGTGGGGACGGTCAAGCTCGGCTCCCAGAGCTACGACAACGTGATTCGGCTCAACGGCCATCCGACGGCCGGGCTGATCGTGTACCTGCGCGCTGGCGCCAACGCGCTCGCGGCTAAGGAGGGGGTCGTCGCCCGAATGAAGGAGCTGGAAAGGCGCTTTCCCCCGGGCGTGCATTGGGTCATCGGCTTCGATCTGACACCCTTCATCACGGCGTCGATTCACGAGGTCGAGGTCACCCTCATCCTCGCGATCGTCCTGGTCACGATCGTCGTCTTCGTCTTCCTGCAGAAGTGGCGATCGACCCTCATCCCGGCGCTCGCCGTCCCCGTGTCGATCATCGGGACCTTCCTCGGGATGGCGATACTCGGCTTCACCATCAACCTGCTCACGCTCTTCGGTCTGGTGCTCTCGATCGGCATCGTGGTGGACGACGCGATCATCGTCATTGAGAACGTCGAGCGCATCATGGAAGACGAGCACGTCTCGGCTCGCGTGGCCGCCGATCGGGCGATCCGCCAGCTGCGCAGCGCCCTGATCGCGATCGTGATCGTCCTCTGCTCGGTCTTCATCCCGGTCGCCTTCATCGGCGGGATCACCGGCGCGCTGTACAAGCAGTTCGCCGTGACGATCGTCATCTCCGTGGTCTTGTCGGGCATCGTCGCCCTGTCGCTGACCCCCGCGTTGTGCGCTGTGCTGCTCACGGAGGGCAAGACCGCGCCGCAGAGGGGCTTCTTCGGATGGTTCAACCGGATGTTCGACGGCGCCCGCGACCGGTATGTCCGGACGATGCACAAGGTGTCGCCCTACTCGGCCGCCGCGGTCGGCGTGTTGTGCGTCGCCGTCGGCATCATCGTCTACCTGTACCGGACCACCCCATCGGGATTTCTCCCGAGCGAAGACAAGGGCTATTTCATCACCGCCGTCGAGCTCCCGGGGTCGTCGTCGGCGCAACGGACCACCCAGGTACTCGCCAAGGTCGAGGGGTTCCTGCTGCATCAACCGGGCATCGACCACGTCTTCGGCCTGTCCGGGTTCAGCCTCATTTCGGGGGTCAACCAAACCAGCTCGGCCACGATTTTCTCAGTGCTGAGCCCGTGGGAGAATCGCCCGAAGCGCTCGGAGCAGGTGGACGGCCTGCTCCAGGCGTCCAACGGCTACTTCTTCTCCCAGATCCCCGAAGCGTTCGTCTTTTCGTTCAATGCGCCGGAAATCATCGGCCTCGGGACGACGTCCGGCCTGGAGATGAATCTGCAGGACCGCGGCATCAACAATTTCGGGAAGTTCGCCGCGACCGCCCAGGAGTTCGCGCAGGATCTCGGCAAGACGGGCGATGTGGTCGGCGTCAACACCACCATCCGCGCGGACGCCCAGCAGCTGTACCTGGACGTCGACCGCGACAAGGTCAAATCGCTGGGCGTATCGCTGGATGACGTGTTTACGACGCTCCAGACGATGCTCGCATACGACTACGTGAACGACTTCAACCTGTATGGCAAGACGTACCACGTGCAGGTGGAGGGCCAGGCGCCGTTCCGGCAGCGCCCGGAGGACCTCGGCAAGCTCTATGTCCGGAGCACCTCCGGCGCCATGGTGCCCCTCGGGTCGCTGGTGCGGATCTCGTTCCGGGCCGGCCCCACCGTGGTGAACCGGTTCAACGGGTTCACCTCGGCGCTGGTCATCGGAGCCCCGGCCCCGGGCAAGAGCTCGGGACAGATGCTCGAGGCCGCGGAGAAACTGGTCAAGGACAAGTACGACGCCATGAACATCGGATACGGCCTCAGCGGCGAGTCGTTTCAGGAAGCGGAGTCGAGCGGGCAGGGCGGCGTCGTGTTCGGGCTCGGTCTCGTGATGGCCTTCCTTGTTCTGGCGGCGCAGTACGAGAGCTGGTCGACACCGCTCGCGGTGATGATCGGCGTGCCCTTCGGCGTCCTCGGGGCGTTTCTCGGGCTGTTCGTCCTCCATCACCCTCACGATCTCTATTTCGACGTCGGGCTGCTCGTCGTGATCGGGCTCGAGGCCAAGAACGCGATTCTGATGGTCGAGTTTGCCGTCGAACAGCGAGCCGCGGGCAGATCGATCGAGGAGGCGGCGGTCGAGGCCGGCCGGGAACGGATTCGGCCGATTCTCATGACGTCCTTCGCGTTCATTCTGGGCGTCGCCCCGCTCGTCGCGGCGTCGGGCGCCGGAGCGGCCGCTCGGCATTCCCTGGGGATCGGCGTCTTCTTCGGAATGCTTGTGTCGACCCTGCTCGGCGTCAACATCATCCCGAACCTGTTCATCTTCGTGCGCAAGGTGAGCGAGCGCATGGGGGCGCGTCGGTTCGGCGCGCCGGCTGGCTTGCCGGCGGCGGACGCGTCGTCGACATCCGGCGGCGAGGACTGAGGTGAGGCCTCGACTGCTGGCTCTCGACCGGCCTCTGCTACGGCTTGCCGGATGCGAGCGTCGTTTCCTTTCGCTTCTTCGGTTGGAGGCTTGCGGGACTGCTGGCCTTCTTTCTCCGGCTTCCTACCAGGCGGTTACCGGCTGCGCTCAGCTCAGGAACGTTCGCTTTGGCTTCAACGAGCAGAAGGCCTCTTCGCATTTCTGGAGTGGCGCTAACGATTCTGGACGACTCTCGACGGATTGGCCCGCTCCGCTCTCATAATCCGTCGGTCCCAGGTTCGAATCCTGGAGGGCCCATTGAAGTTGCCCTACAAATCCGCCTACCGTCCTGCCACCAATCGCTCGAATCGCGGATTCCCCTTGAGAGGGGCAAAGGTCGGATCGATCCGGAGCCACCCGGGCGACAGGTAATACGGCATTCTGAGCAGTGGCTCCAGTTGATCGAGTGCCTGCTCGGGCTCACCCACGAACAGATAGATCCGCGCCAGCTGGTGCTGGATATAAGCACCGAAGTAGGCATCCCTGCGGATGGGCCAGAGCGCCACGGCGAGCCGCCCTTCCGCGATCGCCTCAGTTTTTCGGCCGAGATAGGCCAGGGCCAGGCCATGAAAGGCATGGCGCTGGGGGTCGTCTGGTGCCGCTCGGAGCTGCTCCTCGATCGCGAGCCGGGCCGAGTCGGCGTAGCTCCGGGCCAGCGCCTGGTTCCCGCGGAACTGGTGAGTCTCGGCGAGGACAATGGCCCAGGTCGCCCGGTCGTCATCGTAGTCGCTCGGCTGGAGGGTGAGGAGCTGTTGTTGCTGGGCGTCGTCCAACACCCAGTAGAGGTCGGCAAAATTTCCGAAGAAGGCGAGCACTCGCACCGGTTCGAGCGCTGCGAGAGCCGCGCGCACGACAGCCCGGGCGCCGGCCAGGTCTCCCTGGGCGAGCGCCACCATGGCCTTCGGCTGGATGATGGCGAGGTTCCCCGGCGCGAGCGCGAGGCCGCGGTCGAAGGCTGTCCGGGCCTCGGGGAAGCGCCGCAAATAGAGCAGCGTGATCCCCAGCCGCCGGGCCACCTGGGCGGAACGAGGATCGACCTCGCTCGCCTTGGCAAGATGTTGGAGTGCCGAGTCCGCATGGCCCATGCGCTGCTCGGTCACAGCCGCCGAGGCAAGCAGGTCGGCGTTGTTGGGCGCCAGCTTTAGCCCCGCCTCGGCGGCGGCGAGTGATTGCGGGTTGTCTCGCGCAATGCTCCGATAATAGTCGCTGAGTGCCAGGTGTCCCTCCGGCCGCGCCGGACCGAGTGCCTGGGCCCTCTCAGCTGCGTGAAGGGCTTGAGCAGCGAGCTCGGGGGTAGGGATCCAGTTTCCGTAGAGGCTCGTGCGGGCGCGGGAAAGCTGGGCCCACGCCGGCACGAACATCGAGTCGAGTGCCACCGCCTGCTCGTAGAAGTTGACGGCGCGTCGCAGACTGGGCGGATCAGACACGCTCATCTCCTGCGAGGCGGCCTCGCCTTTCAGGAACGCATCGTAGGCCGCCAGGTTCGCGGTCGGTTTGGCCGCGAGGTCGTTGCGGGCGCTGTCACCCAACGCAACGTTGAGAGCATTGGCGACCTTGCCCGCGATCTCAGCCTGGACTTGGAAGACATCGGTGAGCGACGCATCGAACGGCTCCTGCCACTGGGTGCGTGGCGCGGGCCCAGCCCCCACCTCAGCCAGCTCGGGCGTGACCCGTACCCGACTCCCGGTACCCGCGCCCTTCTCCCACCGCACTGTTCCCGTGAGGAGGTAGTCGGCCCCCAACTCCCGCGCGATCTCCTGGGGCGCCTTGGTGCTGTGCCGATACTGGTTGGAACTTCCTCGGGCAATCACCACGAGTCCTGCGACGCGCGAGAGCTTGCCTCTTACTTCCTCAGTGACGCCATCCGCGAAGTAGGCGTCGGCTGAGTCACCCAGGTTCTCGAAGGGAAGAAACGCGAGGACCTTGGGGCCGGCGGCCTCACTGGCGGCCAGGTGGGTGCGCCGCCAGGCGAACAACACCCCGAGCCCGATCAGAAAGCCGAGCCCGAGCGCTATCGCCGTGGTGGGGAAACGCCGGGGTCGAGCAAGCGAGGGAGTGAGCTGGGGCGCCACGGGGCTCGTCGCAGGTGCAGCGACCGTGGCCGCCGCCACGGCAGCTCCTGGCTGGAGCGCCCGGGCGAACTCGGCCGCAGTCGCAAAGCGATCGGCGGCGATCGGCGCCAGGGCCCGCTGGATCGCCTGGTCCACGCCCTCCGGTACGTTGGGCCGCACCTTCCGCACACTCGGCACCGGCTCGCTGAACCGTTTCATGATGATCGCCTGCGCCGTCGGCCCGGTGTAGGGTGGCTCCCCCGCCAGCAGCTCGTAGAGCACCGCCCCCAGCGAGTAGAGGTCGGTCCGGGCGTCGAGCGCCTTGTCCCCGCTCGCCTGCTCCGGGCTCATGTAGGCTGGCGTGCCCACGCTCATCCCGGTCTGGGTCAGGTGCTCGTCTCCGCTCAGCGCCCGCGCGATCCCGAAGTCGGCCACCAGGGTGTGGCCGTCCTTGGTGAGCAGCAGGTTCTCCGGCTTGATGTCCCGGTGGATGACGCCGTGCTCGTGGGCGTACTCGAGGGCCTGGGCCGCTTCCCGGGTGATCCGGAGGGCGTCCTCCACGGGTAACTGCCGCTCCCGCCGTAGCCGGCCGCGGAGCGACTCGCCCTCGACATAGGGCATGGTGAACCACAGCTGCCCCGCGGTCTCGCCCG